>Ga0209270_1002781_pt1 | contig 17005 bp, 18 predicted proteins | sample MTBAKSrepl1MetaG_FD_187456 | JGI IMG/M metagenome (GOLD analysis project Ga0209270, IMG submission 187456) | Enrichment culture microbial communities from Arthur Kill intertidal strait, New Jersey, USA, that are MTBE-degrading - MTBE-AKS1... | ecosystem: Environmental > Aquatic > Marine >...
CGTAGAGTCTATTTACATGCCTACATTTTTGACCATACGAATAGTGCAAAAAGTTCATAATTTCAGCATGTTATGTGCTAATTGTCGCTCTTTTTTGGAGGGAACCTCGGGTTAGGTATACCGCGCGGCCACAAACTGGGCTTTTTATACCCTCACCCCGGGCCTCTTCCAGAGGGCGGGGGGGATTTAGGCGCTTTGCTCCGAAATCCTGACCACTTTTGGCAGGACTTTTCGCACTTGGCGTCAGCCATCTTTGGTTCCGGCTTGTCCGGGTTAGGAAATCGCAATTTGTGACCGTGCGCACTATAGCATCGGCCGATTGGGAGCTGGCGGCCTTGATAGACAGCCACCTGGAATCATGACGCGGCAAGCTCCTGGTCGGAGAACCCGTGCCGGAGGGAAAGCTTGCCGATCATCTGGGCAAAACCGACCCCAAGGGAGAAGACCGAATCAATGTCGAGGTTGTCGTCCGCGGTTTTGTCGAAAAACACGTTGAGGCTCGAATCCATGCCTTCGTCGGGCCTCCAGTAGCAGATCATGAAGGGAACCTTGGGAAGAGGGTGGAGCACCACCGAGATGTCCGACTCAAAATGGGCGGGAACCTCTTTGCCGCTGAACATGTGAACGATGTCGTCGAAAAAGGCCCCATAGACATCGGCCACCCGCTTCAAGGCCGCTTCAGAGCGCTTGTGAAACAGGGCATAGCGCTGCTTGCCCTCTTTGAGTTCCCGGAACGAGACCCACTCGCCCACTGGCGTTTTTCCCGCACCATACAGGACATGCACGAGGAACGGAACGGCCACCCACGGATTGACGTGGATGTCCGTGTAGAGCCTTCCGCTCCGGTCCACGCCGAAATCCTTTCCGAGCACCTTGAGGACCAGCTTTCCCTCGACCATTTGCCCCCCGAGTCTTTCGGCTGCCGCCGCCAGATCGACGGAAGCCACCTTGCCCTTGAGTTCCCGCAGGTATTGCTGCCCTTCCTGTTGCGCCAGCTTGGCTTCGGGCGAGGGCTGAGAAAAACGCCGGGCGACCTCGGGGCTGAGCCGCGGGCAGTCCTCGATGGGCCGTCGCCCCTGAAAGACCGCTCCGGCAAAAGCCAGGCACGTTTTCTCACCGCACTCCCGGCAGTTGGACTTGTCGAGAAGCTTGAAGACTTCCATGGCGTTTTTGGGTGGGGGCATGGAAAGTCCACCTCCTGTTTTTCAGTGTCACCGTCCTTCCCACAGCTCCTCTCCGATGGCTGCATTTCGAAGCTTGGCATCGAAGGTGAGCAATAGGAGTTCGGGAACTTCCTCTTGTAGTGCCTTTGCAGTGGCAAGATGCCATAAATCCGCCCCTTGCAGGGGCCATTTCTGCGAAAGCCCGCATATCAATTGCCAGCCGGGTCGTGCCGAGAGCCTGCGCCACATGCCTCCGTGCAATGTCTCATACGCCGCGTCGATCAGGACGTGCGCGAGGATGCCCTCCCTCCAGAATCTGGAAATGACCGCGCATGTTTCAGTGTATGCAAGGGTAGAGAGAAGGTGAACGGCTTCTCTATGGGCCCATTGTTTCGCGACGTGGCTGTGGGTGTCCGTAAAGAGGGCCGACAAGATCCCGGAGGCATCCCAATAGATGATCCCTTGACGTTCACTTGCGGCCACTTCTGTCCTCTTCCAGGTACCTCTGTGCCAGGTCATCGGGTACAGGGATGGGCATGGGGATCTTCTTCTGGGACTTCCCGTGCTTTCGTTCAATGATTCCCCTGTCTTCCAGCCTGTGCACCCGTTCCTCCAGAGAGAGGCTTTCGGCTGGTGCAGGCACCATTTTCACCACTGGTCGCCCCCGCTCCGTCAGAACGACCTCGTTTCCGTTTTTCACGAGTTTGACCAGTTTGCTCAAATGGATCTTTGCCTCTCGTATGCCGACGGTGGTTGATTCCATAGCAGCTCCATATGTGACTCTTGTAGTTTTGACTGCCAAAGACCACATAAACCACAAGCGGAGAGTTGTCAAGGATTGCACCGAACCGGCTCTTCGCATGCCCGGAGGGGTTTCTATGGTATAAGGCGGACATCGAGTTTGCAGGACGGCAGCGTACCGATACCCTTATCCCCGCGGCCTCGGGCTGCGGAGCGGATCGCTGAAAGGCAATGTGGCTCATGTTTCTGTTCAAGAAGATAGTGGCTCCCTTCTTGTTTCCGGTCCCCCTTACGTTCCTGCTGTTACTTGCGGGTCTGTGGTTGCTCTGGTTCACAAGGCGCAGGAAGACCGGCAAGATCCTTGTTTCGCTCGGTTTCTGTGTCTTTGCCCTGTGCAGCTTCGGCCCCCCTTCCAAGGCACTGCTCGCCCCTCTCGAACAGCGCCACCCGGCTTATGATGCCGAAGGCGCCTCAGGCTGGGAAACGGTGGTTGCCCAGGAGCAGGGACCACCGGCCTACGTGGTGGTGCTGGGAGGGGGGCACGTTTCAGATCCCTCACTGCCCGTGACAAGCCAGTTGAACGAGGCATCGCTGGTGCGCCTTGTGGAAGGGATCCGCATCCACCGTCAAACACCGGGAAGCAAGCTCGTCCTGTCAGGGGGAGCAGCCTTCGGAGGCGTTCCCGAGGCGGACCTCATGGCCCGGATGGCCGAGGCCCTCGGTGTGGCTTCCGGGGACATCCTCCGGGAAGCCGGATCCTGGGACACCGAGGGCCAGGCTCGTCTCCTGCGGCCCATATTGGGGGAAAGGCCTTTCATACTGGTCACCTCGGCCTCCCACATGCCCCGCAGCATGCGGCTTTTTCAGAAGCAGGGCCTGGAGCCCGTGGCTGCGCCCACGGGGCACATGGTCCGGGAGGACGGAAGGTGGAGTCCCGGAGTGTTCTTTCCCGGCGCCCGCTGTCTGGGAAAGGCCGAGACGGCTGTTTACGAATACCTGGGCATTGCGTGGGCGTGGCTGCGGGGACAGGTCTGACCTCCCGTGCCTCTATTGACACAAGACCCTCGTCTGGTAGTATTTTCACGTCTGCATTCCACAAACGGCATCGGCAAAGGTGCTCGATACACACGCCGCTTTTTCAATCAAGGGGGGAAAAATGGCACAGGAAACGTACGGCTGGCGCGGAAAGATCCTCAAGGTGGATCTGAGCGACTCGAAGATCACGGAGTTGAACACCATGGACTACGCGGATCGCTTCCTCGGGGGGCGCGGGATCGCCACGCGCATCTACTGGGACGAAGTGGGTCCCGACGTGAAAGCTTTCGATCCGCAGAACTGCCTCATCTTGATGAGCGGGCCCCTTGCGGCCACCGGGGCACAGGGCGCCTCCCGGTTCGAGGTGGTGGGCAAATCGCCCATGCTTCGGCCCGAGGGCTTTTGTTACGGCAACCTGGGAGGGTTTTTCGCCCCGTTCCTGAAGAAGGCCGGATACGACGGGGTAGTGGTCAAGGGATGCGCCGAGCGTCCGTCCTACGTCTTCATCGAAGACGGCAGGGCCGAAATCCGCGACGCTTCCGTCCTGTGGGGGAAAGGGGTGTATGGGACCAGGGAAGCGTTGCAGCAGATGCACGGGGACAAGGTGCACTTCGTGACCACCGGGCCTGCTGGTGAAAACAGATGCCGCAACGCCACCATGATGACCGACCATGAAGGAAGCGCCACCGGTGGGTTCGGGGCGGTCATGGGCTCCAAGAACCTCAAGGCGATCGCCGTGGTGGGGACGGGAAAGGTGCCCGTGGCAAGGCCCGCGGAATTGACCGAGCTGAACCGGTACACCTTTCGGCTGAGCCACCGGGGGACCTTGCGCATGCCCGTTCCCAGACAGCAGATCCAATTGCTCAAGAAAGCCGCATGTTACCAGTGCGGGCTGGACTGCATCCGCGGGCTTTTTCGCACCGTGTCCGGCAAGGAGGCGGTGCGCAAGTGCCATTCCCTCGTCTTTTATATGGCGTATACGGGGATACGGCCCGACGAGCCCATCGACACCGCGGTGGATGCCACGGGCATCTGTAACGACATGTCCTTTTGCACCATGGAAATCGACCAGATCATGACCTGGCTGGAGGCCTGCTACAGGCAGGGGCTCCTCACCGACAGGGACACGGGCCTGGAGATGGCCAAGATAGGGACCCTGGAGTTCTTCCAGAGGCTCACCTCCATGATCGCGCATCGGGAGGGCTTCGGGGACATTCTTGCCGAAGGCATCTTGCGGGCCGCAGACCGGCTCGGCGAAAAGTACAAGGCCCTGCTCACCTCGGCCGTGGCGGGCGTGGGGTTCGGCAATTCCTACTCCCCGAGGGAATACATCACGAATTCCCTGCTCTACGCACTGGAACCGAGGCAGCCCATCCAGATGCTCCACGAGGTGAGTTACATGATCGCGCGCTGGCTGCTGCATCGGATCCGGCCCAAGCTTTCTCCCACCTCCGCGCAGGTCTTCCGCGACTCGGTGGTTAAGTTCTGGAAGCACCCCAAGGCGTGGGACCTTACCACCTACGAAGGAAAGGCCCTGGTCACCGCCGTCATCCAAGATCGCAACTACGTGAAAGACAGCCTGTCGTTGTGCGATGCGGCTTGGCCCATCATCGATTCTTTCGAAACGCCGGATCACACGGGCGACCCGGCCCTGGAGAGCAAGATTTTCTCGGCGGTCACCGGTGTGGACACCGACGAGATGGGGCTCCTGCGTTACGGCGAGAGAATATTCAACCAACAAAGGGCCATCTTGCTGCGCGAAGGCTGGCGCGCCAAGCTGGACGACACCCCCGCGCAGTGGAACTTCACCGAGCCGATCGTGGAAGACCGGCTCAATCCCCAGCTCATCGTTCCCGGGCCCACGGAAGAGCCGGTGAGCATCCGGGGCAACGTTCTGGATCGTCGGAAGTTTGAAACCATGCGCGAGGAATTCTACACACTCCGGGGCTGGGACCCCGCCACTGGGCTCCAGAAGGTCCAAACCCTCGAGAACCTCGGTATGGGGGACGTGGCCGAAAAGCTCAGGGAAGGCGGGTTGGTCCGATCCTGACTCCGGCCCCTGTGGGCTTGTAGCCTTTCCGGACCCAGGGTGGTCCGGCCTTGATCATCGTTCCGGCCGTGGAGCATCGGCGCCGCCTGGGATCAAAGGGCGAAGGTGCCCATGGTGGTGTCGACTCTCCTAAGAGCGCGGGCACGTCGCCCGCAGCGACGCCGCAATGCAGGCGAGACGCCCGCGCTCCCAGGGCGGGAGAAGGAACCCGGCCGGCCGGAACGATCATCGAGACCGGTGGTCCTCGTCCCTTCCGGAGACACCCTGTGGGTGGTGGGCATAGGCAATGCCGATGTGGCTGCCGGGCCGCCGACCCTGGGTTGCCCCATGCCGGCCCTTGCCACTGTATGGGGGGCCGCTGGCAGCTTCTCGACGCCGGGGCGTTCGGGGCCTTCGAGCCGCTGCGCTTGCTTCTTGCCCCTGCTACTTTCCTCCCGGGTATAACAGCATCCAGAGACCGAGGACGACGAAGAGCCCGCCGGCCCCCAGCCGTATGTAATGGGCAGGCACGATCCTGCAAACCACCGACCCGAACAGCACGGCGAGAAGAGAAGTGAGCACCAGTGCGCCGGCCGATCCGAGAAAGACGGCCCAAAGGGACTTGCTGTCCGCGGCAAAGCAAAAGGTCGCAAGCTGTGTCTTGTCGCCCAGCTCGGCGAGAAATATCATCACGAAAGTGGTCAGCATGATCTTGAAATCCATCTGTGGCTCCCGGGTCAAACGACATGTTAACAACGGTCCTTTTCCAGGCTGCAAGGCCATCCCGTTTCCCCTCACTGCCGGATACCACGTCCCTTTGTCCATGCCAACAGTGTTGTGCCCCCTGAAGGCGTAGGAGGGCCTCTACCCCGGTGCCGTGGCGGCAGGGCTTGACCCAACGGGGCAAGTGCACCCAGTGGGAGTGCGCCCGCTCCGTATTGAGTTGACACCCGCTACGCTTTGGGTCACTGTCGGTAAATAAAGAGACACGGTGTGACCTGTGGACCCTTTCGCAGGTGCTGTCGGGGGGAGGGGAACCTGCCGATGAAGGGAAGCACCCCCGTGCAAAGGCCGACCAAGGAGGGATCATGAACGAGATGCTCACTCATACGCTGGTGGAGCTCGCCGAGGCGATCCGGAAGCGCAGGATTTCTCCGGTGGAACTCATGGATGCCGTCCTGGCACGGATCGAAGAAACCAATAAGGACCTCAACGCGGTCGTGGCCATGTATGAGCCCCATGCCCTCCGGAAAGACGCCCGTGCCGCCGAAGAAAGGATCATGCGCGGAGAGGGGCGGCCCCTGGAGGGGATTCCCCTGGGAGTGAAGGACCTGGAAGATGCCGCGGGTCTGGTCACATCCATGGGCTCGCTGCCTTTTCGCACCAATGTCGCCCGGGGGGACTCCACCCAGGTGAAACGTTTTCGCGCAGCAGGGGCCATCGTGCTGGGCAAGACCAATGCGCCGGAATTCGGGTTCACTGCCATCACCAAGAATCTCGTTTACGGGGTGACGCGCTCGCCGTGGAACCTGGAACGAACCCCAGGGGGATCGAGCGGCGGATCGGCCGCGGCCCTGGCGGGTTGCGTCCTGCCCCTGGTCACCTCGAGCGACGGCGGGGGTTCCATACGCATTCCGGCAAGTTTTGTGGGCGCTTTCGGGCTCAAGCCGTCTTTTGGGCGTATTCCGAGGGGCCCCCTTGACCAGTGGAGTTACGGGGACACGATCTCTTACGGTCCACTGACCAAGACCGTAGAGGATGCCGCCATGTTCCTGGATCAAGTGGCGGGGTACTCGCCCTGCGACCCCGGCAGTCTTCCCTATCCAGGGATTTCCTATTTGCATGCGGTTCGCGAGGGCCTGCCCGGCACCCTGCGGGTCGGTTATTCCCCGGACCTGGGATACGCTGTGGTGCAGTCCGACGTGGCCACGGTCGTGGAAGAGGGTGTGCGCGTGTTCGAATCAATGGGACACAGGGTGACCACCCTGGGCAAGGGTCCCCCGCTGAGCGGCGGTGAGTGGGGGGTGCTTGGCTCCTTCGAGCTGATTTCCAGCATCCATGAGATGCTTCCGCAGCACGAGGCCGAGTTCGGACGGTCGTTTCTCGATTGGCTGAAATCAGGACGGCTGGTGACTCCCGAATGGTGGGGAGAGGCCGCACGAAAACGTGCGGCGCTCAATGATTGGTGCACGGAGGTCTTTGACCAGGTCGACATCCTTATCACGCCCACCGTTCCCTTCGACCCGGTTCTGGCCAAGGGCCCCTTTCCGGAGCAGACGGAAGGACGCCCGCAGGTGCCGGTCGGTGTGGCTTCTTTCACCATTCCTTTCAATCTCTCCCTCCACCCTGCCGCCAGCCTGAGGGCGGGTCTCTCCAGGGTGGGATTGCCCGTGGGCTTGCAGATCGTGGGCCCGCGCCACAGGGACGACCTGGTGCTCCAGGCGGCCCGTGCCTTCGAACAGGAACGGCCCTGGCACCCCCGGTGGCCCACCGCCTGGTGAGGGGGGGAGACCAGATGCGCCTTTTCGAAAAGCTGGCGTCGGGATTCCGCCAATCGTACGGCTGGTGGGTGGTGGGTGTGGGCTGTGTCCTTCTGCTTCTCATGTTCGGAACCCGTCTTTCCTTCGGCGTGTACATAAAGCCCATGGGAGAGAGTTTCGGAGCATCCAGGGCTTCCATTTCGGGCTCCCAGTCCCTGTACATGATCGTGTATGCCGTGTGCGCCCTCATCGCGGGGGCCCTCACCGACCGGCACGGTCCCAAGAAGGTGCTGATCGGGGGGTCCGTTTTCATGGGGGTGGGAATGCTTCTTGCCAGTCGTATCACCTCGGTGTGGCAGTATTACCTTTCTTACGGAATTCTGGTGGCGGCGGGAAGCGGCGCCATGTACGTGCCCATCACCGGCACGGTATCCAAGTTCTTCAGCAAGAGGCGCAATTTTGCGGTCGGCATCACCGTTTCGGGTGCAGGGCTGGGCCAGTATCTCATCCCGCCCTTCATGCAGAGGGTCGTGGAAGGGCAGGGCTGGCAAACGGCCTTTCTCTATACGGGAATGCTGCTGCTGGCGGTGGGCATTCTCCTGCCCTGGCTGGTACTCCGGGGCCGGGGGCTGCCCGATGACGTCGTTTTTGCAAACGCGGCAAACGGTGGCCCGACAAATCACGAGGCGTTTAGCCCGCCTCCTGCAAGCCCGGAAACGTTTCCCCACTACACCTTGCGCGAGGCGATGGCCACGACGCCCTTTTGGACGTATTTTTCACTTTATTTCATCATGTGCTTTGTGTTCGACGGAGTGATCTTCGTACACGTGTACCCTTATCTGACGGATATCGGCTATGGGGGCCAGACCGCGGCAAGTGCCCTGGCTTACCTCGGCCTGATATCGACCATCACCATGGTGCTCTTCGGCCCCCTGGGTGACAGATTGAACAAGAGGATTCTGCTGACCGGTTTCTTTGTCATCCATGTGTTGCTCATCATGTGGTTGATGCACCTGAAGGGCAAGACGAGCCTGTATCTTTTCACCGCGTGTTACGGCATCATGCTGGGAGCCGCGTGGCCTCTGACGGTATCCATCGTCTCGGATATCTTCGGAAGCGGCAGCGTCAGTTCCATACTGGGCGCCTGCACCATGGGTTTTGGCATCGCGGGTCTCATAGCCCCTTGGTTTGCCGGCCATATACACGACCGTTACCACTCCTACGACCCGGTTTTCTATTTCATGATGCTCCTTTCGCTTGCAAGCGCCGTATTGGCCTTTTACACACGCAGGCCCCGCAGGGATTGACCATTGACCATTCCTTGCTGCCTCCTGCTTCATGCCTTCAGTCCTCTGCCTCCTGCTTCCTGCCTCCTGAATACTTCTTATTCACTGATTCGTTCTGCTCTGCAAAGGTCTTGCAGGGTGGGATTGCCTCAAGCCCCATTCACGAGTCCGGAATTGGAAGTTACGGTGGAACAAAACCGGGCGAAAAGACAATTTGGCCTTGATCACAACTTGGGCCACGGAGTTGGTTCCGTCTTCGGCGAACAGGTCAATGCACCGCCCGCCCCTGACCACCCCGCAGATGAAAATACCATCATTCCGGACTTGATGCGGAATCCAGTTTTCCCCGGGGTTCACCCTGCCCCCTTGCCCCCATGCGTTGTGGCCGAATATATGATCAAGCTCGAAAATTTGGCCTTGAACATCGTGCCGGGCCAGGCGGGTCTCGTTTTCTGCCGGCATCACCTTGGGAGACGCCGTCCCCACATGTTTGGCTCCGCGCCGGAATTGAGGTTTTCGTAGGGTGGGCACTGCCCACCAAAAAAGGCTGAGTTGGTTCCGTCTTCGGCAAACAGGTCAATCCAGGGCACGCCCCTAACCAGCCCGCAGCTGCAAATACCCTGATTGCGGACTTGATCCGGAATCGAGTTTCCCCGGGGTTCACCCTGCCCGCTTGCACCCGTGCGTTGTGGCCGAATATATGATAAAGCCCCATCCGACAATGGAAGGCAAACGCATCGGCCCAGTATCAATACACAAGTCGGCCAATCGCCTGCGAGCGCGAAGGTTCCGCGTTCGTCGTCACGAGTCGGACGACAGGCAGTTTTCCCGGCAGCCCGGTAGATCTCCGTCTTTCCTTCACGCTTGACGGGGACAAGATCGCCTGCCTGGAAATCACCCTCCAATGACCCGCTTCGCAGAAAGGAGCCGCACTATGTTCGCCATCTACGCCGACCATGCCGCACCCGATGATCCGCTGGCTTCGCTACGCATTGGAGAGATGCCCGAGCCGACGCCGCCAGTTGGCTGGGTGCGCGTGAAAATCAGCCATGCGAGCCTCAACCGCCACGACCTGTTCACGCTGATGGGCATTACCGGACATCCCGAAGGCCTCCGGTTTCCGATCATTCTTGGGAACGATGCCGCCGGGACGCTTGATGATGGAACTCCGGTTGTTATCTATCCCATGATGGGCAGCGAGGGCTGGCATGGCGATGAGACGCTCGATCCCGGCTGGCACATTCCCAGCGAATTCGTCCATGGCACGTTCGCGGACTACATCGTCGTTCCCAAGCGGAACGCCTTGCCGCTGCCTGAAGGATTGTCGCCCCTTCACGCCTCGACGCTTGGCACGGCTTGGCTCACCGCCTACCGCGCCCTTTTCACCAAGGCCCGCCTTCGTCCCGGCGACACCGTGCTCGTCCAAGGGGCGACAGGCGGCATGGCGACAGCCTTGATTCAGCTCGGACGGGCTACCGGCCTTGAAGTCTGGGCAACCAGCCGTTCCGCAGAGGGGCGGGCGCTGGCGGAAGCACTCGGCGCTCGCCGGAGCTTTCCAGTCAACGTCCCGCTTCCCCGGAAAGTCTGCGCCGTCATCGACAATGTCGGAGCAGCCACATGGGCGAACAGTCTGGCGTCGCTCGCACGCGGCGGCACCCTGGTGACGCTCGGCGGAACAACCGGGTTCGACGTCTCCTTGAATCTTCTTCCCGTCTTTGCCGACCAGCTCACCATCGCCGGTTCCATCATGGGGACGCATGAGGACATGACGAACCTGATGAAGCTCATCATTCAGGCGGGGATCGTCCCTAGGATCGGTGCTGTTCTGCCGATGGAGCAGGCCGAGACAGGGTTTCGGGCGATGAGGGAGGGAAGAACGGACGGAAAGATCGTTTTCACCCGGTAGAGGGCGACGAGAATCGGCACCAAGGGCAGTCCATGGCATGGGGAAAGGTTATGACTGAAAAGCATGTGATGCGTTGAGGTCACAGGCAAAGAAGATATGAGAGCTATTTTTGCGATTCAAAACCGGTCGAACAAGGCGCTGCACCTACACCTACCCACGTCACGCCTCCTGCTGGCTCGCTTTGCTCGCTGGCAGGAGTCGCGCCACGGGTAGGCGTAGGTGAGCTTGGACATTAGACGCATCCGAAGTCCATAGGAGGACGGGAGGACAAAATGGCCAGTTCGCTTCAGCCTCAGCTGATGTCCGTCCAGGAGCTATTCAGTGGTAGCCTATTCAAGGTGTGGGAATACCAGCGTGCGTATGCGAGGGCTGAAGTATGACCGCGAAATCGATGATCTCAATTACGAGTTATATGCTGACTGTCAGGTCGAGCACATTCTTCTGGACGATCCGTCCACCTTCGATGTCACGACCTTTGGCTTCGAATCATACGAGGACTACGTGGGGAGGAAGCACGGCTTTGGCAACCTGACCGTACTGGACAGTGGGCTCAACAATCGCGCTCGGCATTACCCACCGAGGGATAAGTCCCGCGTCTATGCCTGCTCGCGTCTGATGTTCAATCGCATCTTGGGAACTCGAATCGAGGAGGCGGGCTTCACCCGGGGCAGCCAGACTGAGCGCCTGGAGGACATGGTCCAGTTCTTCAAACAGCAGTGGCCGATTCCAGTCGAGGTCTCCTGAGCATCGAGTGTGGATGAGGGCCGATCTCTACCTTTTTTGCAATGCCGTGGGTTCTCTAAAAGCACGCGACATAGGTGACGCTGAGTGCGAGAAGGCGTCTATCGGGATAGGGACGCCCATCACTGAGCGCCCCTCCCACACCACCCTGCGTACGGGTCCGTACAGGGCGATTCGGCTGGTCAGGCGCAGTGAGCTGCATCCAATCTTGCTCACCATGCCGGGCTTTCGGGGGACCACGACGCTACGATCATTTCGGCGCCTGCCGCAATATGACCGTAAGTACATACCCCCTATCCACCACGACCATTTACCCCTGCCATTGGGCAGGTGGCACCGTTCGGGCCTTCGAAGGCGGTCAAACCCTGACCACTTCTTCCGTTTAGGCCGAGAGTTTCCGACACCGGCTCTTTCGATTACCGGGCGGGATCCTAGTTCGTCCATGCGGAGCCGTAGCAAGGTCCGAAGCCGACCCCTCTACTATGCCCTCTGCTGACTTCTCCCATACGTTCGGGGCCGATTGCTCGAACCCCCAGTCAATTCCCCTCGCACGCGACGGTCCAGGACAGCACGGGAGACCTCCCGGGGTAAACACGCGTCTTTCCCGGTACTGTAGCGCCGTCTACGTCCCTGGCTTATGGCAGTTAGGGGACTTCATCCTGTGTTGCGGCCTCGTCCCACCAGACCCGCCTAACTCGGTTTCTGTTCGTCGCCCCATGCGTTTGCGGTATCCCGCCATGGCGGGAAGGCTTCCTCCCGGGGCATATGCCCCCTTGCACTACCGCTACACCCTTCGCCACTGCCTGGCTGGGTCTGGGACTTGTCGGGCTCGCCACTATCATGGTAAACTCGACTCACCCTTAAGATCACGTGCCGTGCCCGGCACACAACAAGGGCTTGCACCTGACTGCCTACAGCGTCCGCTCCTGCGTCGCTCCCGCTTCCGGCAGCAGGTGAAGCGTGGCGATAAGCCGACCGCTCGCTGTGGCTCGCTCTCGCTTCGCTCGTCCGCTTATCGGTGGCCGATGCTTCGCCATTGCCCTCGACAGGCTCCGCTCACGCTCCGCCTACCAAGGGCAATGGAGCCGACTGCGATTCTCGGCACGAACTGAAAAGAAAAAAAACCTTTTCAGCCCGTGCCTGCGAGTCTCGCGGCTCATCGGCCACCGTTCGCCTGTTGAAGATTCGCAAGGAATCTGATACAGGATGCCCATGAAGCTCGAGGACATACTGCGTGATTTGTCGGAACGTACCGGGAGGGCAGTCGCCCATTAATGGAAGACTCGGACGGGACAGCAAGATAAGCAGCGGGAGACCGGCAAGGCCGACCAAGGATTGCGTAGCGCTGTCAGCGGTGGCGCAGATGGATGGATTCATTGACCTCTTCACGGAACGGATAACGGCGGCCGGGATCTCGGAACGGTATGTCTTCAGGAAGAAGGCCGTCGAGTTGCGGGGCTTCGTCCGCCCAACCAAGGAGTGGGACCTGCTCGTGGTGCGCGAGCAGACGCTTCTTGCCGCGATCGAGGCCAAGTCCCAAGTCGGTCCATCCTTCGGCAACAACTTCAACAATCGGACGGAAGAAGCGATCGGAAGCGCCCTTGACCTCTGGACCGCGTACCGCGAGCGTGCCTACCTGAGCAGCCCCCAGCCTTTTCTTGGCTACTTCTTCATGCTGGAGGACTGCGTCGCCTCCAACCGCCCTGTCAAGGTGCAGGAACCGCATTTCAAAGTCTTTCCCGAATTCGTCCACGCTTCGTACATGCGCCGCTATGAGATTTTCTGCCGCAAGCTCGTGCTGGAACGGCATTACACGGCACCGGCCTTCATTTCGTCTACGACAGACGGAGGGATTGGGGAGCGCTTCTCGACGCCGGCGGACGACCTTTCCATCGAACGTCTCGCGAAGACCCTCACTGCCCACTTGGCCGCCTTTGCGTGAAGTTATGGCAACTACTATTCACAGACTGATCAACGGCGATGCGAGGGAACTCGCGTACCTGGATGATGCTTCGGTCCATCTTGTCGTCACGTCTCCGCCTTATTGGAATCTGAAACAGTACAACGAGAACCCAGACCAACTCGGACATGTTCAGGACTACGAAGCATTCCTGTTCGAGTTGGAAAAGGTTTGGCGCCATGTTTACAGAATCCTAGTGTCCGGGGGGCGACTCGTTTGCGTGGTCGGGGATGTCTGTGTCGCGCGCCGCGACTTTGGACGCCACCTCGTCTTTCCCCTGCACGCTGACATCTGCGTCATCTGCCGAAGGATCGGATTCGACAACCTGAACCCCATCATCTGGCATAAGATCGCCAACGCTTCCTACGAGGTTGAAAACGGATCGAAGTCCCTGGGGAAGCCCTACGAGCCGAACGCAGTTATCAAGAACGACATGGAATTCATCCTTATGCAGCGTAAGCCCGGCGGGTACCGAAAACCCACCAACCAGCAGCGCCAGGCAAGCCGGATCGAAAAGGATGCTTTTGACCGATGGTTTCAGCAGATCTGGACTATCACTGGGGTCGCAACCAAACACCACCCCGACCCCCTTCCCTCTGGAACTGGTCATACGCCTTGTCCACATGTTCTCCTTCACTGAGGATACGGTTCTGGATCCCTTCTGCGGGTCGGGCACGACGATGGTTGCCGCTCTGCGCACCGGACGCAATAGCATTGGAGTCGAAATTGATCCGGAATACTGCCGTATGGCTGCCCGGTATCTGAAAGCGGAGACGTCCGACCTTTTCACGACAGCGGAACTTCGCTTTGAGAAAGCACCCACGGAAACCGCTGCCCTCGTCAAGGAAGAACCTGCCCTATATGGACTCCGGCCAGCCAAGAAGAGGCTTGAATAGGGCGAACAAAGGGCTGCACACGGATCGCCGGCCCGCTTCGCGGTCCGGCGCCCGGCGCCCGGTGAGCGCTGGCGAACCGCGCGCAACCGAAAAAGAGGTAAAAAATATGACAAAACTATTGCAACTAGCATTCGATGAGGCCAGCAAACTTCCGGAAATGGAGCAAAATGCGTTGGCCAAGTGGCTGATAGATGAACTTCGTTCTGAGAGGGAATGGGATACGGCCTTTGCTGATTCGGAGGACATTCTCGAAAAGCTTGCGAATGAAGCTATTGAAGAAAAGCGAAAAGGCAAGGTAAAACCACTTGACCTGGCTAGCCTATGAACTCAACCACAACCAAACGATTTTGGAAATGCTATGCTGGACTGCCAGCCGAAACCAAGATTCAGGCGAAGGAGGCCTATTCGCTTTTTGTCAAGACCCCTTATCATCCCAGCTTACATTTCAAACGGATTCATTCGACACATCCCATCTTCTCAGTCAGAATTGGTCTCCATTACCGGGCTGTTGGGGTCGTCGAGGGAGATGAGATCACTTGGTTCTGGATAGGGGCTCATGGGGATTATGATACACTTCTGAAGCGCATGAGGACTGCATAATAGCAGCGTTGCACACGTGGACAAAGACCTTGGCCTTGCACCCGCATCTTAACTGCCACGTGACCGCGGGTGGCATTTTCGGGGGGCAATGGGAGGCGGTATCGAAGGATTATCTGCTGCCTTTCGAGGTCGTGCGCAGGAAGTTCAGGGGCAAATTTCTTGCTGGGATGCGCAAGGCGCTCGAGAAAGGCGAGCTTGTGTTGCCCGACGGAATGAGGCCACAGCAGTTAGAGAACCTGCTCAACAAACTGGGCCGGAAGAAGTGGCACGTGCATCTGAAGGAGAGTTACTCCCATGGAAGAGGCGTTCTGATTTATTTGTCGGGCTACCTTCGAGGATGCCCGATTTCCAACAAGCGTATATCGAAGATACGGGATGGAAAGGTACGCTTCGATTACGGCCGGGAGAGACGCGAATACATGTCACTGCCCGTAGAGCAATTCATAGGCCGGTACCTGCAACACGTACCGCTACCCAATTCGGTACAGGTGCGATCATACGGGATCTACCATCACAGTTGTAGAGCGCAGTTGGAGCTGTGGCGCAAGCTGCTGGGGCAGGCTCCGGTGCAGGAGAAGGGTTTCCTCGACTGGCAAAGCCTCTGGGTGGACCGAGGGGAGCCATGTCCTGACCGATGCGCTGTTTGCGGTAGACGCTTGGTCCGTCTGGAGGTATTGAGGGGCAAAAAGGATGCAAGACAGATTCTGATTGTGCCTTCGGAGCACTTATCCTATGATCGGGCTCTATAACCAGCCGCGTCGAGGGGGGCAGCTTGAGGCGTAGGGGCTGATTTTGGCAAAGACCATCTGGTAACCCCCAGTTTAGATGATTTGGACCCCGCGAGCCATGAACGCTTGTGAAAAAGGTATTCTGACATTTCATATGACCGCCGTCTGCCCAGCTTTAGCGGCTCAAGCTGACCCGTTTCGACCCAGCGGCAACGCAGAATCTCCATAGCGGTAGCTTGGAGAGGGAACAGGAATAGCGGTTATACCCCGCCCCCGTGCCAGCTCGAGGCCTCGGGGAGTCAGGTTCTGCGGGGGTTTCGCGCTAACCGTGTGAAACGTGCATTAGGCCGCAAAACAGCAAAGGAGACGGTATGCCGAACGAAGACCATCCAAAGTCCAAGGAAGTGGGTATCGCCGGTCTGCCGAAGAGCTGGGCGGTTGCCGTTCAGCTTGTTGGGACCTTTGGCCTGGCCGTTTTTCTTGTGCTCTATTACGTACTCGTGATGCAGCCCAAGGAGGCCGAGCGGTATGAACAACTCCGCGAGTCCGTCACGTCGCTTGGGGAGATTGTCGCTGGCCAACAGAGCCTGCTTACTCGTGAACAGGCGTCGCGACTCGAAGATCTTTTCGTGATGGCGATGGCGCATGAGGTGGCGGATTTCGTCGTGGGTGAGTTGAGAGGCAATTCCGCCGCTGAAGCGCTGGCAAAGAAGATCGAGGATAAGCTGATCTTTCAGACACGACTGCTTGAAGGACTGAGGCGAAAGGATGGAGGTACGATCTCAGAGATGCTAACCCACAAGATACGAAACAGCGGTATCAGCCAAGAGATCGCGCAAAGAGCTGTGGCGGAGTGGAGAAACGCAGAACGCGAAATGATAGCCAGTGAGTGCCGAGGCGAATTGAGCTTTGTGATCAAGCGCGCAGCGATGGCGAAATAGTGCTGGAAGAGAGTGATAGTGGCCTATCGGGATAGGGATGCCCATCACTGAGCGCCCCTCCCACACCACCCTGCATACGGGTCCGTACAGGGCGATTCGGCTGGTCAGGCGCAGTGAGCTGCATGCAATCTTGCTCACCATGCCGGGCTTTCGGGGGACCACGACGCTACGATCATTTCGGCGCCTGCCGCAATATGACCGTAAGTACATACCCCCTATCCACCACGACCATTTACCCCTGCCATTCGGCAGGTGGCACCGTTCGGGCCTTCGAAGGCGGTCAAACCCTGACCACTTCTTCCGTTTAGGCCGAAAGTTTCCGACACCGGCTCTTTCGATTACCGGGCGGGATCCTAGTTCGTCCATGCGGAGTCGTAGCAAGGTCCGAAGCCGACCCCTCTACTATGCCCTCTGCTGACTTCTCCCATACGTTCGGGGCCGATTGCTCGAACCCCCAGTCAATTCCCCTCGCACGCGACGGTCCAGGACAGCACGGGAG
>Ga0209270_1002791_pt1 | contig 16933 bp, 15 predicted proteins | sample MTBAKSrepl1MetaG_FD_187456 | JGI IMG/M metagenome (GOLD analysis project Ga0209270, IMG submission 187456) | Enrichment culture microbial communities from Arthur Kill intertidal strait, New Jersey, USA, that are MTBE-degrading - MTBE-AKS1... | ecosystem: Environmental > Aquatic > Marine >...
CCTGGGGAGACTTTTCGTCCTTCAAGAACCGGGCCGCCCTCGAGTTCGAGTGCTTTCAGATGCTGGCCAACGGCGCGGCGTGCTGCATCGGTGACCAGCTTCACCCGCGAGGCCGGCTCAGCGCGCCGGTCTATGACCTGATCGGCCGCGTGTATGAGCAGGTGGAGGCCAAAGAGCCCTGGTGTGCCGGCGCAACGCCGGTGGCCGAGATCGCCGTGTTCAACGTGGAGGCGGCGGGCACGGCCGACGGCCGGGTGGACCCCAGCAACGCGGGTGCACTGCGGATGTTGCTCGAGAGCCACCAGCAGTTCGATTTCGTCGATGAGCGCGCCGACTGGAGCCGCTACCGGGTGCTGGTGCTGCCCGACAAGGTGCCACTCGACGCCGGTCTGGCCGAGCGCGTGCGCAGCTACCTGGCGCAAGGGGGCAAGGTCATCGTCAGCTACCGCTCTGGGCTGACTCCGGCAGGCGATGCCTTTGCGCTGCCTGACTTTGACGTCCAGGCGCCGAGCGAAGCACCCAACTCGCCAGACTATGTGCGAGCGGCGGCAGAGCTGGGCGCGCTACTCCCCGACACAGAGCATGTAGTCTACGAGCGCGGCCTGGCCGTTCAGGCTCTGGCGGGAACGACGGTGCTGGCCGGTGTGACGGGCCCCTATTTCAACCGGTCCTGGGATCACTTTTGCTCGCACCGCCAGACGCCGATGGATCCCGCGAACGCGGCCAGTTATCCGGCGATTACGCGCAACCCCGTTGGCAACGTTATCTACTTTGCTCACCCGATCTTTGAGGGTTACCGCCGGCAGGCGCCGCTCTGGTACAAACGCCTGTTCGAGGCCGCCCTGCGGTTGCTGCTGCCCGATCCCCTCGTCACCACGGACGCGCCGAGCAGCGCCCAGATCACCGTAACAAGGCAGTCGAACCCAAATCGAAGTATCGTGCACATCCTGCACTATATCCCCGAGCGACGCGGCCTCGAGTTCGACACCATCGAGGACGTCATCCCGCTCTACAACGTGCAGGTATCCGTGCGTTGCGAAACCCCGCCCGAGCGCGTCACCCTGGCGCCCTCGGGCGAAACGCTGGCAGCGGACTATCGCGAGGGAAGGCTCTGGTTCACCATACCGCAGATCGTCGGGCACCAGATGGTGGTACTGGAGTGACCGCATAACCCGCTCGCATCACTTTATAGACCAAGGAGTTCATGTGAAGATCACTTCCGCCGAGATCTATGACGCCAGACCCGCAGACAACGCCCAGGGCCTGAGCCTGGTAGTATTGCGCCTGTGGACCGATGAGGGCCTCTACGGCCTGGGCGAGGTCGCCCTGGCCTATGGCACCGGCAGCGCGGCGGGCCTGGCCATGCTCAAACAGTTGGTGGAGCGCTATGTCATCGGCGCGGATCCCTTCCGCATCGAGCATCTCTGGCATACCATGTTCCGTGAATCCTTCTGGGGACTGGGGGGCGGCCCGGTGATCTATGGCGGCATGAGCGCGATCGATGTGGCCCTGTGGGACATCAAGGGCAAGGCCCTCAATGCCCCGGTGTACGAGTTGCTGGGTGGCAAGGTCAACAGCCGGATCCGCCTGTACGCGAATGGCTGGTCCAACCTCACCGGCGAGGACGGCCATCCTTTGATCTGCCTGCCGGAGGAGTATGCCGGGGCCGTGCAGCGTGTCATCGACGATGGGTATGACGCGCTCAAATTCGATCCGTTCTATATCAACGCGCAGCGACGCCGCTGGCACCCGCCGCTGTTGTTGGACAAGGAGATGATGGACCTGGCCGAGGGCCGTGTCTGCGCCGTGCGCGAGGCCGTGGGCGCCGATATCGACATCTGCGTCGAGGTGCATGGGGTCCTGGGCGTCACCTCCGCCATCGAGATGGGGCGCCGGTTGGTACCCTGTCGCCCCTTCTTCTACGAGGAGCCGGTGCATGCGCTGAACGTCGATGCCATGCACAAAGTATCACAGAATGTCCCGCTCCCCATTGCCGCAGGAGAGCGCCTGTACACACGCTTTGGCTTTCGCCAGTACATCGAGAAGCAGATGGTGGACATCATTCAGCCCGACATCAGCCTGGCCGGCGGTCTCACCGAGACGAAAAAGATCGCCGACTATGCCGATACCTACGGCATCCACGTCCAGCCGCATCTGTGCGCCGGACCCATCCATACGGCGGCCTGCATCCAGCTCGACGCGTGTCTCCCGAACTTTATCATCCAGGAATGGCGGCCTTACGCTGGCGATTCGGTGCTCGCCCTGGTCAACGAGCCGTTGGATGACAAGGCGGTCAACGGCTACGTCGAGGTTCCCGACCGGCCAGGGCTGGGTATCACCGCCAACGAAGAGGCCCTCAAGCGCTACCCCTGCGTGCGCATCGCGGCCGACTAGTCACCAGATCAGAATCAGGAGCAACGTATGAAGATCACTGCCGCGAATATCTATGACTGCAAGCTCTATCCCTACACCAACTCTTACAACCTGGTGTTCCTGCGGCTGGAGACGGATGAGGGCCTGGAGGGCCTTGGCGAGGTGTCGCTGGCCTATGGCGCCGGCGCCACGGCGGCCGTGGGCATGCTGCGGCAGCTCGCGGAGCGCTTTTTACTGGGCGCCGATCCGATGCGCATCGAGGATATGTGGAACCGCCTCTTTCGCGGCACCTTTTGGGGACAGGGCGGCGGGCCGGTGCTGTACGGCGCCATGAGCGCCATCGACGCCGCGCTGTGGGACATCAAGGGTAAGGCCTATGGCGCACCCGCCTATGAACTGCTTGGGGGCCAGGTCAACGAGCGGCTGCGCGTCTATGCCAATGGCTGGTACTCCCGCGAGACCGACGCTGGCCGCGTATCGCTGGTGGCCCCCGAAGAGTACGCCGAGCGCGCGCTTCAGGTGGTCGCCGATGGCTTTACCGCGCTCAAGTTCGATCCCTTTGTCGTGCAGCCGGACGGCCAGCGCATCTCGCCCGCACGCCATCTTCCTCAAGCGCAGGCCGATCTGGCCTACGCCCGGCTGGCTGCCGTGCGGGATGCGGTGGGTCCGGACGTGGACATCCTCGTCGAGGTGCATGGCAACCTGGGCACCACGTCGGCGATCGCCTTTGGCCAGCGGATCGAAGAGCTCCGGCCCTTTTTCTACGAAGAGCCGGTGGATGCGATGAACGTGGACGCCATGCTCAAGGTCTCACAGAACGTCCGTATCCCCATCGCCGCCGGCGAGCGGCTGTATACGCGCTATGGTTTTCGTGAGTACATCGAGAAGCAGGTGCTGGACATCCTGCAGCCCGACATGGGCCTGGCGGGCGGCCTGACAGACGTGAAAAAGATCGCCGCCTACGCCGAGACCTATGACATTCACGTGCAACCGCACAACTGCGCCGGCCCGATCTCCACGGCGATGGCCGTGCAGTTGGATACCTGCATCACGAACTTTATCATTCAGGAATGGTTCCCCTACCGCGACCGCCGATTTTACGATCTCGTCGATCAGGCGCTGGATACCCAGGCCGTCGATGGATACTATACGCCCACGAGGGCACCAGGCCTGGGCGTGGTGCTCGACCGCGCCGAGGCCGATCGCTACACCCGCATTCGCATCAGCTAGGACGAGGGAGATCAGCGATGAAGATCACCACTGGGGACGTCTACGACTGCCCGTTCGACTTTGGAATCGGATCATCGTACGCCTGATGACCGACGAGGGCATCGAGGGAAAAGTTTCTCTCGCTTACGGCGCCGGCCCCATCGCAGCGATCGGCATGCTCTAGCAGTACGTGCATCACTAACTTTATCATTCAGAAATGGTTCCCGTACCAGCCGGTTGGGATCTATGAAATGGTCAAAGAGGCCATGGAGACCCAGACAGAGGACGGCTACTTTGTGCCGACCGACAAGCCCGGGCTGGGCGTCACGCTCAACCACGAGCGTGTGGCGCCTCTGCTCGCAGTGCACCTGTCCTGACGGTAGCAGGCGGAACGGCCGCAGATCCTCACCAGATCTGCGGCCGCTTACCGATCAGCACAGATGCTACTTGTCCAGATCGAGCTCCTGCATATCGCCAGTCACCGTGAATACCGTCCGCTCACAGATATTCGTCACACGGTCGGCCGAACGCTCCAGGTTGTGGGCCGCCCAGGTGATATAGTTCGCCTGCTCCATGCGCGTGGGATCCGCGATGATCATCTCGATCATGGCTGCGTTCACCTGGTTGTACAAAGCGTCGACCTGGTCATCCTCATGCGGGATAGCGCGCGCCGTGACAATATCCCGCTGCAGAAAAGCCTCCAGCGCCCGGTTGAGCATGTCCTGCGCCTTTGCTGCCATAAGGGGCAGTTGCGGAACCGGCGGAAGCGGCTCATCGGTCCCCACCAGCCGCGTGACCTTGGCAATCCCCTTGGCATAGTCACCGATACGCTCCAGTTCGCTGGCAATCTCCAAAATGGCTGCCAGCGTGCGCAGATCCGTCGCCATAGGCTGTTGCCGCGCAATGAGCACCAGCACATCGGACTCGATGGCGTATCGTTGGCGATCGATGGCATCGTCCGCATCCGTCAGCCGGGCAGCGGCGTCAAGATCCTGCCGCCTCAGGGCATCCACGGCCTCACCGATGGTCCTGGATACAACACTCCCCATGAGAACCATCTCATCCTGCAGGCGCTGCAATTCTCGATCGAGGGTCGTTCGCGTCATGGCGTGCCATCCTCTCAGAACTTGTACACCTTGAAAAGGCCGTCAGGGCGGCCCTCCATGCGGGCAACCACCTCCACGTGAGGGGCCAGCGTGCTGTTCCGCAGCTTACGCTGCAGCAGCTCATCCACCTGAAAGATTCCCGCGCTGCTGCTCAAGTCGATGGCGATGCGAATCGGCCGCTCCTGGCCGCGCTCGATATGCACTTCCTGTATCTCCATGGCCGAGACCGAATGGATATTGACCGAGCCGGCCTCAAAGGGTATGCGTGAGCGCCCTTGCTTCATATCTAGCGCATCGGCCACCTTGACCACGCCTGCTTCCAGTGTCAGGCACTTTTCGGCCCAATTGTGCGCGATGATGGCATGGAGCACCTCACTCACCATCGTCGTGAGCTGCGGCTCGGGATACACCCCCGTCAACAACTGCCGCGCCTTGGGATACGCAATGAACAGACTGTAATGCTCATGGTTCTCACGATGGACAGCGATACCGACATCGTGGAGGCACGAGGCGAGCACGACAATGACCTCGGCGTCATCCACCGTCAGACCATAGTCCGTGACAATGTTTGGAGTGATATCCGCCTCTACAAGCAGGCGTAGCAGCCGGAGCGCGGCATTGGCGACGATCCGGATGTGCACCTCGCCGTGATCGCTCATGTGAGAGCGGTCTACGGCGTTCATGTTGGCGCATACGTATAGCTGCGCCAGCTCGGCATCGGCGTTGACCGCAGCCAGCACCTGCTGTAGGGTTGTATTATGTCTGGTCGGAACGGTGATACTCATGCCAGTGTTGCCAGATACTCCTCCAGGCGACGCCTAAGTTGATCGCGGATGTCGCGAAAGACCTGCAGTCTCTCCTCATCAGTTCCGGTCGCCAGCACGGGATCGGGCATCCCGATGTGTTCGATATAGGTAGCCGGGCCAAGCCAAACCGGGCAGGTCTTGCGCGCATTGTCGCACACGGTAATGACACTGTCAAACCTTTCGCTGGCCAGCGTACGGACGTGCTTGGTCTGCTGATGGGAGATATCGATGCCGAGCTCGGCCATGGCTGCAACCGCCAGCGGATGTACCGCCGCGGCCGGTGCGGTTCCCGCCGAGTAGGCCTCCCACTGGCCCGCGAGATCGTGATTGATCAAGCCTTCGCCCATCTGGCTGCGCGCCGAGTTTCCGGTGCAGAGTATAAGAACGCGTCGGCGACTCATCCGAACCTCCCCGTGATATAGTCCTCAGTTCGCTTGTCCCTGGGATTCGTGAACAACTCATCGGTGGGGCCCTGTTCAATCAGTCGGCCGGCGCGATCATCGCCCATCATCAGAAACGCTGTGCGGTCCGACACGCGCGCCGCCTGCTGCATATTATGCGTCACAATCACAATCGTATAGTTCTTGACGAGCTCTCTCATAAGCTCCTCGATCCTCAACGTCGCCACAGGGTCGAGGGCAGACGCCGGTTCGTCCATGAGTAGTATCTCTGGCTCGACGGCCAGGGCTCGCGCGATGCAGAGCCGCTGTTGCTGCCCCCCCGATAGGGCCGCCCCGGACTGGAACAGCTTGTCCTTGACCTCGTCCCACAGTGCGGCCAACTCCAGCGCATGCTGCACCTTGGCATCCAGATCCGGCACCCTGCCCCACTGGTTGAGTCGGAGGCCTGCAGCCACATTCTCATAGATGGACATGGTTGGGAACGGGTTCGGCTTTTGAAAGACCATGCCCACGTGGCGGCGCACCTCCACGGGGTCCACGCCCGGAGCATAGATGTTCTGTCCGCCCAACAGCACCGTGCCTCTTGCCCAGGACCCACGCACCTCCTCATGCATCCGGTTCAGGCACCGCAGAAAGGTCGATTTCCCCGAGCCCGAGGGACCGATGATCGCGGTAATTGTGCGCGGCATAATGTCCAGAGTGACATCGTCCACGGCGGCAAATCCGCCAAACCCCGCAGCGAGTTGCTCGACGCGCATGGCATAATCGCCAGCGCGAGCCACAGCCCCTTCCTCGGCTACGACCTCTGTCGCAAGGATCTGCTGCTGGTGTCCGGTCAGTTCTTTGCGCGTGGCTGTACGTGACGCCGGACGGGCAGGCGCCGATACGGAGCCCGCCGACAATTTCCTCTCCCAGGTAGTCATAGATAGAGTCTCCTTCATCTAGGCTGCAACGTGCCGGCGGCTCCTGCGGGCGAGTACGCTGGCCAACAGCATCATACTGGTCAAGATGATCGCGGTACCCCAGGCCTTGGATTGCCAGTCGGCATAGGGTGAGATCGCGTAGGTAAAGAGTGTGTGCGGCAGCGTGGCGATCGGCTGGTTGATGTCGAAACTCCAGTATGGGTTGCCGAACGCTGTAAAGAGCAACGGCGCCGTCTCTCCTGCCACGCGCGCCACAGCCAGCAGGATGCCCGTCGTGACCCCCGATCTGGCCGAAGGAAGCACCACGCTGAGGATCGTGCGCCAGCGCGGCAATCCCAGCGCCAACGAAGCCTCCCGCTGACTGGCAGGCACCATACGCATCATTTCCTCGGTCGTCCGCACGATTGAAGGCAGCATCATGACGCCCAGCGCGACCCCTCCCGATAGGGCGGAAAAGTGCCCCTGCCGTGCCACGATCAGGTTGTACGCGAAAATACCGATGACGATAGAGGGCACGCCCGAGAGGACGTCAGCAAGATAGCGCACCACATCGGCGAAGCGGTTGTTGCCAAACTCGCTCAGATACATGCCGGCGCCCAATCCCACCGGCACAGCAAAGAGCGAGGCCAGGCCGATCACGATGAGCGATCCGACGATGGCGTTCGCGACACCGCCGCCAGGGACGCCCACCGGCGTTGGCAGTCTGGTCAGCATATCCACATTGAGGGCGGCGATGCCATTCTTGACCACAAAGGTGAGGACAGCCAGCAGTGCCGCGACGCCCAGCGCCGCCGAAAAGGCTGTGAGGAAAACCATCACGCGGTTGACTATCTTGCGCCACACTAGCTTGTTCATGTCAGCGCCCCACCGGGTTGCCGCGGGTAATCCGCCAGACAAGCAGTCGGGCAGCCCCGTTGAGCACCAATGTGATCGCAAAGAGCACGAGCCCCAGCTCCATCAGCGCCGAGATATGCATCGGCGACACGGCCTCGGTGAATTCGTTGGCGATCTGGCTCGAGAGCGTATAAGCCGGGCTAAAGAGGCAACCCGACACCTGCGCCCGGTTGCCGATGAGCATCGTCACGGCCATGGTTTCGCCCACGGCCCTGCCCAGCGCCAGCAACAGACCACCGATGATGCCGGATCGCGCAAAGGGAACCACGACGCGCCAGATAGTCTCCCAGCGCGTGGCGCCCAGCGCCAGCATCGCCTCGCGTTGCTCGTTAGGCACCGCCCGGAGCACATCCCGCGACACCGAGATGCCATAAGGCAGGATCATGATGGATAGAATGGCTACCGCGGACATCATGCCGATGCCGAGCGGCTGGCAGGCAAAGACAGGCAGGCTGCCCAGATGCGTGCTCAGCCAGGTCTGTATCGGATCGCGCATCACCGGGACCATCACATACAGGCCCCAGAGTCCGTAGACGACGCTGGGGACCGACGCTAAAAGCTCGATCAGGAACGATAGCGGCGACTCGAGCCAGCGCGGTGCGATCTCTGCCAGGAAAATGGCTGCCAGCAACCCCAGGGGGCCTGCCACCGCCAGCGCCAGGAGGGAGGACACAACCGTGCCAAAGATGGCTGGCCAAGCCCCGTATCGATCAGCGACGGGATCCCAGCTTGAGCCTGAGAGAAATCCCGTGCCAAACTCATTCAACGCAAGTTCTGCCCCGATGATCAGCTCATAGACCAACAACAGCATGATGACTACCAGTAGCGCCGCCATCAGCCAGGTCCACCACCGAAAGACAGAATCACCCACCCTGGCCCTGGATCGCGCCAGCACAGGCGGGGTTACCTCTATCGCTGTCATCCTATACACTCCACAATCTTCACTGGCACCAAACCCTCCACTTTCACGCACTCGTCATACTGCGTGTCAGACAGGCCTTTCGGGGAGCACGTTGCCGCACTCCCCGAAAGCGATCAGTCGGACCAGGCGTCAGGGAGCGATGGGCTGCCCGCCGTCGCAGGTCATGCCATTCACGCGCTCCATCACCAACGCCTTGACGTCGTCGCCGAGGGGCGCATAGAGCAGCTCCTCTGCGTACACGTCGGCCTCATCAGACATCATCCATGTGACAAGCTCTTGCAGCTCGCGCGCCTTGTCGCAATCAGGCGTGTCCTCATAGACCAGCAGGAAGGTGTAGCCCGCGATGGGGTAAGAATCCGCACCGGGAGCATTGACCAGCACCTGCCCCAGATCCTCTGGCATGTCGGCGATAGCCTCGTTGGAGGCCGCCGTCGTGCTGTCCAATCCTGGCTCGATCACGTTACCCGACTGGTTCTCAACGTACGCGTACGCCAGCTTGTTCTGCTCTGCGTAAGCGAGCTCCACGTAGCCGATGCTGCCGGGCTGCTCCTTCACAATGCCAGCCACACCCTCATTGCCCTTGCCACCCAGGCCCACGGGCCACTCGACAGCGGTGCCAGCACCGACTCGCGACAGCCATTCCTCGCTAACCGCGCTCAGATAGCTGGTAAAGATAAACGTGGTGCCCGAGCCGTCGGAGCGATGCCCAACGATGATCTCGGTATCGGGCAGATCCACGTCAGGGTTTTCGGCCACCAGGAGTGGGTCGTTCCAGCGGGTGATCTGTCCCAGGAAGATCCCGGCAATGCTCTCAGGCGTCAGAACCAGCCCTGTTGGGATCGCTTCGCCAGCCGCATCCTGGACGTTATAGGCGAGCACCACTGCACCAGCCACCGTGGGGAGCATCATCAAACCCGGTGCCGCGGCCTTTTGGTCCGCGTTCAGCACCGCATCGGAGCCGGCAAAGTCAACGTTCTTTTCCGTGATCTGGCGGATGCCGCCGCCGGAGCCGATGCTCTGGTAGTTGATGCGGGGAACCGGGTTCACAAAGGCGTACTCGTAAAACCAGCGCGAGTACAGCGGATAGGGGAAACTGGCGCCCGCTCCCGTCAGCTGAACAGAGCCGGCAGCGGGAACGTCTTTCTCGCCCTCGACAACCTTCTCCACGACAACTGTGACTGGCTTCTCAACCTCAACTGTGACTGGCTTCTCAACCTCAACGACAGTCTCTACCGGTGTCTCTGTCGAGCCGCAGCCGACCAGCCCCAGCAATACCGCAGCCAGAACCATCAACACCACAATCGTACGACGCATCTTTCCTCCTCATTCTGTTTCTCTTTTCCAGTCATGAGGATAACATGCGCACGTTAAGGGCCGTTTCCAGCCATGTTAACAGTCGGTAAAGGATTGGGGACAACCGGGCGCTGCGCAGGAGTAGATCAGGCAGCGCCCTGGCCGCGCTCTCAGGAGAATGCGTCCTCCGCGGGGGCTTCTGCCGCCAGTACGGTAAAGGTAAAGACGCTCCCCTGACCCTCTATGCTGGTGGCGCTGATCTCGCCACCGTGAGCCTGCACGATGTGGCGCGCAATGGCGAGTCCAAGGCCAGTGCCGCGAGAGGCACGGGACTGGTCGGCCTTGTAAAAACGTTCAAAGACACGCGGGAGCAGGTCGGCAGGGATACCGATGCCCGTATCACAGACCGAGATGCTTACCGCATCCCCTGTCCGTTTGGCTTCGACCCTGATCTGCCCGCCAGGAGGCGTGAATTTGATCGCGTTCTGGATCAGATTCGTGATGACGACATGCAGCTGCTCAGGGTCAGCCAGGATCAACGGCAATCCTGCCGGTATGTCCGCCAGAAGGGTGAGCTGGCCGCGCTCCGCTTGTGGGCGCAGGCGCTCGATCGCCGGATCAAGGACATCCGAGACGCCCACCGGCACCAGTCGGATGGGGACCTGCCCCGACTCTGCACGCGAGAGCTCCAGCAGCGCCTCGACCATCAGCGTCAGATCCTCAATCTCCACGTCCATCCGCTCGACAAAGTGGGCGGCGGCCGGAGGATCGTCGATCGCACCACCGCGCAGCGTATCGACGATGGCGCGCAGCGACGCCAGCGGGGTCCTCAGCTCGTGCGAGATGTTGCTGACAAAATCGCGCCGTACGGTCTCCAGGCGCCGTATCTGACCCAGATCCTGCAACACGATCAGACATCGCGGCTCCTCCTCCCCGGAGGCTATCGGTGTGGCGATTAGCTGCACAAACTGGTTGGTGCGAGACAGCTCCACCAGTTCGCTCTGCTCTCGCCGGTCGGCAAGGCAAGCCCGCAGCGTCAGAATGATCTCCTCTTCTCGGGCGATTTGAGGCAGCGACCGGCCAAGCGCGGACTCTTCTGTCGTGCCCAGGATCCGCAATGCCGCCTGATTGATCAGCTGGATGCGGCCCGATGGGTCGGTGATCACGATCCCATCGGCCATGTGTTCCAGAATGGCGGCGGCCTCGGACCTTTCTCGCGATAGCTCATCGATGGTTTCTCTCAGCCGGTCAGTCATCGTGGAAAAGTCGCCCGTAAGGACCCCAACCTCATCCTGTGACCTGGGTACCAGCCGCACAGACAGATCGCCCTGCGCTGCGCGTCGTACCGCCGCCGTGAGCTCGCGGATTGGCCGCGCCGTCCTTTCCGCCAGTACAACACCCAACAGCAGGGCCACCAGCAGCATCACCCCTGCTGTGCCCAGTATCCGACGTCGTAACATACCTACGGTGTCGTCGATCGCTCGCAAGGGAACTGCGAGGCGCACGTAGGCAGGATCGCCCGTCTCCAGTTGCACCGGTGTGGCCACATAGAGAGCGTCGTACTGCACCGTGTCGCTGTATCGCCGCTCAACGCCAAGGCCCTGACGCCGCGCAGCCACAATCTCTGGCCGCTGTAGATGGTTGAGCATCGTGGCAAAATCGGCTTCAGAGTCGCCAACGACACTGCCGGCGCTATCGATCAACGTGACGCGGGCGTTCAGAATGTCCGCGTAGCGATCCGCAACGGCATCGGCACCGGCCCCCTCCGGGGATAGAAAGAGGGGCGGGGCGACCTCGGCGATGAGCCGCGCCTCAGCCGCCAGCTGACTCGCCAGCTGGTCGATGTACGTGCTGCGCACAAAGCCCAGGGTATACCAGGCCAGCGCACCCATGGTGAGGGCGATGAGGAGCATATAGCTGAAAGCAATGCGGCCCCGAATGGTTTTGAATAGCATACCCTAGCCCTCAAATCGATAGCCTACGCCGCGCACCGTCTGAATGCGCACCGGGGCCGACGGCTCAATCTCGATCTTTTCACGCAGCCAGCGGATATGCACATCAACCGTTCGCGTACCGCCACCATAGCTCCAGCCCCAGACCCGCTCCAGTATCAGATCGCGGGAGACGACCATCCTGCGATGCTGCACCAGGAACAGGAGCAGATCATACTCTCTGGGCTTGAGCTCGAGCGGGACGCCGTCCAGACACGCCTCATGACGGGTGGTGTCCAGCACCAGATTGCCGCTAACAAGGCGCGCCGTGCGGCGTGACTCGCTCACCTCATCTTGCGGCCCACCATCCGAAGATTCTGGGCCATGACGCGCGCGCCGTAGCAGAGCCCTGATACGCGCCTGCAACTCGCGCATGCCAAAGGGCTTGGTGACATAGTCATCGGCCCCCACTTCCAGGCCGACGACCTTGTCAATCTCGTCCGTTCGCGCTGTGAGCATCAGGATTGGCAGGTCACTCTCTCTGCGGAGCCTCCGGCACACTTCCAAACCGTCCAGGCCCGGCAGCATAACATCCAGCAGCACCAGATCCGGTGCAAACGTGCGCGCCGCATCCAGGGCAGCCACCCCATCAGCGGCGGTCGCCACCTCATAACCCTCTCGGCGCAGGCTGTACTCGAGCGACTCACGCAAGCTCAGCTCGTCTTCCACGACAAGGATACGGGCACCTGTCCACCCTGCCTGCGTGTTGTCAGAGGCCATCAGTGGGTCTCCGCCCAGTCGAGCGCCTCGGCCACCACGCGACGCACATCTTCCTGCCCAAAGGGTTTGGCGAGCAGTGCCACAGCACACATCTCCCGCATCTCCCCAGGCGTTACTGTCTCGCCCCACCCCGTGGTGACGATAATCGGCATCCTGGGGTGCATCGCGTGCGCCCGCTGCATCACGACCGATCCCGAGAGTCCAGGCATCCCAAGATCACAGATCATCAGATCATAGCGGCGCTCCCCCAATGCAGCGAGGCCCTCAACGCCGCCCGCAGCGGTCGTGACCTGATGCCCCTGGCGCTGGAGAACACGCTCCAGCACAGCCCGGACCCGCGGCTCGTCATCCACCACCAGCGCATTCAGCGGGCCGCTCACGGTTGCCGGGGTAGCCTCAGCGATCCGCCTGCCAGCACCCACACTGGAATCATAGCAAGGGAAACTGAGTGTCACACAGGTGCCCTTGCCGGGTGTGCTGTCCAATAGCATCTTGCCACCGTGGCGCTTGACGATAGTGTCGGTCACGGTCAGGCCGAGACCACTGCTCCTCTTGGTTGTGAAAAACGGCTCGGTGACCCTGGGCAGGATCTCTGGCGCGATTCCGTGGCCCGTATCTCGGATGGATATGCACGTTTCCGATCCCTGCTGCCAGCTATCAAAAAACACTGTGCCGCCTTCCGGCATAGCGTCGAGTGCGTTGATCAACAGGTTACTGAGCACCCGTCGCAGCTCACCCGGGTTGCCCAGCAGTTGAGAAGGGCCCGAGAGGCGCGTGACGATCTCATAGGTGATACCCTGAAATTGGGGAATGTCTTTCCAGCGTGGCCTGTGCAAAGCCAGGGTATCCATCACCACATCATCCAGCTGGACCGGCACGAGATCACTCACATCATCGCTCTCGCGGTAGAGTGCCTGCAGACGGCTCACGGCCTCGGCGGCATCTCGCGCACCTGCTTCGAGCTGTGCCAGATCCTCCAGGAGCCCCTCGCCACCTGCCCTGGCGTCGGCCGCTGCCATCTGGGCAAAGCCCAGAATACTGACGAGCATGTTGTTAAAGTCATGGGCGATACCGCCGGCCATCTGCCCCAGCGCGCTCAAGCGCTCAGACTGGATCAATGCTTCCTGGGCACGAATGCGCTCGGAGATATCGGTGATGAGCACCATCAGGTGAGTCTCACCATCGAAAAGGACACAAGACCCGCGGAGCTCAACCGGAAAAGCATCTCCCGTGTCCGGAAACGCCTGAGCCAGCACCGTAGCGTTGTCGTCGTCCTGCATCCCGTCCTGGCAGCAAGAGATGATCTCCTCTAGAGAAACCGAGAACAGCGCCTCAACGTTCCTGCCCACTATCGTGCTCTCACCGGTGGCGAGAAGCTGACAGGTTGTAAGGCTCGCGGCAACGACCCGTCCGGCACTGTCCATGACAAAAAGGCCATCGCGCGCGGCCTCAAATATCGCCCGATACTGGGTCTCACTCTCAGCCAGCAGACCGATCAGCCGGCTGTTCCGAATGGCAATCGCCGTCTGGTTCGCATAGGCTTGAATCGCTGGCAGGCTGTCCTCATCGAGCCACGATGCGGCGACAACCAGATACCCGAGATCGTGCGCCTCGGCTCGTAACGGCACCACGATGCCCGTCATGGGACCCAGCAACTGCGCTATCTGCCGGGCCAGCACCGGATCCTGTGTGATGCCTCTGAGGGTTGGAGTATTCATATGAATAATCGCAGGGTATCCCGCTCCAAGACGTTCCCACAGGACCTCCATGCTCTGAAGGCTGGCCGGTGCCGATTGCCCCTGCAACAACTCGATCGTCTGGAGAAAGCGAGCTTCGCCACAGAACCCGACCCATTCGATTTCGCTCCGATCCGACGTGTACAGGCCGACGCCCGAGTTGAGTCCCAGATCACACAATTGCCCGGTCACGGCCTTTATGACGTCATCGAGCGAGAGTGAGGCCTTTTGCACCGCCGCGGCAGCCCGATTCAGAGCATGCATCATCTGCTCGGCGCGAACCCGGTCACTCACATCGCGAAGGATCAACTGCGCGCCGGTCAGCTGCTGCTCGGTCTCGCCGTACAGCGGCACCAGGGTGCACTCTACCCAGCGACTCTCGCCAGCGCGGTCCATTATGCGGACCTCACGCACACTGCCCTGGGGATGAAGCCGTGCCTGCGCAAATTGCTCAAGCACGATCCCGCGGTCATCTCCGTCAAACAGCTGGAGCACATCCACCTGCACCCCGGGGCCGCAAAGCTCGCTGGCGGCATAGCCAAGAAGGCCCATGCAATTTCCAGCAACATCGGTGATCAGACGATCCGCATCGAGTACGAGGATCAGTTCCTGCAGGTTTCCCAGGAGCCTTCGCAGACGGTCGTCGGATCCTGCCGGTGACTCCTCTGAGTCGGCAGCCCCACTCCTGACCCTGGATTCGAGCGCACGGATTCGTTGCCTGGCGACCGCGAGCTCACGGAGCAGTGAGGGTATGCTCTCGTCAGAAGATTCCTGGTCGTTTTCTCGGGATGTATTGTCGAACATCGTCACGGCAGCTCCATCATTGAGCGCAATCCCAGGCCTTTGCTCACTTGCCCGGCGACACGCTGCGATACACCGACTTACCATGCGAGCAGGCGGATCACGATGAATCGCGACTTGTGTTCCAGACGCGCGAGACCGTGCCATCGGCCGGAAGTCCTAGTTCCTGCCAGGAATCGATCGGGAGATCGACGCGCGCCACGGTGCCGGTAGCCATCTGTACGGCCCGATCGCCCAGGAAGAATACCATCTCCTCGAGGTGCGGGTTGTGCCCGACGATCATCACGCTCTCCACAGAATTGTCCAGGGCTCTAAGCAAACCGACGCAGCTCTGGCGAGTGGCGTCGTACAGCCGAGGTTCCTTGATTCTCTCGGCTTTGTAGCCCCAGGCCTTGGCCACCCGCTTGGCAGTCGCCCGGGCACGCCGGGCCGTAGAGGTGATGATCAAGTCCGGCGGAGGCACTTCCAGTGCCAGCCTCCCGCCGATATTGTGTGCGTCGCGCTTGCCGCGAGCGCTCAGTTTGCGGTCAATGTCCTGCACATTACTCTGGTCCCAGCGGGACTTGCAATGGCGCATGATGTAAAGGGTCCGCATCCGACCCACCCCCTGATTCAGATTGTACTCACGTAAGGGCACGCTCAAGCAGATCGATGATCTCCAGGAGCCCGGCAGAGACGTCGGGCCCTACACGCAGCCGCATTACGCGACGCCCATTCTGCTTGAGCGACGCCGTATCGCCGGCCGCCTGCGCGCTCTTGAGCACCCCAAAGCTATATCCCCTGCCGGGGATATCCACATCCGTACCATCTACCTGGGTGATCTGAATGAACAGCCCGTTGTTCCGGCCGCCCTTGTGCAACTGACCCGTGCTGTGCAAATAGCGCGGTCCGAAACCCACAGTGGTGGCCAGATGCAAGCGTTCGATCAGGAGGGCACGCATCCGCTGCAACAGCGCCGAATGCTCATCATTCCGGTCGATATACGCCATGACAGCAACATAGTCCCCTGGCTGCGCCTGACCGAGAAACTCCCCGATATACCCCGTCGCAGTACTCGAATCGGTGGGCTCACCATAGACGGCGATTTGCCCTTCCGTAAGGATGGGCTCCATGTCGTCAAGGGCGCCAGTCTCCTCGTAGCGCGACAATGCCTGGCGAGCCCCATCCTTGGCCTCCTCCACGTTAGGCTGGTCAAAGGGGTTGATGCCGAGCACAAGCCCTGCCACCGCTGTAGCCAACTCCCAACGGAAGAACTCGGCCCCAAGGTCATAGACATCGTCAAGTTGCGTGACGATCAGCGGCTGGCCATGCTCTGCCAGGGCCTCCGCCAGCGCGTCAGCACGATCGTTTTCGTCTCCCCTGAGGCGAACGTACACAAAGACTCGGTCATTCCCGTAGGCTGCCGCAGGCTGCGGGGGCTCACCCTCCACCGGCAGAATGCCCGTGCCTTTCTTGCCAGTGCTCTCCGCAATGAGCTGTTCGGTCCACCACCCAAAGGAAGCCAAACGAGGGCTGGTGATAAAGGTCACCTTGTCTCTGCCGGACCGTGCCAGCGAACCGAGCGCTGCACCGAGGCGAAAAGCAGGATTCTCGGCCTCCGGGACAGCAGCGCGGCAACGCTGCGCCATATCGCGAGCACTGCACAACAGGCGATCGCAATCCACGCCCAGTAACGCGGCAGGCACGAGTCCGAAAAGCGTCAAGGCCGAATATCGCCCCCCCACATCCGGGGCGGCGGTGTATCGCGCCAAAAAGCCT
>Ga0209270_1002793_pt1 | contig 16924 bp, 8 predicted proteins | sample MTBAKSrepl1MetaG_FD_187456 | JGI IMG/M metagenome (GOLD analysis project Ga0209270, IMG submission 187456) | Enrichment culture microbial communities from Arthur Kill intertidal strait, New Jersey, USA, that are MTBE-degrading - MTBE-AKS1... | ecosystem: Environmental > Aquatic > Marine >...
AATACTGGAAACGTTGAACTCACAAACGTAGAAGTTACCGATTCCCTGATTGAAAATCTCGACGGACCGGTAGAGTCTCTGAATAACGATGGAATTCTCGAAGTAGGAGAAACCTGGATATACACAGGAACTTACACAGTAACCCTGGAAGACATCATAAATAATGGCTGCGGGGACGGATTCATCGACAACGTAGCAATTGTAGACTGTGATCAGCTAGAACCGGAAAGTGACAGTGCAAGAGTCCCGATAGAGACAACTCCGGTGTATGAGCCCTGCCCGGAGTACGAGATAGAAAAGTGCGTCACGGATGTTGACTGCAGAGGACCTACCGCCAGCGTCACAGAGGCCGGAGACGTCATCACTTATCGGATAACAGTGATCAACACCGGAGATGTCGGCCTGACAAATGTAGTTGTCACTGACACCTTGATTGAAAATCTCGACGGACCGGTAGAGTCTCTGAATAACGATGGAATTCTCGAAGTAGGAGAAACCTGGACATGTACCGGCTGTTACGTGGTGACACAGGAAGATATAGACACCAACGAAGGATGTGAGGGATACATCGACAATGTAGCAATTGTAGACTGTGATCAACTGGATCCGAAATGTGACAGCGTAAGAGTATTGATAGAAAAAATATCCACAGAAGAAGATCCGACAGATGAAGACCCGGTAGAAGAGAAAAAGGATTACTGTATATCCAAGTCAATAATCGGGGTCGATGAAACTGGAGATTGCATAATCAACGAAGCTGGAGACATAATAGAATATCAGATAGTTGTGAAGAATGAAGGCAATGCAGACCTGACAGGAGTTTTGGTAAGCGACCCGATGATTACACTGATAGGTCCGACTGGAGATGACATTGATCCTGGAGTGCTGAATCCGGGAGAGACATGGAAATTCTTCGGAAACTATACGGTAACCCAGGAGGACATTAACAGTAACTGCGAGGGAGACGGATTCATCGAAAATACGGCAATAGTAAGTTGCAACGAACTTCCTGATGAAAGCAGCAGTGTAAAGCAGCCGATCGTCCTCTCCTCAGAAGAGGGGGATAACGGAAGCAACGGAGACAACGGAAGCAACGGAGACAACGGAAGCAACGGAGACAACGGAAGCAACGGAGACAACGGAAGCGACGGAGACGACGGAAGCGACGGAGACGACGGAAGCAATGGTGACAACGGAAGCAATGGTGACGACGGAAGCGATGGTGACAACGGAAGCAATGGTGACAACGGAAGCAATGGTGACAACGGAAGCAATGGTGACAACGGAAGCGACGGAGACAGCGGAAGCGATGGAGATACTGGGAACGCCCGCATCATCCTCAAACCTTCCAAAAACGATGAAGTGAATGGAAATAAAGAGAAAGAAACTGGCAATGAAATAGAGTTTGAACCTGATATTAAAAACTTTGAACAAAACACCGGAACTGCAGAAGCAGATGCTGAAAAGGAGCCAGGACAGAAAGAAAGCAAAGGTATACCTGGATTCTTAATCTATGGTATACTCGGACTGCTTGCAATACTCCTGCTTATACTCATGAGCAGAAGAAAGAAAGAATAAATCAAATCCGGTAAAGAAGCATTAAACAAGCTCGATTCAGAAACAATTAGATGAAGGAATTAAGCCTTCATCTAATTTGCTAATTTTTCCCTGTAATTCATAAAGAGCTTGAATAATGTAGATTTCAGTGAAAAATGAACTTCTACTTCTCTTGGCATGAAAGTACTTTATGCACTTTCATTTTTTGTGCCTGTTATTCGGAGAATTTCATATGCGTTTTTTATTTTCTACCTTTTCAGTGAAAACTGAACTTCCACTTTTCTTTTTTATTTTTTACCTTTCTAAACAAAATATATAAAAGTCCTACATCTGAATCGAAAAGTAATCTTTTAAATTAACTTATGTCAAATGTATCTTAAAAAAGGGAATATGACAGGAAGAGGTTTTCAGCATGGCTATAGACAATAAAATAAACGTACCTGTTCAGGTAGCCTTTCAAAGACTGGCAGTGTAGAAAAATTTCTGTAAATTATGCTTGGCTCTGTATCCTTTTTCTTCATCACAGATTCCCTCGATTCAACTTTACACTCAAGATTAGTGGACAAATTTTGGAAATTAACACGAATCCGTCTTCTTCAGTTTATAAAGTGTCAATTTTTACTGTGAGGACTGTAAAATATAGATTCAAATTTTTGAGAAGAAAATATGGAAGTGAATAAATGAGAAAGAATGTTGCAAACCTTGTGGGAATAATCATGCTATCTACCCCCCATTGGATGAGAAAAAACAGGTTACACTCACTACTTTTACTTATGTTTTCAGCGATGCTGATCATGTCCAGTGCGACACAATTTGTGCAAATCGCATCTGCAACCGCATCCTCCGACCAGCTGGAAACTGAATCTGACTGTGAAGCAGCACCTGTGCAGGTAAGTTCAGCTTGTGGATCCGGTCCGGCATATGAAATAGAAAAGTGCATTACAGACGTAAATTGCATGGGATCGAAAGCCAGTGTAAAAGAGGCAGGAGATGTCATCACCTACCTGATAGCCGTGACCAATACTGGAGATGTCGACCTGACAAATGTAACTGTTACGGATACGTTAATTGAAACCCTAACAGGGCCAGCAGAGTCAAAGGATACCAATGGAGTCCTGAACCCCGGAGAGATATGGACATATACCGGGAGCTACGCGGTAACACAGGAAGACATAGACACCAACGGCAACTGTGATGGATACATCGATAACGTAGCAGTGGTAGATTGTGATCAGCTGGAGGCAAAATGTGACAGTGCCAGGGTACCTATAGAAGAAGCATCTGCAGGAGATGATTCAAAAGGAGATGATTCAAAAGGAGACGATTCAAAAGGAGACGATTCAACAGGGGATGATTCAAAAGGAGACGATTCAACAGGGGATGATTCAAAAGGAGACGATTCAACAGGGGACGATTCAAAAGGAGATAATTCAACAGAAAAGAACCCTGATTATTTAATATACAAATCAATAATCGGAACCGATGAATCCGGAGATAATATAGTCAACGAAGCTGGAGACATAATAGAATATCAGATAATTGTAAAGAATGAAGGCAGCGCGAACCTGACAGGAGTTTCGGTAAGCGACCCGCTGATTACATTGACAGGACCTGCTGGAGACGATGTTGATTCAGGAGTGTTGAATCCGGGAGAGACGTGGGAGTTCTTCGGAAACTATACTGTAACCCAGGAGGACATTGACAGTAACGGTGGAGGAGATGGGTTCATCGAAAATACGGCAATAGTAAGTTGCAACGAACTTCCGGATGAAAGCAGCAGTGTACAACAACTGATCGTCCTTAACTTAGCCGAGAGCGATAGCAGTAATGACGCCAGTATAGTCCACCACCACAGTGATGGCGGTACCGGGGAAGCCCGTATCATCCCCAAACCTACCAAAAACGTTGAAATGAATGAAACTGGTAATGAAACGCAGCTTGGACCTGAAGTTAGAAATTTTGACCAGAACACTGAAAGCACCGAAGCAGATCTTGAAGAGGAACCTGAACAGGAGAGCGCAGGCTTACCCGGGTTTGAAATCGTTTATGGCGCAGTCGGACTGCTTGCTGCGATATTCCTGTATAAAAGGAAGTAAAAGCAAAGAGAATCAGGTAAAAAAGCGTTAAACAAGCCCATTCAGAAAACAATTAGATGAGGGAATTAAGCCTTCATCTATTTGCTAATTTTTGTTCTCAATCCAAAAGAGATATTCAAGAAAATTGAGATTTTTTTTTGGTTTATTTCAAAGGGTAACAAGCCAGAAAAAGAGATAAAAGTGTTTTTTAGGAAGTGAGTTTCAGAAGGCTTCATGATGAATTAAGAACCGGGTATAGGCCATCAAAACTCATATTTTTAATACGAAAGTCATTAGAAAACGCTAAATGTTAAAAGCGAAGAGACACGGAAACCATTGAATGAACAAAACTAAAAAAATCTACTTATCGAATTGGTGGTAGGCATCTGTTTTGTAATGCCGTTTTGTAATCACCGTTTTTCAAGAATTCCGTTTTTTGCCGTTTTTAGGGGATATCGTTTTTCGAATACCGTTTTTTAGGCTACCGTTTTTCAAGAAACCGTTTTTATGCCTTTTTAAGGACATCGTTTTTCAGGCTATCGTTTTTCGAAGATCGTTTTTTAGCCCATCGTTTTTCGAGGATTCCGTTTTTTAGGCTGCCGTTTTTTAATATATCGTTTTTTAGGCTACCGTTTTTCAAGACACCGTTTTTTATGTTCCGTTTTTTTCACAGATGCCTTGCACGCCAAATATCTTTCCCTAAATATAAGACTACGGATGTACTGAAAATTGAATATAACTATTCAGAGGTACTGTAAATTTTCCAGGAAGTATAAGACCAAAATCAAAACCAGAAAAGCTTTTTTATATTTTTTAGAGACCTTTAATGAGGTTCCAGCTCCTTAAAAAGCTTTAGATTTAGATCGACTTTAAATTTACAAAGACCGGATTTCACAAAGCCTGGGTCTCACAAAACCTGGATTTTACAAAATTTAGATGTTAAAAGAGTGGATTTTCCAAGAATGGATTTCACAAAGTTCAGGTATGCAAAACATAGGTTTTGTGAAATTTTAGACGCTGGCAAAAAAAGGAGAGTTGTAGAAATGAAACAAAATCAAATTGCGGGCGGCCACCCCACCCTAAAGGATGGGGTATGCTTCGGGCCGCCCGCTCGGCTACTCGGAAAGATTTACAGTGTTCTTTAACAAGGTTTCCTTGATCCAAGTTATTGAAACTCTGCTATAGAGACCCTGTCCGATTTCCGATCATTTCACAAAGAAGCAACGATGAAGATATTAAAATCGAAAACAAAAAGAGGCGAGGGTTCACTTCATCCCCTACCTGAAGGGCGGGGTATTCGTGACCCTCCGCGCTCCCTTTGTAATAAAGGTCCATTTTGCTCCAATCCGCGAGACTAACCTTAGTGAATAGGCTCTAAAAACCCCGGGCACTCACCGGTCGTCGCAGGCGACCGGCCTTCTCATAAAATACGATAGCATGACAGTGAAAAACTGAGTATTTTACCTTTTTCAAATTATAAGTCTTGAACATAAACAAATGTTGAAAGTACTAAATCACAAATTAAGATTTTCCAAAAATTTGAGTTTTCATCTCTTTTTAGATGAACAGTCTAAGATGTTAGCCGGTTATTCGGAAATAAAAAAAGATCAAACACGGTTAACCGAACTATTATTACAGTTTCGCTTTTCCCACCTTAGACCCAATCATACTCTCAAGATCTTCAACCGTATTAATATTCGCAAAAGTCCTCAACTCAGGATCAATTCCCCGAATCTCCGAAACCTCAACAAAAACAACATCCTGCATTTCAAAAACCGGTGTAAGCACTGAATGTTTTCCTCTCTCAAAGGCTTTTTCAATTTCAGGAATCAGTTTTCTGGAATAAACTGCGTGCAGAGGCTCATACATTCGATCCTCCCACCTCGGGAGAGCAACGTCATTTCCTTCTGCTTTTTCAAACAGCAGGTCTACAACCCTGAAATTTACAAAAGGCATATCTCCGGCGCAGACAAAAGAGTATTCTGACCTTGATTCAAGCAGCCCCGCCCGGATGCCTTCAAGGGGGCCGGCGTCCTCTATGGAATCAAAACAGAAACGGATTTCCCGGTCCGGGAATCTTTCAAGCACCGGAAGGAGTTTTTCTTTCTGGGGAATGTCGCGGACCGAGAGGATTACCTCGTCTACGACCCGGAAGAGGTTTTCAAGCAGGCGTTCGAGGATGGTTTTTCCTTCAAATTCGAGGAGGGCTTTTTCGACCAGGCCCATCCGGCGGCCCCGGCCCCCTGCCAGCACGATTGCGCTTCTGGCTTTTGTTCTCCCCGGTTTAAGTTCTGTTTTTCCGCTCATTAATTTCCGTCCCGGTTTTTTCTGCTCTCAACTTTTGTATTCAGGCGTGTTCCCTGTCGTGAACCCAGAACTCTTCTTTTTCCGTGAATTCCTTTTTCCAGATGGGGGCTTCGGCTTTTATCCGCTCGATGGCTTCGCTGAGGGCGGGGAAGAGTTCGGTCCTGTGGGCGGATGCGATCACGATGTAGACTATATCTTCTCCGGCTTTGATGACGCCGGTTTTGTGGTGGAGAAGGACCTCGAGGATTCCTTCTTTTTGCTTAATCTCTTCCCGGATTTTGTCCAGGACTTTGGAGGCTTCGGGCTCGTATTTCTCAAACTCGAGCCTGGCTGTCTTTTCTTCTCCTGCAAGCTCGCGGACGATGCCGGTAAAGGTGCCGATTGCTCCTGCTTTCCGGATAGCCGGGTTTTTCCGGGCTTTCTTAATAAGGGCTTCGAGGGTGTAAAGGTCAGGCTGGGCAATGGTCATGCCTACAAGGGAAGCCGTGAGTTCCTCGTGAGGATCAATATAATCAGGTACCCTGAAAACTACATTGGAAACTCCCTCTAGGTCTCCAATCACGATTTTTGGGAGATTGCTTTCTTTGAACCCCTCTACTATAGCAAAATCAAGCCCCCGGTCGCAGAGCATATCAAGGGCGTTTTCAAGGCCGGCGTCTCTGGCAAAGCTGACAAGTTCAGAGCCCGTAATCCCTATTACCATGTCTGCTCCTGCATCAAAATGCCTGCCTGTATCCGTTTCTCCGGGGTTGAGACGCTGTTCTCCCATATGTTTTACAGTGCCAACTGTCCCGAATTCGGAAAGCTGCCGGACAAGAGCTGAAACAAGGGCTGTTTTGCCCGATTTTTTATACCCAACAACGGAAATTACCTTCATCAAAGAGCCTTATGGACTTCCCGGTATAAGTAAGGGTCGGCATCTTTCTTCTCTTTCATTTCTTATTTTACGTGGTTAAGGGCAGGAAGTCCAAAATTAAAACAATTATTATGAAATAAAGTCCTTTATGGCTATATTTTGTAAAACTTCAAATATTGAAACTTTGATAATATATAGTGCCTGTCCTTTCAGCGAAGTCAGAGAAATTCAGAGATATTCAGAGGAATTTAGAGATATTCAGAGGAATTTAGAGATATTCAGAGGAATTCAGAGAAAATAATGGGGGTAAAGTATGGAAGTAAACAAAGTAAGGATTCATGACCTTCCCGAGGAAGAGCGTCCCAGGGAAAGGCTAATTCGAAACGGACCGGAGTCTCTTTCAAACGCCGAGCTGCTGGGGATAATCCTGAGGACAGGCTCAAGGGAAGAGAATGTTATCAGCCTGTGCAGCCGGATACTCATGGAATACAACATCAAGCAGCTCAGCCTTGCAAACGTTTCAAGGCTTACGCAGGTCCACGGGGTCGGAAAAGCAAAGGCTGCTCAGATAGCTGCGGTTTTCGAACTTGCAAGGCGGCTTGAGACTTTTGTGGAAGAACCTAAAAGGAAAATCTGTTCCCCAAAGGATGTTTATGCTCTTATGTACCCCAAAATGCGGGAACAAAAAAAAGAAAAATTTATAACACTCTATCTTGATACAAAAAACCAGATTTTAAAAGAAGAAGTGGTATCTATAGGCAGCCTGAACGCCAGCATCGTGCACCCGCGTGAGGTTTTTAAGTCAGCTCTTCTTGAATCCTCAGCCTCGGTGATCATGGTTCACAACCACCCCTCAGGAGACCCTAGCCCGAGCCGGGAGGACATAATGGTTACTGAAAAACTTGTTGAAGGAGGCAAGCTCCTCGGAATCGATATCCTTGACCACATAATCATAGGAGACGGAAGGTACGTGAGCCTCAAAGATGAAGGGTTTGTAAGGTAAAAAGAATTTGATCTGGCAGAACTCTCAAGAACCAAACTCTCAAGAACCAAACCCTCAAGAACCAAACTCGCAAAGTACCGAAAATCTCCAATATAACTCATTTTTAGCGTCCACAAAAGTCATTTATTTTTCTTGAATGAGCAGCATTTAGAAATCTTCCTTACCTTTAATGACGGAATTGGGGTAGTAAGCGTATAAATTCTAGATCTGTGCACATTACTGAAAAATAGAAAAAGCAGAAAAAACGGAAAAAAAATTCAGAGTTGAAGCTTATGAAAGTTATCGGCATTAACGGAAGCCCGCGAAAAAACGGGAATACTGCAATCCTGATTCAAATTGTGTTTGATGAATTGGAGCAAGAGGGCATTGAAACCGAACTCATTCAGCTTTCAGACAAAAACATAGCAGGCTGCAAGGCTTGCCGGGCTTGCCATAAAAACAAAAATAAGCAATGTGTCAATAAGGATGACTTTTTTAATGAATGCCTGGAGAAAATGGCAGCTTCGGATGGGATTATTCTTGGTTCCCCCGTATATTCCGCTGGTGTGACTTCCCAGATGAAAGCCCTGATTGACCGGGCAAGTATGGTGCTGGCAGGAAACAGGGGGCTTTTGAAACATAAAGTGGGAGCCTCGGTTATCGCTGCCCGCCGCGGTGGAGCTATCAGTGCCTTTGATACCCTGAACAACTTCCTGTACAGCAAAGAAATATTCCTGGTAGGCTCAAGTTACTGGAATATGGTTTACGGAAATGCCATAGGAGAAGTCGAACAGGACCAGGAAGGCATAGAGAATATGAAAAACCTCGGGCAAAATATGGCCTGGCTCCTGAAAAAAATTCATTCTAATTGAGATGAAATTCATTGTAATTGGGTAAAAACAGTTAGATACTTGTATTGTTAGGTGCTTATACTCGCCCCTGATTTACCTGATAAACCAATCACTCCGGCAAACCAATCACTCCGGCAAACCAATACCTTATACCTCTACTATACAACTTGCTAAACCTACGATACCTATATATATCTATAGGAAATGGGCTTTTCGATCAAACAAATTTATCCTCCCACTTTCCATCCCCCGTAAAAAGGAGGTCTTCGGCATTACAAAACATATAAACGCCTGTGCACTGGATAACAGACAGACTGAGGAAATTACTCTAAACGACCCCTATACCGTGCCTTACCGGGGCATCTATGCGGTCTGTGACGCGAAAAACGAGTATGCGGAGATTATTGAACACTCCAACTGCTACAGCGGAGCGTCCTGGTCCCTTTACCACTATGCAAAAGCTCCTCTTATCCTTAAAGCCCGTTCAACGGGAAATATGATCCGCTATTTTATGAAAACCGGAACCTCAAAACTCGAACTCAAACCCTCGGTTGCAGCCGCAGGCATAGAATCCGTGATCGTGCAGGGGGACGAAGTTGAGATCACCTATGCAGGGCTTGGAGGCGGAGGAGTCGGTGCAACCCGCTGCAGGGCACTTGCAGACGGAGTTTTACGCTACAGAATTTCCGAATCCGGAGGAGAGCGCTGTGCCAAAGGGACAGTTGTGGTTCCCCGCAGGGACCGCGTCCTCATAGGCATAGATGACACCGATTCAAAGGATGTCGGAGCCACCTGGACCCTGACCCACAACATCGCAAAAGAACTTGACTGCCAGGAAGCTGTCTACCTCTCCCATGCCCTTGTCCAGCTTTTCCCTGTCCCGGAAAAGACCCAGAACTGCATGTCAACGGTCCTGGAATTCGGCTGTGTGGACGAAAAAGCGAAGGAAAAGCTCGTAAGCTCTTTCAAAATGGCCCTTCAAAAATACAGTGCTTCCAGAGAAACAGGGCTTGTAGTCCTGTCTGATTTTTATGCAAAAGGGCTTTACTCCTACAGCAACCGCTGCCGGACCGAAAGGGTCTCAAAGGAAGAAACCCTGCGTTGTGCCAAAGAAAACAACGTGGAAGTCCTGCTTGACGGCAACGGGGTAATAGGTGCTCTTGCCTCCCTGCCCTGGTTCGGGAGACCCGAAGAGTCCATTATTCCCGGCACAGAGATACAGCCGATGGTCAAGGAAAAAATCAGTTAAATGGTACTTAAAACCAATATAAGGTACCTAAAATCAATTATAATGATATCTGAATCTACCTGAAAGATGCCGGGACCTGCCGAAACTCCTGTAATTCCCGGAAGGGGGGTCAACTTGAACGCAGAAGAAAAAGAAGCAGTACCATGTAACGGATTTGAAGCCCTCTATCTTGCAGCCCTTGACAGTGACGTCACCATTATAACAGGAGTTCCCGGATATCCTGTCACCTCCCTGATGGAACTTTTTTTGAAAACAAATACTTCATCAACTGAAACAGGTACCTCGTCAACCAGCACACAGGGTTCAACTTATGAAGCCAGATGGCTTACGAACGAGAAAGTTGCACTCGAAATCGCACTCGGAGCGTCGGTCTCGGGCAGAAGGGCTCTTGTGCTTGTAAAACATGTCGGGATGAATCTGCTCTCCGACCCCCTCATAACCTCGGTTACACATACAACAGGTGCAGGGCTGGTAATCATTGCAGGGGACGACCCTGGCGTGAAAGGCTCTCAGAATGAGCAGGACTCCCGCTGGTACGGCAGAATAGCGGAAGTTGCAGTATTTGACCCGGTTGATCCTGCTGCTGCGTACCGAACTCTCCGAAGGGCTTACGAACTTTCTGAAGAAATCCGGGCTCCGGTAATTCTAAGGGTAACCGCAGGCCTTGAGAAAACCGAAGGAAAAATCCTGCGCCTTCGCCCGGCTTCAGCTCCCCATCCTACTTTTGACCGTTCGATCTGGGAACTCCGTATGGTAGAAAAACACCAGCATTTTCATTCCAAAGCCTACCCGGTACTTGAAGCAGAAACCGAAAATACCGACCTGAACGGAATTAGAGAAGGAACGGAAGGGATAAAAGCCGACTCACAGATTTCAGGACATGAAGAAGGCGAACGGAGAGGAGTTGAAAAGATTGGAATTATCTCCTCGGGTTTTGCCGCTTCAATTGTGGAAGATACGCTGAAAAAAACAGGCTGTTCCTCTGAAATATCTCATCTCGTGCTCAATCTCGTAAATCCCCTCCCCCTGCAGAAAATCGGGAATTTCCTTAAAAATAACCGGAAGGTACTGGTAGCTGAAGAGTCCGAACCCTTTATTGAAGAACAGATCCGGATTGCAGGCAATGTCTGCGGCAAAAAAACAGGGCACCTTCCCTACGGGCAAATAACGCTAGAAGATATCGCTTTTGCCCTTGAGCACATAGAAGAAGAAATACCCTCAGTCCCTGTGGATTCTGTCCGTTTCGGGTCAAGAAAAAAAGACCGGGCTCCCATCTGTGAAGACTGTCCCTATCTGCCTCTTTACCGTTTTCTCCGCATACCCGACGTTCAAATCGCCGGAGACATGGGATGTTCTGTCCGGAGCGCCCCCGAACCCCTTGCTGCAGTTGATGTCAGCTTTGCCCTGGGCTCGGCAATCTCGGTTGCCTGCGGCTTTGAGAAAAAAGGTATAGCCTTAATCGGAGACTTTGCCCTCGCACATTCCGGCATCCTCGGGCTCTTAAGCGCTGCAAGCGAAGGTTATGAAGTGCTTGTGCTCGTACTTCAGAACGAAGTTGCAGCCATGACAGGCGGGCAGAAAGTCCCCGACCTGCGAAAAGTGGTAGAAGCAATAGTTTCTGATGTGTCGTTTTTTGATCTGGATGGAGAAGAAAAAAAGCCAACATCCGGTTCAGAACTTTCGGATCTGATCCTGGAAAAACTTGCCCTTCCGGGTATTTCGGTTATTTTTATAAAAGGCAGGTGCACAAAATATTGAGGCATTGGCTCTCTGGCATGAAAGTATTTTAATTACTTTCATTATTTGTGCCTGTAATTCAAAGAATTCACGTGATTTTTTTCGTTTCTTCTTTTTCGTTTCTTCCTTTTCGTTTCTTCTTTTTCGTTTCTTCCTTTTCGCTTCTTCTTCCATTTTTAGGAAAGACCGCTCTCCTTCGTCGAACGGGACAAGAAAGACCCGATATAGCTAATAAAGTTATAAAGGGTCGAGGTTTTCAAATCAATCCTCCTTTAGTCCTCCTGAACGACGCTCACTACTCTAATTATATCTCAGATAATATGGTTTAACCCTGTCGAACTTAATTAAATTTTTGATTAACTCGGGTCAATTATTTTTCTGTGTCTGGCATAAAAGAGTCAATTTCATTCTCTTGAAATATTCCACTTTTTTATCACTGAACCAAAAAATATTCACCCTTATTTTTTTTGGGCAGGTCTTTCCGAGAGACTTCGAGAAACAGAGAATTCTATCATTTTCATCATCATTAGACTGTTTTTCTCAGGATATAACTTCAAATTGGTTTGAAGTTTAATAAAGAATTAAATGCTTTGTGGAAAAATAAATAACTAAAGAGAAACAATTAATGATAGGGAATCAGGGTACATTTCAGTGTCTTAAGCGAATAATTTGAAAACTCAAGATCCCGAAATGGGAAATAAAAGGGGAGAAAATTTTTGAACAGAAAACTCCGAATTCTACTGTTAATAGGGGCTTTATTACTAATCGCGGGAACACTTTTGAATATTACCAGAGATCCACTTATCTTGAGTTCGGGAGCTGTGGCTGCAATATTTATGATCCTGCTTTTCAGAATTGATCCTCTGAGCCCTCACGAATGACAGGGAAAGAGGAGGTTAATCTTTTTTACTCATAAATACCTGATTTCTGCTCCTACAACATACTTAATTTACGTTTTTACGTACAAAATACTTATTTTATGTTCAACTAATTTTTTACTGGTTTTGCGAGGTATCGAGAATGGATCCGAAAATCAAATTCGCATCAGTCTACCTGATGCTTCTGCTTTTTGTTTTTTTTGCTGGTTGCTCCGGAAAGGAGCCAGGACAGGACACATCCGGCTACACCGCAGATGTGCTCAAAACCGAAGCCGTAACTTTTTCGGGGATGCTGGGGCAGGGGGCTTACCTCCCGGGAAATTACAGCCTGGAAGCCCTCGATGTCGAGTTAAAAGCGCCTTCGTATGAGTTGCCCCTGGAAACGGATAAAATCTCCAACTATGCAGCCTTTTCAGGAAAAATCCCTCTTAATGAACAGGCGCTTGAAATGCTTGAAAAGAACGGTTTTGTGGTAATAGAAAACCCTTATGACTCTTCCGAAGAGGACATAACTTCGATGTACGTGACCCTCAAGGATGAGGAAATTCCTGTTTTTATCACTACCGACTCTCTTTTGCACCTCTATCACATCCAGTTTGATGAGACCCTGCGCCAGATCGAGGAAAAGGAGTTTTACGATACCATCTGGGAGACCGACCTTGCCCTGCTGAACAGCTCGATCAAAGAATATAACAGCGCATCAGGGGAAGAAAAGGAAGCTGCAAGAAGAAACGTAGCCTATTTCGCGGTTGCATTGAGTCTGCTCCAGCCGAAGCCCGAACAGGTAGCAGCAGATGACCCTTACGGCTTTGTTGATGAGGCCCTCTTCCCTGCAGGTTCGGCAGAAAAATACCAGTTTGAGGTCCCTTCATTTGTAAAAGAAGAGGTTGATGCCGAACTTGCCCTGATAGAAGCCCATGAAGGCTTTGCTCTCTCTCCGATTTTCCTGTACGAAGAAGACTATTCCCAGTATGTGCCAAGAGGCCACTACACCCGCTCCGAGAAGCTGCAAAACTACTTCAGGGCCTTTATGTGGCACGGCAGGATGAGCATGCTCCTGAAGGACAGACTTATAGAGTCCGAAGACCCCGCAAAAGATGCCCGCATCCAGACCATCCAGGCAAGCCTGATTTCTTCTCAGCTCGAAAACTCGTCCGAACTTCTTGAAAACTGGGACAGGATCTACGGGGTTACGGCTTTTTATGTGGGCTTTTCCGATGACCTCGGCCCTTACGAATACATGGAAGCTATGGACCGGGTATTTGGCAACGGGGAAAGGGAGTTTAACGAAACCGCGGTAGAGGAATTAAAGGCCGTACTTGCCGAAAACCAGGGGCCACAAATCTACGGAGGCACTGGAAACTGCATCCTGCTGCCGCCCTTTACCCCGGAACAGGCTGACGAATGCCTCGAAAATACCACCGGCTTCCGCTTCATGGGACAGCGATTCATCCCTGACTCCTACATGTTCTCAAACCTGGTCGGAGCCTATACAGGGGAATATACAGGGGAATATACCGGGGACTATACGAAAGAAGCGACTCCGTTTACGCTGGTAATCTCGGGAGCCGGAAGGCCTATTCGTGGCTTCCCACGCGGGCTTGATGCAATGGCTCTCCTGGGTTCGGAGAGGGCTGTTTACTGGCTCGACGAGCTGAACGATTCGAGCTATGAAAATTACAGTATCCGGTACGGGGAGCTGGATTCGGAGTTTTCGAACTTCAGCACAGCCGACTGGAACAGGAACCTCTACTGGTCCTGGCTCTATTCCCTCCAGCCCCTCCTGAAAGACTACGGAGAAGGCTACCCGACCTTCATGCAGACCGACGCTTGGCAGGACAAGGAACTCAGCACCTCTCTGGCCTCATGGACCGAACTCAGGCATGACACTATCCTCTATGCAAAGCAAAGTTATACGATACTTGAGGGGTCCGCAATGATGCCTCCTGAAGAAAAACCGGTTGTAGGTTATGTAGAACCGGTTCCCGACTTTTACGCGAGACTGCTTGCTTTAACGAAGATGACAAACCAGGGTCTGGACGAAATGGAAGTTCTTGACCCAACATCAAGAGCAAGGCTCGCCGAGCTTGAAAATATACTTTCCAGACTCCAGGCAATTTCGGAAAAGGAACTCGAAAACGAAGAGCTGACGAAAGAAGATTACGAATTCATCAAGAATTTCGGGGGCCAGCTTGAAAGTGTCATAGCCGATGTTGATGAGAAAGCCAGAAAAACCACTCTCGTGGCTGATGTCCATACCGACGCAAATACGGGAGTTGTGCTTGAAGAAGGAGTGGGGAATGTGGATATGGTCATAGTTGCCTATAAGCTTCCGGACGACAGGATTCTTATCGGAGCAGGGCCGGTCTTCAGCTACTATGAATTCAAGCAGCCCATGTCCGACCGCCTGACCGATGAGAAATGGAGAGAAATGCTGGAGGAAAAACCGCCGGAAAGGCCGGAGTGGGCTTCCACCTACATTTCTTAATTTTTTTATCTCCGGGTTTTTAGTTAAGCTTTGCAAAGAACGACGTAAGTCTGTTCGTGGGAAAGAATCTAAAATTGTGGGAAAGGACCTGAAAGTATGAAGGAAATTTTTGAGAAGTCTATCTATTGAATGGAATGTATAAAGCGATTTTTAGAGGATAAAAGAAGGTGGCAAATGTCGGAAGAGCGGGATATGAGAGAAAAATTAATTTTTCTTTTGATGCTTTTATTCATTTTGGTCCGATTTTTTAGTAAATTGAAGAATTAGGTTTCTCGTCAAGAGCTCTATAAAATACTCTCTATCTATGTTTGCTGTACTGGAAAGGGTCCGGAAACCGGGTAACCCTGATATTCGACTTTTTTCAAAGATTTCGAAATAACTTCAACAATTTCGGAGTAACTTCAAAATAATTCGCAGTCAAAGTCAAATATAAGTAAAATAGTGCTGTATCTTCTGTTGCATAATTTAGTGTTTTTTTCCGGAAAATAATCAAGAAAATTTCTAGTCATTTGTCTGATTTTGCTGGCAGCTGCTCTGGCAGGAAAAGCCATCCCTGAATACCAAACCAATGTGGGCGAGATGAAATGATGAAGTGTTTAACAAGGACTGCTATTGCTTATTTAACATTTTTTATTCTTTTGGGTTCCATTTTAACAGCGGGGTGCCTGGAGCAAAGTTCCGGGTTAAGCGGGGAGAACGGGACAGAAGGAAAAGAAGGAAACAGTAATGGAAGCTCTTCGACACGTTATTTGAAAACCGAAGCAGTAAATCTTTCCGGGCTTGAGGCTGGAAACTCTTCCCTTGTAGTAAACTACAGGCTTGATGCTCTTGACATCGAACTAACAGCTCCCCAGTACGGCCTGCCCCTCGAAGAGTCAGAGATTACGAACTACGGAGACTTTTCTGAGAAGTTTTTGACCGATGAGGCAGCCCTTGAGAAGCTGAAAGAAAACGGCTTCGTGGTGATTTCCAACCCTTACAACCCAAAAGAAGAAGATATCACCGCTATGTATAACAGACTTGGAAGGGAAGGACAGCTGATTTTCATAAGTTCGGACACCCTTCTCCACCTTTACCACGTCCAGTTTGGCGACAGCATGAGCCAGGTCGAGGAAAGTGAATTATTTGACCTTTTATGGGAACTTGATGAAGCCCTGCTCGACTCCTCGATAGAAGAATATAAAAGCGCATCAGGGGAAGAAAAGGAAGCCGCAAGAAGAAATGCAGCCTACTTTGCGGTGGCATTGAGCCTGCTTCAGCCAGATGAAGATCAGATTAAGTATCAGTTTGAGGTTCCTGCTTTTGTAAAAGATGACGTCGAAGCTGAATTAGCTCTTATCGAAGATCATGAAGGCTTTGAGACCTCTCCGATTTTCCTGTATGAGGAAGACTATTCCCAGTACGTGCCAAGAGGTCATTATACTCATTCCGAAAAGCTGCAAAACTATTTCAGGGCCTTTATGTGGCATGGCAGAATGAGTATGCTCCTCAAAGGAAAATTGATCCAGGCCGAAGACCCGGAAAAGGAAGCCCGCATCCAGACCATCCAGGCAAGCCTGATCAGCTCCAGTCTGGAAGACAATCCGGACCTTCTTCAGAAATGGGACAGGCTCTATGCAATTACTGCTTTTTATGTCGGTGTCTCGGACGATCTCGGACCTTATGAATATATGGAAGCTATGGAAACGGTATTAGGAAACGAATCAAGGAATTTTAGCGCAACAACGATCGAAGAGATGAAAGTGGAGCTTACAGGGTATCGGAGTCCGGAGATCTACGGAGGCACAGGAAGCGGAACCCATGAGCCTATTTTAACGGCTGAGCAGGCCGATGAACTCCTTGAGGACACGAAAGGTTTCAGGTTTATGGGACAGCGTTTTATCCCGGACTCTTATATTTTCTCAAGGCTAACAGGCCCTTACACTAACGAGTATACAGGAAATC
>Ga0209270_1002823_pt1 | contig 16798 bp, 13 predicted proteins | sample MTBAKSrepl1MetaG_FD_187456 | JGI IMG/M metagenome (GOLD analysis project Ga0209270, IMG submission 187456) | Enrichment culture microbial communities from Arthur Kill intertidal strait, New Jersey, USA, that are MTBE-degrading - MTBE-AKS1... | ecosystem: Environmental > Aquatic > Marine >...
CCATTATACCGAGAGGGCGGCTGGCCGCCAGTCCGGGGGGATTCTTTTTTATCCCCCCGGACTGGCCCCTTCTCGAGCGCCATCATAAACGCTCAACTGTCCGGGAAGATCCTAACTAATACATCTCAAGTAATAGATCAGGTTTTTGGGTTTTATAGCCAGTTGAACTTTTCCCTTGTTCACGATATGATTTGGGAGATTCCCAGACATCCGCTATAAATTTCCCTTTTTTTATTTCTTCTGGATCAATGTAAGTTTTAAACCACTTTCCTGTCACATTTCCACTACTATCTCTGTTGCCCCTAACGTAATACCATCCTTTTTCATCTTTTTTTAATGTCTCTGTAATTCTGTTAGAATAAGGAACTCTTACCCTTTCGTCTTCGGAATTAATTTGCCACTTGTTTGATTTACTATACCATAATATTGATTCATGGCTTTTTGGATAAACGGATGTTCCTGTACCTATTACATTATGAAACCATATTATTTCGCTTCTATAACCAGGTATTTCAGAATTTCCACCCTTGCCAAAAATATCATCTAAAATTACCCTTAAATAACTGTTAATCCTCCAATCACAATGCACATAAATACTGCCGTCTTCAGCCAGGAGTTGGTGCATCAGTTTCAGCCGTTCGTACATCATGGACAGGTAGGAGGAAATGCCCCGGCCCCAGGTGTCCCGGTAGGCGATTTCCTCGATCACGGATTGCTGCTTGGTCACGTCTTCGCCGTTGACGGCGATGTTGTAGGAAAAATCCGCGCCCACGGCGAAGGGCGGGTCGATGTAAATCAATTTCAGCCCGCCCTGTCTTTCGATCTCGTCCCGCAGCGGCCCGTTGACCAGCGACGACAGAACCAGTCTGTTGTCGCCCCAGATGAGTTTGTTGGTCCAGCCCTTGAGCTGGCGGCCGCCCTTATCGAACATGTCAAGACTTTCACCGGGTTGGCCCGGCTCCCGGCGGGGTTCGTCGATATGTTCGATGGAATGAAAGGGCAGCGCCGCCTTGGTCACGGTTTCGCTGCGCCCGTTCCAGAACAGAAAGACGTCCTCATCGTCGGCGCAGAGCTTGTAAATGAATTCCTTGGGCAAAGGCCGGCCCTGTTTAATCAATTCGATGATGTCGTTTTTTTCGTCTTCGGTCAAATGGCTCGGCGGCATTTTGCTTCCCATATATTTTTAACTTTCTGTAAGGGCGTATGGCCATACGCCCCTACAAAAGGCCATCCATCCCTACACATTTCCACGTTTGGTGGTTCCAACATTTCAAGGTCCCAATAATTTATTCGGATTTTCATCATCCAAGGCCCATTGCAAGGGATTATTGACCATATATTCCCGGAACAGGTCCAATTCATTTTCATCGCGGATGATATGTTCCCAATAATTGCGCTGCCATAATTTTTTATTAAACGGCCTCCATCCCTTATTTTTGACCCCGACCATATAATCGTTGGTGGTCATGGTTTTAAACCATTGAACAATTTCCGATACGGGCGAACCTGTGCGTTCGCCCATATTGTGTTCGCCATGATTCATGTTATTTGTTGTTTTAAACCGTCCATCCTTTTTCTGTAGGGGCAGACCTGCGTGTCTGCCCTCTTCGCCTTCCCCCCGATTCATGCCATTTACGGTTTTAAACGATTCACCGTTCTTCTGTAGGGGCAGACCTATGTGTCTGCCCTCTTTGTGTCTGCCCCGATGCTTTTCCGGGCGGACACATAGGTCCGCCCCTACTTTGCGTTCGCCTTGGTGCTTTTCCGGGCGGACACATAGGTCCGCCCCTACGGTTTGATGGTCTGCGGCAAGGAAAACAATTTTATGACCTCTTCAAATTTTTTTAAATCCTTGGCGTGTTTTTCCCATATTTCCTGTTTCACATAAATCGGAATGTACCGGCGATCATTCTGGGCAGCGTTGACGTCATTACACCAGACTTGCAGCCGCCTGATTTTCCGCACGTCGTCTAAATCTTCCCGGCCCTTGGTTTCGGCGATGTAAATGTCCCGCCCGGTTGGTTTAATCAGGAAATCTGGAAAAAACTCGTGGATGTTGCCGTCTTCGCCCTGGTATTCGATTTTAAAGCCAAGCGACTGGTAATTTTTGGCAAAGGAAATAATGTCCGGACAATCTTCCAGAAAGGCGGCGAATTCTAGCTCAAACCGGCTGTCCCCGATGATTTTATTGAAGATGCTTTTTTGCGGGACCAGGTAAGGCTGGTTATCAGTGACCAGGGGTTTGGCTTTGCGCAGGGAAATGAAATTTTTGATTTGAGCGGAACCTTTATCCCTGACGGTCAGTTCGTCAATCGCCTTTTTGAAGGCGTTATGCAGGGTCTGCTTGGCCTCGACTTCGGAAAGATTTCTCAACACATTGGCCTCTTCGATATTTACGTTTTTCCCGAACAGTTTATGCCGAATAAATTGTTCCACTTTGGGATAGAGAATATTGAAGCCGCTCACCAGCCGGCTTTCCTTGAGAATATTTTTGGTAAAAAACCCGACCACGTTGCGCCAGTCGGGCCAGGTGTCGGTGAACTCGATCTTGTGGGAAAACTCACCGTCAATATCGGTGAACACGATTTCCTTGAGTTCATTGGGGCTGAATCGTTTCAAGGGAACGGCGTTGATGGGGATGGCCTCCACCTGAATATCTTCCAGGTTTTTATAATCTCGATGAATTCTAGGCGAGAGCAGGGGGATGGGTATATCCAGCTTATCCAAATTCTTCTTGTCATTATCGCTGTCAACTTCCACAATAATCGGATTTCGGGATTTAACACCTTCGCCCATGGGCCGGTAACCGAATTCCACGCCTTCGGTCTTGATGGATTCCACAAACTCGATGAAGGCGGGCGTACCGACGACTACCAGTTCTTCCTTTACGTCCAGGCCGAACATCTTGCGCAAACCCCGGCCCAGGGTTTGTTCAGGCAGGATTTTGGCCGGCGAACCATAAGGCCGCAGTCCCACAATGGTCATCACATTTTTAACGTCCCAGCCTTCCCGCAGCATCATCACCGACACCACGGCTTTGTAAGGGGACGTGTCCTCATCTACCGCGTCCGCATCTTCGCGCAGTTGCTCCAATTCCTCTTTGTCGCGTTTGGAAGCGGCGCTTTCCGATATTTCACCGCTTTTCTTGGTGTGAATGAGCAAGACCGAATTTTCAAATTCCGCATAATTGGCTTCCAAAAAAACTTTGGTCTGATTGGCCTCTTTGGTGTCCAGGGTCATCACGAACAAAATCGGCGTTTTGACGTTTTTCAGTTCGGCAAACTGTTTTTTCCATTCGATATAGCCGAGGTGAATATAGTCTCTGTAACGTTCCACGAACTCCGATGACGTCTTTTCGCTCAACTTTGCCCTGGAGGCCTCATCGGGCAATACAGGCGACTTGACAATCCGCTGTTTGATGGCCTCGACCAGCGGATAATCGCACACGGTTTGGACAAAGATAGCGCCGTTGTTGTGTTTGGGCGTGGCGGTGTTGTCCAATTGCAGGGAAATTCCCCGGCCCTGTTTCAGCTTCAAATGATTGTTGATGTCCTCAATGCTTTTAAACCACTGCATGTTTTCATCGTGGATATGATGGGCCTCGTCGTTCATGACCACCAGGTCTTTAATCTTGTTGCTGCGCAGCACTTTTCCCAAGTCCAGGCCTTTGGATGTGTCCGCATCCGGGGCGGGTTTTTTGCCCAAAAATTCTTCTTCCAAAGACGGTTCTCGGTCCTCGTGAAGATAAACCCGGTGGATATTGGTCAGAAAAATATTGCCTTCCTCGGTAATCGGTCTCAAATCATCCTGAATATGCAGGGTGAGATGGAAATCATTCTGCCAGTCGCGGTCGGCATAGCCGTTTTCAGGAATCAAGGGGTCTTCGCGAAATATCTTGAACTCATAGAAATCCTTACGCAGGCGGTTCAAAACGATGATGTTTGGGGCAACGATGAGAAAATTTCGAGAAAGATCGGATCCGGGTTCATAGAGTTTATGGAAATACGACCAGACCAGGGCCAGGCTCAATACTTTGGTCTTTCCCGTACCGGTAGCCATTTTGACCACATAACGCGGCCAGGTTTCTGGAAACATGCCGGTGCTGATTCTGCCAGAAGAATCAAAGCGCATCAGTTCATATCTATCTCTGGCTTTTGCCGCTTCGTACAAGTAAATGATGGATTCAATGGCTTCCCGCTGGGCGAAGTAGTATTGCAAAACAGCGTCGTTTATCTTGTGACCTCCGGGTTTGAACCAGAAGCCCAATAACGCTTTGGTCGTGTCCGACGCCCCTGAATATTCGCTGTCCCGCCATTCTTTAACCGCCTGACGTATTTTATAGACCAGCGGCGGAATAAGCTGCTCGTAGGCTTTCTCTTGCAGTTCCTCCTGGGAGGGGGCCCAGCGGATATTCGGGTCAAGTATTTCAAATGGATTTGGTGGGAAATAATTCATGTGGCGTTAACCTTATCTATCAAGCCTGACACCCCTCAGCTCTGCTGTGGGAAGGGCTTGCCTGGCTCCTGGGGCTCATAAAGTTTAGCGCGTTCATCATTAAAGGTCCATCTTTTCCGAAATATAGTTCAAGAGGGTTTGCTCAGCCTTGGCTTTGGCCCGGTGAAAGCACAATTAAATGCCTTTCGCCTGGGAGGCTAGACCGATTTAGGTTTGGTTTTGCTTTGCAATAAAAATCCGCGGCCCGCGAGAATCGCGGGATGGGCCCCTGCCCTCTCCTTGTTTCGGTCAGGCCGAAATCAGCCCCGTCTTCGGCCCTAAACCTCGTGGGACTTGGGCCGGATAGCCAACACCGGACAGGGCGCCCGGCGGACCACCCGATCAGTGGTCGAGCCCACGAAAAGCTTTTCAGTCAGGGTCCGCCCGCGAACGCCCAAAATGATCAAGTCCGCCTGCTGGATGGCGGCGTACTTGACCAGTTCTTCAGGCGGCTCCCCGGCCAATAGAGCCGTTACCGGCGAGGTCCCTGGGCGGTCTTCTCCGGAAGCCAGGCCGGCCAACTTCTCTTTAAGATGGGCACAAACATCGGCCCGCGCTTCCTTTTGGGGGCCGGCCGGTTTGAGCAGATCCTCCAGCACCGTTGGGACGATGACGTGAACCAGATGGGGTTCGGCCTGAAAGCGCCGGGCCAAATGGAACCCGAATTCCACGGCTAAACCTGAATCAGGTGAAAAATCGCACCCGATCAGGATGCGCCTGAACCGTATTTCCCGGGAAACCGGTTGGGCCAGACCGGCCTCGGGGCTCTGGACCGCCAGCAGAGGACAGGGCAAGATCTGCATCAGCCGTTCCGTAACCGACCCGAGGATCAGGCGCTTGAGTCCGGACCGGCCGTGGGTGGCGGCGACCACCAAGTCCACGTTCTGCTCCTGGGCCAACCGGCTCAGTTCGTCGGCCACGTGGCCGACCGAAATCAAGGGTTCCCAGGCCACTTTCTCGGTCCCGATTATCCGGGCCGTTTCCTCTTGGGCAAACCTCTTAATCCGGTTCTGGAGCTCGGTCAGATCGACCACGGCCTCTCCATACATGGTGGCCGCCGACAGATCGATCACGTGGCTGACGAATAGCTCGGCCCCCACCTCTTTGGCCAGGGCCACGGCGAAAGGAACCGCATAGTTCGAAGCGTCCGAGAAATCCGTGGCGCAGATAATCCGCTTGATCTCGATATTCATCTCAGGTCTCCCCCTGGCCTCGGGACCGGGCGGCCCCGGGTCTACTTGCGGCGAGGGAAAGCCCCCAGGATGAAAGACTCATACTGGACCGGAGTCTCGAGAAAATCCGCCAGTTTGCTCTCGTGTTCTTTCCTGGTCGGGTTGTCTTTCCACCTCAGCCAGTGCTCCAGGGTGTCCCAGGTGGCGATGACCAGGAGTTTTTGAGGATCATCGTGTCCGGCCAGAGTCTCTCCGGTGATGTAGCCCGGTTGATTCATGGCCTCCGAACGAAGGTGATTGAGAAGACTTAAAACATCCATCGCCTTGCCTTCCTTGAATCGTCGGGTGATCAGGACCTTAACCGCCATGGCAGCCTCCTTTTTTGATTCGCCGCATCCAAAAAGATTTTTTCCCCAAAACAGACCCTCTGGCCCGGAAGCCCGAACTTCCCGCTCTGACCCGGTTCATTTGATCCGGGCCCCCAAGCCCCTTATCCGCAACTTTTCCCCAATAATTATCCGAAAATAATAGCAACCGACCCGCCTTAAGCCACCCTGGCCCCACAATGGGGGCAAAAATTGGCCGACTTGGGCAGAGGTTTGTGACATTGCCGGCACGAAGATTGGAACCGCTCCGGCTCCGCTGGCTGGCGGTAGCCTTCTTTGAATGATTCCACCGTGTCTTTTATATTTTGGGCGGCTTTTTGGACCCGAGGGTCCTTCGAGGCCGCCTGCCCGGCTTTCTGGGCCGCCTCCTTTATTTTGTCCACCAACCCGGCCATCCTCACTCCCATCTGAATAAATTTTACCCTGTTCCTTTTCCCAGGTCAACATTGCGTTGAGGTTTGGCCGTTTTTATCGGGAAACCAACCGTTCCTGCCGGTTTTCCGATAACCAAACCCACTCACCCCCTTCACCTTTGTCTAATTTTTTTACACCAGCCTGGTCCGGTGTAAAAAAATCATCCAGTATGATGTGGAGGCTTACGCGGCCCCGGTCCCGGTTCTCTTCTGATTCCCTAAAAATAATATAGTTGTATCATCTAGTTGCCGGTTAGATTTTTACTCGGACTCGAAGATGGCACGTCCGTTGCTGTAACCAAAAGCCGACAAGAATATCAATAAGCCTAGGAGGACAAAAGATGACAAAAAAATTATGGTTGAGCTTGTTAGTTCTGGTCGGCCTGCTGGCCCTGACCGTTCCGGCCTTGGCTGGTCCAGGTCCGGGCTACGGCTGGGGACCAGGTGGTCCCGGAGCTGACGAGGCCACGATCAAACTGATGAGCGGGCTTTACCAGAAGAATTTGGAAATGCGGGCCTTGCTGGCCGCGCCCAAGGTAGATGAAGCCAAGACCCTGGCCCTTCAGGAAGAGATCAACAAGCTTCGAGGCGAATTGGCCACCAAGCGGCTGGCGGCCATGCTGGAATTCAAGAAAAACAATCCTGATTGGCAACCCGGAGCCGGTTTCGGGTATGGCCCGGGCGGGCGGCACCGCGGCGGCTGGGGACCTGGTCCCGGCGGTGGCCCGGGCGCTTGCTGGAGGTAATAGTTCAACTTTCAACCCAAACCCCAACCCAACCCAAACCCCAACCGGCGGGCGGCCGGAGCCGCCCGCCCCCCTCCTTCCGGTGTTGCCGGTTTTTTATTTTTGTGCAAGGATTAAATGGGAACACCTGGAGGTAGAGACGAGATATGAGTCAAACCCAAAAAGAACCTTTAAGCTGCGAACTATCCGTAGGTAAGCCTGGTAAGAACAAAAGCAAAAAAAAGAACGGTTTAATAAGGCGGTTCCTGGACTGGCTGGCCCGGGGCAGTGAAAAATCGGCGGCCGTTCATTCTTCGTGCCGCTCTTGAGCGCCAAGGAGATAGCGGGCCGGTTCGGCCTGCCGCCATCCAATTCGAACCTTCTTGGTCCGGGGTCCTTGAAGTTGTCGGGGGTAATTGTTAGTTTGTGAATGAGCGGTCCATTTATCCAAGCGGCGGAAAATCTAGGACCGTGAGGTGCTAAAATGAACAGGACTTCGGAATTGACCACAAGAAAAGAGCAGAGCCCGGATGAATCCGCGGGTTTGACCGATATGGAATCTTTAAAGACCACCGAAGGCCCTGTCCAGCCGAAAAAGGCCAGTCTGGGTATCGGCGGCATGACCTGCGCTTCCTGCGTGCGGCGGGTGGAACAGGCTTTGGCCCATGTGCCCGGCGTGAAGGAGGCCAGCGTCAATCTGGCCTCAGAAAGGGCCTCGGTCGAATTTGATTCCTTAAAGGTGGACCTGGACGCTTTAAAGGCCGCGGTCAAGGAAGCCGGGTATGAGGTTCGGGAAGCGCCGGAGGCGACCACCACTATCTCTGTGGGCGGAATGACCTGTGCTTCCTGCGTGCGGCGGGTGGAGCAGGCCTTGGGCCGTCTGCCCGGGGTGAGTGAGGCCGCTGTCAATCTGGCCACGGAAAAAGCCACGGTCAGGTACGACTCCGGGGCGGTTGACGCGGAAGCCTTCCGGACGGCCTTGGCCGAGGCGGGGTATGAGTTTCGGGGGACGGAATCGGCGGAGCTGGTGGACCTGGAAAGGGAAGCCCGGGAGCTTGAGTTCCGGGGTTTGAAGAAACGGTTCATCGTCTCGGCCGTCCTGGCCGCGGTCATCATGGCCGGGTCCATGCAGCACATGTTCCCGGTCCTGAGAAACATCGACCGGCAGATCATGTTCTACCTTCTTTTCGTCCTGACCACTCCGGTCATGTTCTGGTCCGGGCGGCCCTTTTTCGTCAACGCCTGGAAGGCGGCCCGCCACAAGACCACGGACATGAACACCCTGGTGGCGGTGGGCACTTTGGCCGCCTATTTGTATTCGACCACGGCTACTTTCCTCCCTAAAGTTTTCACGGGGGCCGGACTGGAATTGAACGTCTATTTTGATTCGGCCGCCATGATCATCACTTTGATTCTGTTGGGCAAGCTGCTGGAAGCCCGAGCCAAAGGCCGGACGTCCGAGGCCATCAAGAAGCTGATGGGGCTTAAGCCGAAGACGGCCCGGGTGATCAAGGACGGAGTGGAGACGGACGTGCCGGTGGATTCGGTTCAGCCGGGCGACTTGATCGTGGTCAGGCCCGGGGAGAAGATACCGGTGGACGGCCGAGTGGTGGAAGGGGCTTCAGCGGTGGACGAGTCCATGCTGACCGGGGAGTCTCTGCCCGTGGAGAAAAGGGCCGGGAGCGAGGTGATCGGGGCGACCATCAACAAGACCGGGAGTTTTACTTTTCGGGCCACCAAGGTCGGGGCGGAATCGGCCTTGGCTCAGATCATTCGTCTGGTCGAAGAGGCTCAAGGTTCCAAGGCCCCTATCCAACGGGTGGCCGACAAAGTGGCTTCGATTTTTGTCCCGGCGGTGATCGGCGCGGCGGTTTTGACCTTCATCATCTGGTATTTTTTCGGACCGGAGCCGCCGCTGACCTTGGCCCTGCTGACTTTTGTCTCGGTGCTGATCATCGCCTGTCCTTGCGCCATGGGGCTGGCCACGCCCACGGGGATCATGGTCGGAACGGGCAAGGGGGCGGAGCTGGGCGTATTGATCAAGGGCGGTGAATCGTTAGAGACGGCCCATAAGATTTCGACCATTGTCTTTGACAAAACCGGCACCCTGACCAAGGGCCGGCCTCAGGTCACGGACGTTCTGGTTTTGGACGGCCGGAGTGAAGACGAGGTTTTGGCTTTGGCCGCGGCGGCGGAAAAGGGGTCTGAGCACCCCTTGGGCGAAGCCATTGTCCAAGCCGCGGCCGCCAGGGGCCTGGCCGTGCCCAAGGCCGAAAATTTCGCCGCCGTGCCCGGCCATGGTGTGGAAGCCGAAGTTGGCGGGCGGAGGGTCCTGCTGGGCAACGCCGGGCTGTTCAAGGAACGGGGCGTGGAGCTGGGGGCCATCGGAGCTGAGGCCGAGCGTCTGGCGGCCGAGGGCAAGACGCCCATGTTCGTGGCTTTGGACGGACGGGCGGCCGGAGTAGTGGCGGTGGCCGACACTTTGAAGGAGAACTCGGCTCAGGCCGTGGCCGAATTGAAAAAGATGGGTTTGCAGGTGATTATCCTGACGGGGGACAACCTCCGGACGGCGGAAGCGATCGGCCGGCAGGTCGGGGCCGACCGGGTTCTGGCTGAGGTTTTGCCGGGGGACAAGGCGGAGCAGGTCCGGGCTCTTCAGGCCGAAGGCCGAGTGGTGGCCATGGTCGGGGACGGGATCAACGACGCCCCGGCCCTGGCCGCGGCCGACGTGGGCATAGCCCTCGGCACCGGGACGGATGTGGCCATGGAATCCGGTGACATCATCCTGATCCGGGACGACTTGCGGGGGGTGATCACGGCGATCAAACTGTCCCGCCGGACCATGCGCACCATCAAGCAGAACCTTTTCTGGGCCTTTATTTACAACACCTTGGGCATTCCGATCGCGGCCGGGATTCTTTATCCCTTCTTCGGGCTGCTGCTCAGCCCGATCATCGCTTCGGCGGCCATGGCCATGAGCTCGGTCTCCGTGGTCAGCAATTCCCTGCGGTTGAAGAATTTCAAGGCGGACTAAAGGCCGGGGCCGAAAAAACTCCGCCCGGCTGAAGCCGGGCGGAGTTTTGGTCATAGTCGAGGCGATTAATTATCTTCTCTGGGGGCGAGGCTTCCTTTCGCGGGCTTCGTTGACTTTCAAATTGCGGCCACCCATTTCCGAGTTGTTCAAGGCCTCGATAGCCGCCTTGGCTCCTTCGGCATCCATTTCGACAAAGCCAAAACCCCTGGGTCGGCCAGTGCCGCGGTCCATGATCAAATTGACCGAGTGAACGGTTCCGAACTGGGCAAAACGTTCACGGACCTCCTCTTCCGAGGCGTTGTAAGGTAAATTGCCGACATAAATGTTCGTGACCATCATCTTCTCCTCCACCAATACAAAGAAAAACTCCTGCGCCCAGTCCGGGACTCAGCGCACCTCACCGTCCCTTCGGCCGACAGCCTCTTGAGACGCAAGCCGGGTAAATAAAGGCGACGTCTCCAGTCTGTTGGGCTTTTGGGAATGGCAGAATATAATTACAATTACTGTATGTTGTCAAGTAATTTCCGCAATCGGGTCGGAGGAGGCCCCGTGGGAGCCGTGAAAATGGCGGATATCGGGGTCACCCGCCCCAAGCGGACGGATCATATTTCAGGACCCAGGCCGAACACCGCACCCTTGGTGATCATGGCGACTTCCAAATGAGTCTTCACCCACCAGGGATGAGCATGGTGGATACGAGGGTCCGGCCAAGATCGTTTCAAGTCGGTCTTTTGCGATGAATTCCATCATCCACCTTGAAGTCGGTCGAGAAATTGAACTTTAGAAATGAAAGAGGTCTTGACTTATAAAAGTAAACAAGGCAGTTTAGGGACATAAATAAATAACGATCAGACCAACAACCCTCGGCGGGTTGGCTCGGGAACCAAGCCTGGCTGGGGGCGGCAAAGGGAACCGTACGGTCCTCGGCAGAGAAGCGATTACACCAGGACCGGAGTTTATCATTTGCAGACAGCCGGGAAAGGGGCGCCATGAGCAGGTTTCTATCGACTCAAGACCCACTGGTGAGGATGCAATCGGACCTGAAAAGGGCCCTGGCCGGGGACCCGGCAGGCGTCAAGTGGGGCATGGTCATCGATTTGGCCAAATGCATCGGCTGCCACGCCTGCACGGTGGCCTGCGTGGCGGAAAACAATCTGCCGCCCGGGGTGGTTTACCGGCCGGTCCTGGAAGAAGAGCTGGGGCGCTTTCCTTCTGTGAGCCGACGATTCATCCCCCGACCCTGCATGCACTGTCAAAACCCGCCTTGCGTGAAAGTATGTCCGGTCAAGGCCACCTATATGAACCAAACCGGGGTGATCGTCGTCAACTACAAAAGATGTCTTGGATGTCGATACTGCTTGGTGGCCTGTCCTTACAGCGCTCGAACTTCCGACTTCGGAGATTGGTATACGGCCGACACGCCGGATATTTCAGGGATGATTTTAGGGCGTCGAACCGCGGCGGCCGGATACGAATTAAAACCGGCGGCGGAGTATGGGCAGGGTTGGCCCCAGCGGGGGAAGGGTTCACCGATAGGCAACGCCAGGAAGTGCCATTTCTGCCTGCATCGTCTGGCGGTGGGCCTGCTGCCGGCCTGTGTCACCACCTGCACGGGCCGGGCCACCATTTTCGGCAACCGTTTGGACCCGGAAGGCCTGCTCTTTGAAACTATCAGCTCTCCCCGTTCTTTCCGGCTGAAAGAAGAGCTCGGCACTAAACCGTCCGTATATTACTTGGCCTGATTTAATGGAGGGGCGTCATGCGCTATAGGCTTTTTCCGGTCCTGACCATAATGGCCTTGGTCGGTTTGGTCATAGGGACCTACGGAATGTTTCAGCGTCTTTTTTACGGCCTTAACCCTGTAGCCTTCGGCAGTTACGTGCCGTGGGGCCTGTGGGTCTCCTTTTACCTTTTTTTTCTGGGGCTTTCGGCCGGGGCTTTCCTGGTCACCATCATGACGTATTTATTGAATTTAAAGCAGTTTGAAAGCATCGGTCCGCTCTCGGCCTTCACGGTTCTCATCTGTTTGTTTTGTGAACTTTTATTTATTCTGCTGGACCTTGGGAGCATGCGCCGGGCTTTCTATCAATTCTTTTTGACCCCCAGCTTCTCCTCGCTGATGACCTGGATGTTCTTGTTTTTTAATGCCATGGGCATCCTTTACACCTTAAAGACTTATTTCCTGGTGCGGGGAGAGATTATCCGAAAAAGAGATCACCATAAGGGCGTGCCGGGGTTAATCTACCGGGCCCTGTCTTTGGGGCGGACCGAGTATACCGAGGCCATGGAAGCTGCTGACGACCGCCGGGTGCATCGTCTGGCCTGGGTGAGCATGCCGGTCGGGCTTTTATTTTACGGCACCAACGGGGCCTTCTTCGCCATTCTTATGAATCGGCCTATTTGGAACAGCGCCCTGACGCCTCTTTTATTCATCGTGGCGGCCTTGTTAAGCGGCGGGGCCTTAATTACGTTTCTGACCTATGTTTTCAGTCAGGAGGATTCGCCGGTGCGCGGTGAATTTTGTTTACGGGACGAACTTTGCCTTGACCTGGGCCGGGCCATTCTCTTTTTGCTGGCCACTTTTTTACTATTGGAGACCGTCCAATTCTTTGTCGGTTACCAGACCGCTCAGACCAATATAGTGACCAGTTTGGATCACATTGTTTCCGGTCCTCATTGGTGGACCTTTTGGATTGTTCACCTGTCGATCGGCGGCATTATTCCTTTGATCCTGTTAACGGCCGGGGGGAGGAATCCCAAGGCGGTGGTCTGGGCCTGTTTCCTTATTTTCATCACTTTTGAAGCCGTTCGCTATAACTTCGTAATTCCGGACTTGGCGGTATATAAATTGGAGGGTCTGGAAACCGCTTTCGTCCATCCGAGGTTATCAACCGACTACACGCCGAATCTGAATGAATGGCTGGTCAGTCTCTGGATAATATCGGCGGGACTCTTGTTGTTTCTGGTCGGGACCCGTTTTTTCCCGGTGGTCAGGGGTCGTCAAGGAGGAATTGATCATGCTCGATAGAAAGAAAAACAAAGCCGGGTCTACCGAGACCGTGCCGGAACGGACCATTACCCGGAGGGATTTCATCAAGATATCGGCTTTGCTGGGCGGGGCTGCGGCCGCGCCGGGTTTCATTCTGCCCCGTTTGATCGACCATCAAAGCTGGGCCGACGAGGGGGGCGGGGTGTACGTCCATCATCGACCGGAAAACCAGATATATTCGGTCTGCCAGCAGTGCAACACCAACTGTGGAATCAAGGTCAAGGTGGTGGACGGCCATGTGGCCAAGATCGACGGCAATCCTTTCAGTCCTTGGACCATGACGCCTCATATCCCTTACGAGACCCCCATAACCGAGGCCGCCTTGGTCGAGGGTTCCCTTTGCCCGAAGGGTCAGGCCGGGATTCAGGCCCTTTATGATCCTTACCGGCTGGTCAAGGTTTTGAAACGGGCGGGGAAACGAGGAGAAAACAAGTGGAAGACCATCCCTTTTGATCAGGCCGTCGCCGAGATCGTCGAGGGCGGGGACCTTTTCGGAGAGGGCCAGGTCGAGGGGCTGAAAGATATCTGCACCTTGAAGGACCCGAAACTTTCGGAGGAACTGGCTCGGGACGCCGCCCTGGTTGCGGCCAAGAAGATGAGCATCGAGGAGTTTCAAAGGAAGCACGCTGAAAACTTGCCACACCTCATTGATCCGGTCCATCCGGATTTAGGGCCGAAAAACAACCAGTTTTGTTTCAACTGGGGCCGTTTGAAGGGGGGCCGGAGCGAGTTCATCCGCCGACTGGTCAATGACGCCCTGGGCTCGATAAACACTCACGGCCACACCACGGTCTGCCAGGGTTCGCTCTATTTCACCTGCAAGGCCATGAGCGACCAGTTCGAGGAAGGCAAATTCACCGGAGGCAGGAAGTTCTATTGGCAGGCCGACACGGGCAACGCTGAGTTCATCCTTTTCGTGGGGGCCAATCCCTTCGAGGCGAATTACGGCCCCCCGCTGCGGGCCCAGAAAGTGACTCAGGGAACCGTTGATGGTCGTCTCAAGATAGCGGTGATCGACCCCCGCTGTTCGAAAACGGCCTCTCGGGCCTGGAAATGGCTGCCGGTCGAGCCCAACGGGGTGGGGGCCGCGGCCATGGCCATTCTGCGCTGGATGATCGAGAACCGGGGTTACGACGCCCGGTATCTGGCCAACGCCAACCAGGCGGCGGCCCAGGCCGACGGGGAGCCGAGCTGGACTCAGGCCGCCTGGCTGGTCAAATTGGACCAGACGGGACGGCCGGGGGTCTTCCTGCGCGGTTCAGACCTGGGTTTGCCCGTGGAAAAGAGGGCCAAAAGAAAGACGGAAGCGGAGGAATGGGACTTCGACTCTTTCGTGGTCCTCTCGGACGGCCATCCCGTGGCCTTCGACCCCAACGACACCCGAAGGGCGGTGAAAGGGGACCTTTTCGTGGATCAGGAAGTCAACTCGATCAGGGTCAAGAGCGTCCTCCAGATAATCAAAGAGGCGGTCGCGGAGAAAAGCCTGGACGAATGGGCCCAGTTGGCGGGGTTGAGAAGGAACGAGCTGCTCGAAGTGGCCCGGGAACTGGTCAGCCACGGGAAAAAAGCCGTAGTCGACATCCATCGGGGCGTGTCCCAAAACACCAGCGGTTTTTATAACGTCCTGGCCTGGATGACCGTCAATGTTCTGCTGGGCAACCACGACTGGATGGGCGGGTTGGCCAAGGCCACCACTTACGACCATGTCGGGACCAGGGAAGGCAAGCCCTTCAATCTGAGCAAGAGTTCCGGCAAGATCAAGCGCTGGGGGGTGGACATCATCAGGGGCGGGGCGGTTTACGACCAGACCACCATGTTCGAGGGGTTTCCGGCCAAACGCACCTGGTACCCTTTCTGTTCCGACATTTACCAGGAAGTCATACCCAGCATGGGCGACATGTATCCCTACCAGATCAAGGCTCTGTTTCTGTACATGGCCTCGCCGGTGTACGCCCTGCCCTCAGGCCATACCTTGATCGAGATACTGTCCGACCCCAAAAAAATACCTCTGATCTTCGCTTCCGACATAGTCATCGGCGAGACGAGCATGTATGCGGACTACATCTTCCCGGATTTGACCTACTTGGAACGGTGGGAATTCTCGGGGGCCCATCCCTCGGTCACCCCTAAGGTCGGCCCTTTCCGTCAACCTGTTTGCGCGCCCTTGACGGAGACCGTGCGGGTTTATGGACAAGAGATGCCCCTGTCGGTCGAAGCCCTGGTCCTGGGACTGGCCGAAAAGCTAGGCGTCCCGCAATTCGGGGAGAACGCTCTCGGACAGGGGTTGCATCTCCGTCGTGACGAAGACATGTATTTGCGGATGGCGGCCAACCTGGCCTTCGGCGACAAACCGGACGGTTCGGAGAAAGTTCCGGCGGCCGATGCCGAGGAAATGAGAGTCTTCGCCCAAGCTCGTAGACACCTCCCCGCCTCCGTCTTCGACCTGGAACGGTGGAAATCGGTGGTAGGCGAAACACTCTGGCCCCACGTGGTTTACATTCTTAACCGAGGCGGCCGTTTCCAGCCTTATGACAAGGCCTACCAGGACGGCCGTCTGGCCAACAAGTACGGCAAGATGGTCGGTCTGTATTTTGAAAATCTGGTCAAAACCAAGCATTCCATGACCGGCGAGCCTTACCTGCCCACGGTGGCCTGGGTGAACGGACCGCGAGACTGCCGGGGGCAACTGATCGATGATGCCCAAGATGGTTTCGACCTGACCCTGATCACCTATAAAGCCATTACCGAAACCAAGAGCCGAACCAGCGGCAACTACTGGCTGCGAGCGGTTTACCCCGAGAATTTCATCGAAATTTCCGTGGTGGACGCCAAGCGGCTTGACTTGACCAACAACAGCCGGGTCAAAGTGGTTTCGGCCTCGAACCCGGACGGTTTATGGCCACTCGGTCCGGGAAATCAAGTTCCCATGATCGGCAGGGTCCGGGTTCTGGAAGGCCTTCGTCCCGGCTGCGTGGCCTTCTCCTTGGGGCATGGCCATTGGGCCTATGGTTCTTCAGGGGTAGTGATCGACGGGGTGACCGTTCCTCCGGATGCGCGTCGGAGGAAAGGCATCCATGCCAATGCGGCGATGAGGGTGGACCCGGTTTTGAAGAACACGACCCTGTCCGACACCGTGGGCGGCAGCGCCGTGTTTTACCAGAGTCAGGTAAAGCTTGTGAAGGTCTAACCTTTAGGAGCAGGGGCTTCGACGGCCGATCCGCTTATTCTAATCAACCATCCCCCGCAGCGGGCAGGATGACGGAGAACCTGGCTCCGCCGTCGGTCCTGTTTTCCGCGGTGACGGCTCCGCCGTGAGCCTCGATGATGCCTCTGACGGCGGCCAGGCCCAGGCCGGTGCCTTCGGCGTTGCGGGCGGCCCGGCCGCGAAAGAACGGCTGAAAGAGGCCCTGCAGGTCCTGTTCGGATAGACCCGGCCCCTGGTCCTCCACTTGGATCAGAACCCGGCCGGGTTCCAGGGGCCTGGCCCGCAGGGTCACGACTCCCTGTTGGGCATATTTGGCGGCG
>Ga0209270_1002832_pt1 | contig 16769 bp, 13 predicted proteins | sample MTBAKSrepl1MetaG_FD_187456 | JGI IMG/M metagenome (GOLD analysis project Ga0209270, IMG submission 187456) | Enrichment culture microbial communities from Arthur Kill intertidal strait, New Jersey, USA, that are MTBE-degrading - MTBE-AKS1... | ecosystem: Environmental > Aquatic > Marine >...
CAATTACTGTGCGTAATTTTTTCGTTCGTTGGTTTTGCCTGGAATATTTTTATTCGAAGGGTGTTCCCGGGTCAAATATGCCAATGATGCAAACTTTAAATTAAATATGTTTTTAAACTGGACTCATATATTAATTAACAAAAATGGCAATATTGTTACTGAACACTGTAAATCTTCAGCCTAATTTGGACAGATTGGTATAAAAATTAAGAGACAGATTTCTTAAATTTAATAACCAAAAAAGTTCAAATTATGGGAACACAAAAGAAGACAGCTGAATCAAAAGTTAAAGAGATTAGACGTAACACGCGTAAAAATTATTCAGCGGAAGAAAAAATCAGGATTGTAATTGAAGGATTACGTGGAGAAAGCAGCATTGCTGAACTTTGCCGCCGTGAAGGCATTAATGTCAATTTGTATTACAAGTGGAGCAAAGATTTCCTGGAAGCAGGCAAAAGCAGGCTCTCAGGCGATATTAAACGTGAAGCAACCACAAGTGAAGTCCATCAACTAAAAAATGAGAACATGGATTTAAAACAGCTTGTAGCGGAGTTGAGTCTTGAGGTACGTATGCTTAAAAAAAGTCTGATTGGTACCGAACAAATTACAAATATATGAGAAGAAGTGCCAGCGAAAAGATGGAAATCATACGTATAGTTGAAGGTTCAGAATTAGGAGTAAAACGTACACTTAAAGAACTTGGGATAAGCAGAAGCACATTTTATCAGTGGTACAGGCGTTATCTTGACAAGGGCTTTGAAGGGATGAAACCCAAAGAGTCAAAGCGTAAATCATTCTGGAATAAAATTCCTGAAAAAGAAAGGCAGAAGGTCGTAGAAACTGCTCTGGATAGGACAGAACTATCACCCCGGGAGTTGGCTTGCCATATCACAGACAAAAAAGGCTGGTTTATAAGTGAATCAAGTGTTTACCGGATTTTGAAGGAACGCGGACTTATAACCAGCCCTGCATGGATTGTAATGGCAGCTGCCGATGAGTTTAAAGATAAAACTACCCATGTTCATCAGCAATGGCAAACAGATTTTACCTACTTTAAGATCATTGGCTGGGGGTGGTATTATCTTGCTACAATAATGGATGATTACTCACGCTATATTATAACCTGGGAATTGTGTAAGAATATGGAATCCACAGATGCAATGAGGGTTGTAAGTAAAGCTCTTGGGGAAACGGGACTAACAGAGAACAACCGTCCCCGGCTTTTGTCCGATAATGGTTCCTGCTATGTTTCCAACGAGTTTAAAAAATTTATCAGAGATCAACAGATGGGGCATGTACAAGGGGCTCCCTACCATCCCCAAACCCAGGGGAAAATTGAGAGATACCACAGGACTATGAAAAATGTGGTAAAACTCGAAAACTATTTTTTCCCTGATGAATTGAGGTCAAGCATTGAAGCTTTTGTAAACTATTACAACAACCAAAGGTATCATGAATCGCTTAACAATGTGACGCCTGCTGATGTTTATTTTGGAAGATCAGAAGATGTGTTAAACCACAGAAAGGAAGTTAAACTGCAAACCATAAAAGAAAGGAGGAAAAATAATCAAAGAGTAACCCTGTTAGCTTAAGAAACCATTGAAATGTTGAACACTCATGCTGAGTTTTCAACATTTCAACAGTTCATCAAAAACATTAGTAAAAATAATTTTAAATGTGAAAAGTATCTCTTAATTTTATAGAAGAATTTGTCCAATTAGTTTTGAAGTTAAACAAAAACCGGCAGTGGATGCCGCGGAGAGCGCATTGAAAAATTCAACCAGCTTATGCGTATTGAAAATGAACTGGGAAAAGCATCGCATTTTGCAGGGAAAAAGGCTTTTAAGAATGCTTGATAATTCAGTTTTGTTTGAAGAGTATTAATTTGACAAAAAAGGGATAGTATCTGGCAGGAAAGGGAGCGCGTAAAAAGCTACGTTATTTTTAAAATAAACAATAATATTTATTCATTGCTTAATTCTATAAAATTAATAATGAAACAAACTTTTATTATCTTCTTCTTACTAATCCTCACTTTGCATGCTTATTCTCAGGGAAATGCAACTGTATCAGGGAGAGTTGTAGAACAATCAACTAAAAATCCTATTCCATTCGCTAATGTTATTCTTTTATCTGATAAAAATGACAAAATGTTAACAGGAACAATAACTGAAAACGATGGAAGGTTTGTCATAAAGGGTATAAATGAAGGTAACTATACGATAAGTATTTCATTTATTGGCTATGAAACAAAGACAATTCCTGTTTTGGTTGGGAAACTAAATGAAACATTTGATGTTGGAAAGATTGAGCTTCAAACATCATCTGAAAATCTTGACGAGGTAATCGTTTCTGCAAAACGTGAAATTGTTAGTTCCGGTTTGGACAAAAAGAGTTTCAACATTGAAAATAACATTTCACAAGCGGGTGGTTCTGCTATGGATGCCATGCGCAACCTTCCCGGGGTTACCATTGACCCGGAAGGAAAAGTATTACTGAGAGGCAGCGATAAAGTAACAGTATTGATTGATGGAAAACAATCGAGCCTCACAGGTTTTGGCAATCAAAAAGGGCTTGAAAATATTCCGGCTTCAAATATCGAGCGTATTGAAATCATTAACAACCCATCGGCAAAATACGATTCAAAAGGATTGGCAGGGATTGTGAATATTATTTATAAAAAAGAAAACGAATCGGGTTTTAATGGCGATGTTGGTTTAAATGTTGGTGTTGGTGAATTAACAAGCCGAAAAGAAAACCTGCCCAACATCATGGATAAATATTCTTTCACTCCGAAGCTAAATCCTGCCATAAACATAAATTACCGTTCAAAAAATATCAACTTGTTTTTACAGTCGGACGGTATGGTAAGAAAAAGGGTAAATACAAATGAATTTACAACCCGGACTTATACCAACGGAAACCCGGATATTAATTCGCAGTTTCTTGAAAACCGTACCCAGCAACTTTATAATATAAAAGGAGGGTTCGACTGGTTTATTGATGATAACAACAAATTGACTTTGTTTGCATTGTTTGAGGACGAATACCACATCGACCGTGGACATGTACCATATGATTATGTTTCTGACGGAACAAGAAAACGATTTTGGACTTGGGCAGAGGATGAAAATACCCGGTTTATAAATTATGCTGCAAACTTTTCACATACTTTCAAGGAACCGGGTCATACGCTTGAAGCAGGTATTTTATATACAAAAGGAGGCGAAGATGAATTATTTCCCTTTACCGATTCAAGCGCCGTTAGAAACTCAACCGACGAAACACACTTATTGGTTGATGAAATTGTGACAGATTTAAACGTTGATTACGTTAAGCCCTTACGTTCAGGTCGCATTGAGTTGGGTTCAAAAGTTCAGTTACGAAAAATACCTATTTCTTATATAATCAATCCGGGCGTAAATTCGATTCTTGATCCTTATTTAGGAGAGTGGTCGGAATACAACGAGGATGTTTACGCTGTTTATGCAAACCTGATACATGAAAGTAAAACTATTGATATTGAAGGCGGGCTTCGTGCAGAACAAACAACGGTAAGCTATGACATTGACCCTGCAAATATTTATTACACAAAAAATGACACGTATAATTATTTTAAATTGTTTCCAAATATACGTGTAACCTTTAAGCTGAATGAAAAAAACAGAATTTCTGCTTTTTATAACCGAAGAATAGACCGTCCCGGTGAGTTTGAATTACGTCCTTTCCCGAAGTACGATGACCCTGAGATTTTAAAAACAGGTAATACATACCTTCGACCACAGTTTACTCAAACCTTTGAATTAGCATACAAAACTTTATGGAATGATGGCTCAATCTATTTTTCAGGATTTTATCGTTTAATTGATGATATCTTCGAGCGTGTTTATACAAATGATACCACAGCTTTAACGACAATAATCAATACCATACCTCAAAATTTAGGCAAGGGTGAAAATTTAGGTTTTGAAATGGCTTTGGAACAGAAAATTACCGAAAAATGGGAAATTAATGGAAGTTTCAATTGGTATACCAACACTATTAATGCCTTCTCTGGAACTAGCCTTTATCCCTATCCGCAATTGTTTAGTTTTAAAGAAAGTAAAAGCAATACATGGAGTTGCAAATTAAACAGCAATTTAAATCTGCCACATCAAGCAGATTTCCAATTGTCGGTTGTTTATTATGCTCCTAATATTATTCCTCAAGGAAAAATCAAAGAGCGCTATTCAATCGACTTTGGGTTAAAAAAACATGCAATGAAAGGCAAAGCCGAAATAAGCTTATCCGCCACCGATTTGCTGAATACTTTTGCAATAAGGAAATCAATAATGGGTGATGGTTTCAATTTAACTGCATACAATTTCTACGAAACGCAAGTAGTAACTTTGGGAATGAAGTTAAAGTTTTAAATAGCTACACTATCGTAAACACAATGGCAAGTCGCCCTGGCCGTACTCTAACCAAAACTTGCCAAAGAGCTTACAAAGCCAGCCAGGGTAACCGCCTTTGATGGGGGTTTTTGGGTTTGCCCACCCACAATAATGTATAAAAATATTAGCCGGTTCATTAGTAAATTCAAGGTTTATTGCCAGCTTGGATATTTCAGTCATACTGACCCCCTAAATCGGGCATATTGACCCCCTCTGCAGGGTTTAATTCAAAGAACAGTTTTTACTGACAATTTTTCATCTTTTTTCTTAGTGTATCTCCTTCCAATTCTATCCTGTATGATGAATGCACTAATCTATCTATAATGGCATCGGCAATGCTGGCTTCGCTAATTACATTGAACCATTCAGGAACGGGTAATTGACTGGCAATAATTGTAGATGCCTTACCATGCCTGTCTTCTATTATCTCCATCAGGTCAAATTGTTGTTGCTGGTCCATTTTTGTTAGCCCAAAATCATCCAGAATCAAAAGGGAAACTTTTGCAATTTTATCAAAATATTTCAAAATACTTCCTTCAGCTCTGAACATTTTCAAGCGTAACATAAATTTCTGGGTATTAAAATATAATACACTATAACCATATAAGCACGCGTGATGCCCCAGAGCAGAGGAAAGGAAACTCTTCCCGCAACCGGTAGAGCCCGTGATTAATATAGATTCACCTTTTGAGATGTACCCACAGGAAGCAAGATCTGATACCAGGGACTTGCTTAAGCCCCTTACCGGATCATAATTCAACTCTTCAAGGCTGGCCTGGTAACGAAACCTTGCAGCTCTTAAGAGCCGGTTAAAACGATTGTTTTGTCTTTCCTCCTGTTCATTTTGCAGAAGTATTTCCAATCCTTCACTAAAAGATAATTCAAATAGACGTTTTGATTCATTTAACGTCTGCCAGCCGCGAGCCATACCATTAAGCCTCATTTGGCGCAGTGTTGTTTCAATTTGTTGTACCATAAATCTAATTTTAAATTTTTAATGTTAATTGCTTATAATACTGTGGCCCCCGTATATTCTTATGATCCGGAAGAGGAACTTCCGGTTTCACTTCAGGGATACCTTCTTTTTGCAGTTTGTCAACCAGTTTCAAAATATATTTATAGGAATAACACCTGTGATCAATTGCCATCAGGCATGCGGCATTAAATATTTCAGATGTGACTTTGCGGTAAATGCTAAAAAATCCGTCACAGGTGCGATAATTCTGTTCCGGTGGTCTTCCTCCATCAAAAAGACATTTAATAACATGAGCTAAATGCGGCGATATTTTTTCTGCCCGTTGTATATAATACTCAGGGCTTCTTTTCAGATAATGCTGATGATGTGAACACAAATGGTCCATAATAGTTGAATAGCCTCCCGGTGTGGTATCACGGGGATGAATGGCAACCATTTCTCCCCTGGCATAGATACGCACAAGAGACCGGGTATATATGACTTTTGCCTTTTGTCCAATCCACTTGTATGGTACGCTGTAATAATGTTTGTCGATGGTAAGGTAAATATGATTGTTTTGGGCTACTTTAAGTTCACGGTAATATTTAATTTGATATTCCTCTTCCGGCAATGGACGCAGATGACTTTTTTCTGCTGAAAGAAACCTTTCTTCACGGCAGTAAGGTTTTTTTTGCATACGGGTTTGATTATGTTGTCTGATTTTCTCTATTACAGCCTTATTAAGAGAAAGGATATCAAAAAACTGCTGCTTGCGAAGCTTTGCAAACACCCTGGTGTAAATGACCTTAACTTGATTTTCAACCAAAGCCTTATCGCGGGGAGCTGCTACTCTTGCGGGAACTACACTAATACGGTAGTGATTGCAAAAATCTTCAAGGGCACGGTTTATATCCGGTTCATACCTGTTTGCCTTTATAATGGCTGATTTAAGATTATCCGGAACCAATATGGCAGGACATCCACCGAAAAACTCCAGGCAACATTTAAGAGCATAAAGAAAATCATCAATACCCTGGCTTTTTACAACCATGGCAAAAGCATAATCCGAAAAAGGCAGGCATGCCACAAAAACCGGACAATAGATCAATTCACCCGTATTCTTATCAGCGTAAGGTAATTTTTTACCAGCAAAATCAATATAAATTTTATCACCGGGTTCATGCGGCAACACCATTGAAGGTTTTTTTGCTAATAATTGCTGGTTCAAATGAAAACAGAACTGTGTCAGTCCATACCCGTGAGTAACTTGCTCAAGGTATTCCTCCCAAAGTAGTTTGCGGGTTACTCCTTCTAATTTCAACTGATCTTTATAATAATCAAGTTGCGTTTTTATGTACTCATATCTTTCATCTTTATAAGCAGGATTACCCGAATAAAACAGCCGTTCTACTAATGGTTCATCCAGCTTTATTATAGCATCAATGTCCGTTTTTAGCTCTTTAACCTTGTTCAAATAAGATTTTACAGTATTCTTGCTCATTCCAAGGGTTCGGGCTATAAATTTAATTTTCTTACCTTCTTTGTGTAATAATAATAATTGTTTGATTTGACTCATAGATTTTATTTTTCCTGCCATCTGTTCTAAATTAGAGGTTTATAAAAACCTCTAATAAATAAAACCTGCCGGATAAAAGGGGTCAATATGCTCCGAAATGATCTTGGTCGAAAACTTAAATTCATACTAAAGGGGTCAACATGCTCCGAAAAGTTTCCGCGCCCAACTGTCAAAAACGACCAGCATAAAGAAAAATCCTTAATATTCTTTTAAAAGGGGTCAATATCTGCCGGAATGTCATGCTAAAATCAAACAAAAAAATGACTTTTTATACACTTTGCAGGGGGGTCAATGTCGTCCGAAATCTCCACCAGCTTCAACTTTCTTATAATTTGAAAGGAATTGAGCCCGCAATTATCTACTATTCTTATGCGAACTGTTAGCTCAACAAATTCCAAAGGTGAATGTTTGTTTCGACTTCGCCCAAAGGTGAATCAAAATGGGTAATATTATTTTTGTTTTTCTGCAAGAATATTTTTCCATCCACAATTACTCTTTTCCCGGACAGAAGATCGTATAAACTTCGAAATATTTACATCATATTCTTTAAATATTTGCAAATATTAAGTTTGAGTTTTTGAAATCATAATTGTTTGTTTTATAGTATATTGTTTCATTTTATTATAATAATTAGTACATTTACAACTAGGTTAGCTACAACCATAAAGACAACGACACGATGAAACTAATTACAGATTCAGAAGATTTAGAAAAGAATTTTTTACGACTTCTTGACAAGTATTCAAAATACTACTGGTTGACAGCTTGGGCTAGTGCAAAATCAAAATCTTTTGAAAAATTGATTGAAAACAAACGGAAAATTGAAAAAATAATAGTTGGAATTCATTTCTACCAAACGCATCCAGATTTTATTGAATCATTTCTTGAAACACCTTCTGTTAGATATATTAAACAACCTGAAGGTACATATCATCCAAAAATATATTTATTCTACAATAGCCCGACAGATTGGGAATTGTTAGTAGGTAGTGCGAATTTTACAAATGCAGCATTTACGGTAAATACTGAGATCTCTACATTGATTGATTTAAAAGAAAACAATAGTTCTATTCTATTAAAACAAGCATTTCAAATAATTGATTCAACTTGGAAAGATGCCAAACAATTTAACAAGTCAGAATTAAACGATTATAGAAAGATTTGGAAAAATTATCGCCCTAAAATCAATAGTTTATCAGGCATTTACGGAAAGCGAGGTAAAAAGCAGACTTCAAAACCTATTTATCTTGTTCCTATTGCAAAAATGGATTGGCGAGAATTTATGGAAAAGGTCTACGATGAAAAGTATCATTCTTTGACAGCAAGACTAAAAGTTCTAAGGATTGCGAAAAATCTTTTTGAGAAAATAGATTCATTCAGTGAACTTAAAGATGAAGAACGAAAATTTATTGCTGGAATTCCTAATTCTCTGCCCGTTGATAAAGATGCTGATTGGGGGTATTTTGGAAGTATGAAAGGAGCAGGAGTTTTTAAAAATAGGATAATAGAGAATGACCAAAATATTTCGAATGCACTAGACGAAATACCACTTTCAGGACAGATTACCAAAACACAATATAAACGATTTTTATTGCATTTTAAAAAAACTTTTGAAGGTAATTATTTGGCAACTGTTACAAGATTGTTGGCAATGAAACGACCTGACGTGTTTGTTTGTCTTGATAGTAAAAATAAATCAGCTCTTTGCAAGGATTTTGGTGTGGTACAATTAGGACTTGATTATGACAGGTACTGGGATGAAATTGTTGAACGAATTTATGATTCCGATTGGTGGTTACATCCAAATCCAAAGGACAATATCGAGAAAGATGTAAGTAATTCAAGAGCAGCGTTTTTAGACTCAATTTATTATGAAGAAAAATAAAATGGCAGTGGCTAACATTTTAGTAATTAAGGCACAGACAGATTTGAACAACTAAATTAATAATTAATTAAAATATTAAGATGGAATTTTCTAAATGGCTATTAAAAAAAGGTTTTGGTTCAGTTGGTAGCACAACTAAGACATGGACAAAGGTTTATCTGGATTATATTTCAGATATTAATGACGAGGACAAAAAAGAAACTGGATTTATGCATGTTATCATGACATATACTCTTGCCAATAAAAAAATGAGGCAATATCATTCAACAGACCCGACTCTTTTAATTGATAAGAGTGAAGGATGTTTAGCAATGTTAATGTGGATTTTAATCTGTGAGATTCCATCAAATGTTAAAGCAATCTTATCAGATGAAAAAGCTTTTGATATTTCAAATGAAGTAGTTTATCAATGTGTGATGGAACAAGCTCCCCATGAAATTTTAAAGACTCCTTCTCAATTCAGGATAAAAGCTTTAGAATATTTAGATTACCGTGATAACCTTTCTAAAGCTCTCGAAGCAAATAAACATATTCAAGAAACAAAATATAGAACTGCAACTACAAATAGATTGGATAAAAAAATGGAGATATTTGAAGACAATCTTTTCAGTGACGCTAAAGAAAGATTTATAAGTTTATCAGAAAAAAATAATCCGGAAGATTTTATTATATGGACTATGGAGATGAATAGTAATAAATATGTTTATGCTCATTTATGTAACGACATTTCATTTAAACGAAATATTAATTTGAGTGCGAAAAATTTGAGTGGTAAAATACAGTTTCCAGGTATTGACTATTAAACTTTAATGATATGTACAGTATAAAATTAAAACCTTTAAAAGCAAATCAAGAATATAGATTTGTGCAAATGAAAAATGATGAAGGAAATTATATAAATATTTATATTTCCCTTGTTGATGAATATTTGTGGTTAACAATTTCCAATAGCACTGATGGTGGTTTTCTCTTTAAAGACGTGACTAAAAATTTCAGTGATTTAAGTATCGATGAGAAACAAAACTTTGACACAGCTATCCACCATGTGAAAAAATATTTTAAAAAAAAAGGTTATATAGTGGTTAACTGATGGAATATAGATTTGCTGGATAATTTGAAATCATTATTGAAGAGTTAACATAGATAAAATGGGGTGATTTACTATATGCACTGCGGGCAACAAAGTGCATATTTCAAAGCGGGATCTGTGCGTTATTTAGCGGAGGATTCTCGTATCAACGTTCAGTTCTTGCGGACACGAACACTCTCCGGAATTTGCTTTGCAACTTGTACCAAACCGTTATATTTTATGCTATAAAAAAATCAACATATGGATCAGGAAATTAAAATTGGGAAAAAAATATTTATCCGAAATGCGGGTAAAGATGAGTATTGGCTACAAGATATTATATACTCAGATCCCGAGAGACTCGGACTTGGTAATTTAGTAACAGTTAGAAAGGAAAAACCACAAGTTAGAGGGGGACGACTGGACATTTTACTCAAGGATCCAATTGATAATACGATGTATGAAGTTGAAGTAATGCTTGGGGAAACAGATCCATCGCATATTATACGAGCGATTGAGTACTGGGATAACGAAAAAAGAAAATATCCACAAAGACAACATTTTGCAGTTTTAATTGCAGAAGCATTTAACCGCCGATACTTTAATGTAATACAGATATTAAGTTTAAATGTGCCGATGATCGCTATTCAAGCTGATTTACTTGAAGTTGGCGCAGAAAAAATTTTAACTTTTACGAAAATATTAGACGTTTATGTTGAGCCCGAAGATGAAGAAGAAGTAAATCCAGTTACGGAAAATACATGGTACGATAAGGCATCGTGGACATTAGGTACGGCAAAGAGACATTTTGAATTTCTCAAAGAAACTGAGAAAAATATTGAACTTAAATATACTCAGTCGTACATCAGTATAGTAATTAATGGTAAGAATAGCTATTATTATGACAAACGGACTAAGCCGAATTCTGTGGTATGGTTTAATGTAAAAGAGGAAGAAAAAGCTGACGCAATAAAAAAACTTTTAGAAGATAAAGAAATAGTTTTCAATTACAACAAATATAAAGATTTCAGTTTTACACTTGACAAGAATTTTGTCACAAAAAACCAAGAACTAATTATAAAAATTCACCAAATAAAGGAAAAAGAATTTACAGCAGAAGAATAAGCACTTAGCATAATAGCAATATAAGAAAGTTGGGGAAAGTAGTTTACAAGAAGTCTGTGCGTTTAATCAAAACTTTAAATAGCCTGATGAGTGAACGTTTCGGAATTCATAGCCTATCAATATTTGCAATGCATATGTGCAACAAATTCCAAAGTAGAACTATTCTACTTTTAACTTATAAATTCTTGTCTTTTGAAAATATCTCAAAAGGGTCCGGATACCATGAATATGGTTATACCAGTTCCTGGCAATGGTTATCTTTCCTTGGTGCTCAAGTTTAATATTAGCACATCGAATCCAATGATTTTATGCATTCTAAATAAAAGAGAGCGGTAAATCAACCAACCCTCTTAATTCAAATGTTGTTATTCTGGCAACGAATATCAAATTGAATTTATACATGTTAATGTCCTTACCTCTTGCGATCCCCATTAAACCAGTCAGGAAAAATAAAAGTATATAAGGGTATGATAATCTTACATGATCTCATATCATCAAAAGAAATGGTTAACTACAGTTTATATATCATAGGAGAGACATACATGGAAGTACTGGAATGAAAAACTCGAATCTTATTTGGGAAAAATTATTTTGAGCTTGATGATAAACAGCAAGAGGCTATTAATATGGTTGTTCCGATTTGGTTTTCATATAAAAAATCAAAGATAACCATACTTTCCGGAATAACATTTTGGTACATTAGTAATTGTCAATCTACTATTGTTTTTTTAAAGTGCTTTTTTATGCAAATTTTATGCAAATAATAATGAGCCACGAAATATAACATTGTAACTCTTTCATTTTTAAGTAGCGAGAGGGAGACTTGAACTCCCGACCTCATGATTATGAATCATGCGCTCTGACCAGCTGAGCTACCTCGCCATTTCATTAAAAATTCGAGGTGCAAATATAGGTATTTATTTTTTTTTAGAATGTTTTTTTCGGAAAAAAAGGGCATATCTGAAATGTCTGTTATTATATATTGTTTCTTATTGTCAGAATAACTATATTGCCAAAAAACTAAACATGGCAAATAAGGTTAAAATTCAACTGGAGTATGTTATAAATTGCTCCCCTAAAGTTCTGTTCAACCGGTTGAGTACTGCCTCCGGACTGGCTGAGTGGTTTGCCGATGATGTCAAAGTGCAGGGCAAACAATTTACTTTTACCTGGGAAGGAACTCAGCAAACTGCTGATATGACTCTTAGAAGAGAGAACAGAGTTGTGCGCTTTAACTGGATCGACCAGGTTGACATCTATTTCGAGTTTAGAATATACCAGGATGAACTTACAGGTGACGTTTCTTTAATCGTTCTGGACTTTGCTGATAATGATGAGGAGGAGGAGACAAGAGATCTTTGGGATGCCCAGATAGCTGACCTTAAACATGTACTTGGTTCATAACCTGCAATGAAAGGACATTGTTTTACAGTATCTTAATAAATAATAAAAAAGTGAGTTGAAAAGGGGCAAATTCATTATTTTTCTTTTATAATTCTCAAAATGATTTAGTTTTGTGATCGTTGTTTGAATATAAGATGAAACGGTTGCATTTGTATATTATAAAAACATTTCTGGGGCCATTTTTTATGACCTTCTTTATAGTTGTATTTGTATTACTTATGCAATTTTTATGGAAATATGTTGACGATTTGGTGGGTAAAGGCCTTGAAATTGGAATCCTGGGAGAAATGCTTTTTTATGCATCATTCGGAGTTCTCCCTTATGCATTCCCTCTTGCCATGCTGCTTGCCTCCATAATGGCATTCGGTTCACTTGGTGAAAATTACGAACTGGTGGCGATGAAGTCTTCGGGAATTTCCCTTATCAGGATAATGAAACCTCTGTTTTTTATAGCAGTCTTAATTACAATCACTGCTTTCTATTTTGCCAATAATATTCTTCCGAATACTAACCTCAGATTTACAACACTTCTTTGGAGCGTAAAACAACAACGACCTGAACTGGTTTTGCAGGAGGGAGTTTTTACTGATGAGATGGACGGATACAGCATCAGGGTGGGGAGTAAGGATAAAAAGACCAATATATTGAAGGATCTTTTAATTTACGACCATACGGACCGGAAAGCCAATGAGAGTGTGACAGTTGCTGATTCAGGATATTTGATGATCACTGAGGATAAAAAATATATGGTTTTAAACCTTTATAACGGAGTTAATTATTCTGAAGAAGAACCCGCCCAAACAAACCGCAGATCGGCTCAGACATACCCATACAGGAGAGACAGATTTGAAGAACAAACAATCAGAGTTAAGGTAAGGAATTTTGAATTCAACAGAAGCGATGAAAGTATTTTCAGAAATACTTACAGAATGCTCAATATAAATCAGTTGAAATTTATGGAGGATTCTTTGGGTAATGATTACTATTTGCGCCTTCAGAATTATATAACGCAAATAAGACTTAATTCACCTGCAAACCAAAGAATTTTTAATCACCTTGCTGTACATGATTCTTTAAAACGAAAGTTGGTTTTTGAACCTGATTCATTGTTTGATTTTGATGAGTATTTTAACAAACAGGATAAATGGATAAAGGCAGAAATTACACAGGTCGCCATCGAAGAAGCCAGGAATAATGTTCAAACTGTCAATATGTATGATGATCAGCTGTATAACAGGAAGAAATTTCTGAATAAATATACTATGGAGAGGCACAGGAAATATACTCTTTCAATTGCTGTGCTGATCTTTTTTTTAATCGGAGCCCCGCTGGGGGCAATTATCAGAAAGGGCGGACTGGGCATGCCTGTTGTTGTTTCAATTTTACTCTTCATCGCCTATTATATTGTATCTATGACAGGTGAGAAATCAGCCCGTGAAGATGTATGGGATATGTTGACAGGAATGTGGTTTTCATCGTTTTTATTTTTCCCGGTCGGGATATGGCTCTCTTATAAAGCTGCGCGTGATGCGGCACTGATGAATGCCGAGACATATACTAAGTTTTTTGAGAAACTGGGACTGGTGAAAATGTTCAATAAATTATTTAAGAGTATATGAAGATTTTACAGGTAACAAATAAAGTTCCATACCCTACTAACGACGGAGGTGCCATTGCCTGTATGAATCTGACACGGGGATTTGCATTGTCAGGCCACGATGTTACCGTTCTTGCAATGAATACCGTGAAGCATTATATTGATATTAATGAAATTCCCGAATCAGTCAGGGATTGGGGTGATTTCAGGCTCGTTGATGTACCTGCAAAAATCTCCGGAGTTGCTGCAGTGATTAATCTGATATTTTCCGGGAAACCGTACAATGCAGTAAGGTTTATTTCAAAATCTTTTTCCCGGGCACTGACTGAGTTATTGCAGGAAAAGGACTTTGATATTGTTCAGCTTGAAGGATTGTATGTCTGTCCGTACATCCCGGTTATACGCAGGTATTCAGATGCAAAAATTGTTTACCGGGCACATAATATTGAACATGAGATATGGGAACGCACTGCATTACTTTCCCGCGGATTAAAACGATTATATATACAAATACTTGCTAAGAGGATTAAGACTTTTGAAAAGAGTTATCTTAATCAATATGACCTGTTAGTTCCGATTACCGAACGTGACGGTATTATTATTAACCAGCTTGGTAATAAAAAACCCTCTTTTGTTTCTCCGACAGGTATAGATACCAAAGTGTTAATTCCGCATTCAAAAAATCTTGAACATCCTTCACTTTTTCATATAGGCTCACTCGAATGGGGACCAAATCAGGAGGGACTTATTTGGTTTATTGAGAGATGCTGGCCAAAGATTCGTGAAAGATTTCCAAATCTTAAGTTTTATATTGCCGGAAGAAGAGCTCCTGAATGGCTTATAAAAAGATTCACTGTTCCTAATATTGTTTTTGAAGGTGAAGTGCCTGATGCCTATGAATTTATGAATTCAAAATCAATTATGATAGTGCCTCTGTTCTCAGGTAGCGGTATGCGGATAAAAATAATTGAAGGTATGGCACTGGGGAAACCTATTGTTACAACACCAATTGGTACGGAGGGGATTTCCACTGTATCAGGAAAAAATATTTTGATTGCCGACAATGAACAGGAATTCATTGTGAATATCGAAAGACTTATTACTGATCCTGAACTTTATAAGATGGTTGGGAGTAATGCCATAGAATATATACAGGAAAAATTTGATAATTTAACTCTTGCCGGTTCACTCATTGGTTTCTATAAAGATTATACCAAATGATTGTTAAGATAGTTTTCTGGACTCTGCTTTTAATTTTAGTATATTCTTATTTAGGTTACGGACTGATACTGTATATTATTGTCAGTTTAAAAAAATTACTCTTTTACTCACCGGATGACAATTCAGATGAATTTGAACCGGAAGTCTGCTTGTTCGTCACAGCTTATAATGAGGAGGATTATATCAGAAAGAAAATTGAAAATACCCTGCAGCTTGAGTATCCCGCAGATAAGATTCAGTATGTCTGGGTAACAGACGGATCTGATGATGCTACTCCCGAAATAATCAGGCAGTATGATAATATGGAGGTATATCATCTGCCGGAGAGAAGGGGTAAGATGCATGCTATGAACCGCGGAATGCAGTTTGTAAAAAAACCTGTTGTAATTTTTTCAGATACCAACACTTTTTTAAATAAAGATGCAATACGGCAGATAGTCAAAAAATTCAGTGACCCTGAAACAGGTTGTGTGGCAGGAGAGAAAAGGATAGTTGAAAGCATATCTGATGTCGCAGCAGCTGCCGGCGAAGGAATTTACTGGAAATATGAATCGTGGATTAAGAAAATGGATGCAGAACTGAATTCTGCCGTCGGAGCAGTCGGAGAGTTATTTGCTATACGAACGGAGTTATTTGAAGATGTGGAATCTGACACTATACTTGATGACTTTATAATCTCTTTAAGAATTGCTCAAAAGGGATACCGTATAGCATACGCATCGGATGCGAGGGCCGAGGAAACCGCTTCTCTCAATGTTAAGGAGGAGTTAAAAAGAAAGATAAGAATTGCTGCGGGAGGAGTGCAAACAATCTTCCGCCTGAAAAGTCTTCTGAATCCTTTTAAATACGGCTTGCTATCCTGGCAGTATATCTCGCATAAGGTTGTGAGATGGACGTTGGCACCTGTGGCTCTTTTTATGATACTGCCCCTTAATTTCATTATAGTTTTTTCTGAAGGATTATGGAATATTTTTAGTTTCTATTCTATTATATTATATGCTCAGATAGCTATGTATCTTCTGGCTTTGATTGGATGGTTTTTTGAAAACCGCAAACTCAGATTTAAAATACTGTTTATTCCTTACTATTTCATATTTGTAAACTATGCTGCTATAAGGGGTATATTCAGGTATGCCAGTGGTAAACAATCTGCTTCCTGGGAGAAATCCAGACGTGCTCCTTCTGAATAAAAATTTTACTTAATCTGATTAAAATAATTTGTCTGTAAAAGTATCATATTAAATTTTATATGATTAAAATAAATAATTTTCAAAGGTATCATATGGAACTCGCATATGTTTTAATCATACCCTTGAGTGATTTTACAATCATGCTCATTTCATATTTTAAATCATTCTTGTATGTGACAGGATTTATCAGGGCAAACGCATGAAAAAAAATCACCGGATTTTAGATAGCCATAGCTGAGCAGTCCTCAGGCTAACATCATAACCCCACTGTTTTCTGACATAATCCTGTATTAGTAAACCTGTCCATTTTTTAT
>Ga0209270_1002836_pt1 | contig 16751 bp, 15 predicted proteins | sample MTBAKSrepl1MetaG_FD_187456 | JGI IMG/M metagenome (GOLD analysis project Ga0209270, IMG submission 187456) | Enrichment culture microbial communities from Arthur Kill intertidal strait, New Jersey, USA, that are MTBE-degrading - MTBE-AKS1... | ecosystem: Environmental > Aquatic > Marine >...
ATCGCCCACCATTTCCGGCATGTCCGGTTCCAGCTCCGTGACGACCCGGATGTCGTGAAACAGTGCCTGGTTCACCAGGAGATTGAGACACTGTTCTACGAGGTGATCCAGGCTGAATGACGAGGTCTGTCCGATGGATTGCCTGCTGAATTCGAGCAGCTCTGCCACGATCCTCTTGCAACGGAGGGTCTGATTGATGACCTCCTGGATATCGCTCAGGGCCTCAGGATCGTCTGAAAGCCGCTCCTTAAGAAGTTCTGCGTAGATCAGGGCCCCTGCCAGGGGGTTGTTGATTTCATGGGCCACCCCTGCGGCCATCCTCCCCACAGAGGCGATTTTTTCGGACTGGACCAGTTGAAGATGGGCGTCCTCCAAATCTTTCCTCATCTTGAGGACCTCCCGCATGTCGGTGAATATGCCGACGCTCCCGATCTCCTTGTTGTCGATGGTGATGAGGGAGGCGGTAAGGGTCACCGGGATCTCCTCGCCGTCTTTGGTGGTCACCGACATGCTGGTGGGGTTCAGTTTGCCCACCGGACCGTGCTGGTCGCTCCGCATCTTACGCATGTTTTCCTTGGCCACATCGATATCGTAGAAGCTGCTCAGGTGACCGTGCTCCATGATCTCCTCGGCCTTGTAACCGGTCAGGTTTTCCATCCCCTCGTTGAATATGAGGACGTTTCCCCTTGTGTCCACCACCACGATCCCATCCACGGCGCTCTGGATCACGTTCTGAAAAAAGATGTTGGACTTCTGGGCCTCTCTCTCAAGACGGATGCGCTGGGTGACGTCCCTGGAGGCCTCCAGCAACTGGACCATCTCGCCCGTTTCGTTGTATATGGGGGCGGTGGTAATGACCTCATAACGGGCCTGTCCCTGATCGTTGTGAAATTCACGGATGGTGCTGATGAGCTTGTCTTCCTGCATGCCTTTCAGATCCTGCAGATAGCAGGGATGGCCCATCTCGCTGCAGGGTCGCTCAAGTCCGTAGCGGACCTCATAGCAATGCCTCCCCAGGACGTTTTCCCGGGAAAAGCCAAAATCCTGAAGAAAGGTCTGGTTGACGGTCTCCACGGTCATGTCCATGTTGACCACCATGATCCGGTAGGGGAGGGAATCGAGGATGATCTGAGAATATCGCTTCTCCCTTTCTTCTTCCCGTTGGCGCCTCCTCTCCAGCTCACATTTCTCGATCTCTATCTGGATGAGATCCCAGAGGAGACGCGCGCCCATGTGGTCCATGATGGAGATGGTAGAGGGCATGATGTTGAAGATCTCTTCCCGCACAGCGGCCGAACCGGTCAGCTCAATGACGAGGTTCAGGCCTTTAAGGTCGCGCAGCTTGCGGATGTCGTTGGTGGTGAAGAGGTCCAGTTCTCTCGCATAAACGAGGCCGGGGGCATCGGGATTTGTATCGGCCACTCCCAGGATGTCCATCTTCAGCCTTGAAAGTCGATTGGCATTCAGGACCTTGAGCAGATTGCAGCAGGCCCTTCCCCCCCCCACAATGGCCACGCGCAGGGGCTGACCTGCCTGCTCGCCGCGAACCAGGGCCACAGGATCGCCATCCTTAAAATGGGATATCTCAGGGAAGGATACCATATGAAATTCCTCAGGACCCCTTGGTACGAAGGGCTATCTTTGCTTCCAGATCGACGAGAATCTTTTTCAAGGTTGCGCCCTGCTCAAGAGGCCCGGAGTTGTTCCAGCCTTTTGTTAGGGCCGCCCTCTTTTTTTCCCTGAATTCCTGTACGGACGATGCCATGGATTCCCACAACAGGAGCTTCTGAAGGACGTGACGTTCCGCCGGGGTGAGGTCCTGATTCGTGTCAAACTGCTGGCCGCTTTGGGTGGTGATAATCATATGGAACCAGGGTCGTCAAAAATTGGGGAATGTTGCATCAAGAGACTCTTTGTCTGCAACGTGCGAAGAAGTCTGCCCGTGGGGGTCTCTGCCCAAGGCCTGCAAAAACCGAACACAGCTCCTGGGAACGGCAGCAGGGCTTTAAAATACAGTCTGTTTAAGCCCCAAGGACACCCTTTCACCTGCCCGCCATGCGAGTGAGGCGAGTCAGGCGGGTCGATAGGGATTCCTTGCTGCCTTGAATAAACGCTATCCCGAGCCCTGGGGCGGTCGCCGAACCATATGAACGCATTTTATTGCAGCCCTTGGGCAGAGACCCCCACGGGCGGGCAGAATGGTTCCCGGACCTGGGCGAAACCTATTTGGTTGCGGCCGTCAGACCGCCTTGGGAATTTATGCGAGATAGTTTTATTATGAATGTTTCGATCAGGAATTCAACAAAAAAAAGCCCGCAGGATCGAACCACGAAAGATCCTGCGGGCCTAACATGCCATATCATCGAGGTCTAAGGGTCTCAGACCTCGCCCTTGGCGCCTTCTATACCGCCGGCCGCGGCAACATTCCTGCCCGTTCGGCGATCTCCGGCACCCTGTGTTCCCATTCAATGGCCATGAGGTGGACGCCTGCCACCCCTTCCATCGCCTTGAATTCCTCGATCTGTTCCAGGGCGAACTTGATTCCCTCTTCGGCCACCTTCCCCTTTCCGGCCCCGCGCAGGCGCTGAATCAGGCTGTCCGGGACATCCATTCCAGGGACCTGTTTGGCCATATAGAGGGCCATACCGACGCTCTTCATAGGGGTTACGCCGGCCAGGATATAGCATTTCTCGTGAAGGCCCATATCCACGGCCCGTTTCATGAACTCCCTGAACTTGTCCATGTTGTAAATGCACTGGGTCTGGATGAAATCGGCCCCTGCTGCGATCTTCTTGGCGAGCCGGTACACCCGGAAGTCAAACGGCTCGGCAAAGGGGTTGCAGGCCGCGCCGATAAAGAGCCTGGGCGGTACGTCCACATCCTGGCCGTTTAAGAATTTCCCATCGTCTCTCATGGTCTTGACCGTGTGGATCAACTGCATCGAGTCGATGTCAAAGACATTCTTGGCTTCGGGGTGGTTCCCGAATTTCTGGTGGTCGCCGGAGAGACAAAGCATGTTCCGGATGCCGAGGGAATACACGCCTAAGATATCGCTCTGGATGGCCAGCCGGTTGCGGTCGCGGCAGACCATCTGGAAATTGGGCTCGATCCCTTCCTGTATAAGGATCAGGGAGGCGGCCCAGCTTGACATGCGCACCACTGCGGTCTGGTTGTCGGTGACATTGACGGCGTCCACGCATCCCTTCAGATGCCGGGCCTTTTCCCTGAGGTGTTCCACATTGGCGCCCTGCGGGGGACCACACTCACCGGTAAAAGCGAACTGTCCAGACCTCAAGACCTTTTCAAGATTGCTTTCTGCTTTGTATTCGCTCATTTTACCAGCTCCTCCCTGATCATTTTCCTGGGGCCGCCGTCCCGGGCTGTGGTCCAGCTTTTGGGGGGTCTAAATTCCAGAAGCTCATTCAAACGGCCTTGTTCCGTCATTTTTCGTACAATGGTGTCCCAGATGCACTCCACATCCTTGGAGATCTCACACTTTCCGTGGGAAGAGCCGCCGCAGGGACCGTTGAGGAGACTCTTGGAACAGCGGGCAATGGGACATAGACCGCCAAAATAATGGACCACGCAGGTCCCGCACCCGGCGCATCTCTCAGACCAGACGCCGTGTTCCACGGCCCCCCCCATGAACTGGGTATTGACCCCGGGAAAGACCCTGACATTGGGATATCTCTCTGAAAGAAACTGGGGACCCACGCCGCAGGCAATGGAAACCACGGCATCGTAATTTCCGATGATGTCCTTCAGTTCCTCGATATATTCCGGATCGCACTGGCGTTCGAGGGTGTGTTCATCCACCTGGATTTCCTGACCGCTCCGCTTCCTGGCGATCCGCAAGGACGCGGCCAGAATACCCACCTCCTTGGCGCCGCCTACGTTGCATACGGTCACGCAGCCCTTACATCCTACGACAAGGATTTTTTTGAAATCCTTTACCATATCAAGGATTTCCTTGATAGGTTTTGGTTGTGCAACTATCATGATTCGTTCCTCGCAGCGTTTTTTAGGGGTTTATGCCGGCAGGAAGGGGCCTAACGCCTTGATCTTGTCAACCATTTCAAAGGCGGCCTCCACATATTCCTGACCCTTGCCGGCGCTGAGATGAAACAGACGAATCCTGTCCGGCTCGATGTCCAATTCCTCCAGCATTTTTTGTACATGGGCGACGCGTTTGGCCGCCTTGGCAATGCCGTTTATATATTGGCAACTGTCTTCCTGGCACCCGGCCACATACACGCCGTCTGCGCCCTCTTCAAAGGGTTTGAGGAGGTGCAGGATCTCGATCCGACCGGTGCAGGGGACCTGGATGATCTTCACGTTGTCCGGCAAGGCCTTTTTCATGCCTTCGGCCACGTTGGCAGCAGATGAGGCGCAGTTGGCACAGCAGAAGGCAATTATTCGGGGTTTGAAGTCGTTCATGCTACCATCTCCCTCTCGAATTGACGATTGTAGATTGCGAATGAATTAAACATCATCCGTAAAAGTTAATTTCCCCCACTGCTTTCTAATTCCCCAGCAGGACCGCTGGCGCACGGGTCAGCATGGGATCGCTGCATGCAGCCATGACAATGGCCTTTCCAGGACACTCGGCCACGCACATGCCGCATCCCCTGCACAGAGCGGGGTCGATGTAGGCGGCCCCCCGGTCATGGTCGATGACCGGGACGTGGAAGGGGCATGTCCGAACGCAGGTGCAGCACACCGCGCATTTTTCCGTGAGGACCTCGGCCACCAGTCCGCCGACCTGGAGAGTGTCGCAGGAAAGGATCTCGAGGGCACGGGCAGAAGCAGCCCTGGCCTGAGCAATGCTTTCCATGGTATCTTTGGGATACGCTGCCAGGCCGGCCACATACACGCCCTTTTCCGTAGAGTCCATGGGTTTCAGCTTTTCAGGGGATTCGGCAAAAAACCCGTTGGGGTCCAGGTTGACCCTGAAGATGTCGGCCAGTTCCGGGTTGTTGGATCCCACAATGGCCGTCTGGAGGGAGACGATGTCAGCCTCGATGGCGATCGGTTGCTGGAGGACCTGATCGTAGACCACCACGCGGAGAGTGTCCCCGTCGGGACCCGGTTCGACCACCGGCTTGTTGTCCGCGGTGTAACGGATGAAGACGACCCCTTTGGACCGGGCCTCCCGGTAGATGTTCTCTCTTTCGCCCACCGTGCGGATGTCCCGATACAGGACATAAATATTCATGTCAGGGTTCTTGGTCTTGAGATCCACCGCAGCCCGTACCGAGAAGGCGCAGCAGATGTTGCTGCAATAAGGACAGCCCGGCTCCCGGGACCCCACGCACTGGATAAAGACCATGTTTCGGGCCTTTTCAATAGAGGCGGGATCTTCTATGCGCCGTTGCTCAAGGTCTGACCAGATCAGGACATTGGGGTGCTTTCCCAGGAGGTATTCCTTGGGCCTTGCCGGATTGGCGCCCGAGGCCAGGATGGTGATGCCGTGGGAGACCTCTACGGATTTTCCATTCTGGTCCAAAGCGGTTACAAAGCTGCCGGCAACGCCTCTGTTTTCCTTGACCCGGGTTTCGGTCATGACGGTGATGTTGGGATCTTTTTCCACGGCGCCAATCAGGCCTTTGAGGTATTCCTGGGCGTCATATCCCTGCCAGGTGGTGCGTACGTGTTGGCCGTGGCCCCCGACCTGTTTCTCTTTCTCTACCACGGTCACAGGGTAGCCCTCCCTGGAAATGGCAAGCGCGCTCTCGAGACCAGCGACGCCTGCCCCCACCACGAGGGCGCTCTTGACTACCGGGATCTCTCTCAGGGACGGGGCCGAGAGGAGCAGTGCACGGGCCACGCCCATGCGGATCCGGTCCTGAATCTGGGCAGTTGCGGTCTGGGGGTCCATGGCCCTCAGGTCCACCAGGTCGTAGAGATAGGGATTAAGCCCCGCCATCCTCAGGGCCTCCTCGATCAGGGACTTGTGGGTCACGGGGGTGCAACTGGCAAAGACCAGGCGATTGGCCCCGCTCTTTTTCAGTTGATCCGCAAGGGCGTTGAGCATATCGCCTTCAACCTGTGCCACGGCCTTGACGCGCGGGGTCTTGAGGCCATACGTTTCTATCTCCTTGCCTGTTTCAGGGGCCATGGCAGGGCAGAGATGGTAGGCCACGAGGGCCTCGGGATCCGTGCCCTCCAGGTTCACCGGCGGTGAATATTCTCTTGGGGCGGAAAAGGGTTCGGGTGCGAGAACAGCGGCGATTTCCGAGACCGCGGCGGCGGCCTGGATGGTGGACTGGTTGATGTCATGAGGGCCGCTGAGCCCGCCGCACACAAAGACGCCGGGGATATTGGTGGAGACCGGCTGAAAGGGCTCCACGTCCACAAACAGGTCCTCGGTCAGACGGACGCCCATCTCTTTGGCCGCGGCCACAGCCTCTTTGGCCGGCCGGATGCCGACTGAGAGGACCACCATGTCAAAGGTCTCTTTTTCAAGATGGCCGCTTTCGTCCGCGTAGGCAATCAGGAGATCGTCTCCTCCGGGGGCTGCGTCTACAGTATGAATCCGACTCCGGACCAGGCGTACGCCTTTGTCCACTGCGGCATTGAGATAATCTTCATAGCCCTTGCCCGGGGTTCTCATATCCATGTAAAAGATAGTGGTCTCGATCTCGTCGTTGCTATCCCTGGCATTGACCGCCTCCTTGAGGGCGTACATACAGCAAACAGACGAACAGTAGGGGGCGTCGCATTGGTTGATGTCCCGGGACCCCACGCACTGGAGCCAGGCGATCTTCTTGGGGGCCTTGCCGTCTGAAGGCCTTTTGAGGACGCCTTCGCCGGGGCCTAACGGCTTTTGCATCTGCTCGAATTCGACGCTGGTGACCACATTGGGGAGCTGGCCATAGGCATAGGTGGCATGTTGTGCAGGATCGAAGGTCTCAATCCCTGCGGCCAGGATCACGGCGCCGACCTTCAGTTCCTTTTTTCCTTGTTCTGTCTGGATCGAGACATTGAAATTGCCCATGTCTCCCGAGACAGTGGACAGTCGAGCCTTGACCATGACGTTGATGTTGGAGTCCTGTTCACACGCGGCAATCCGTGGGTCCACCTTGCAGCACGCACACAGGGGGTAGGTCCGGTGCAGCCTGGGGATCATGCCGCCCAGTGCGGCCGTATGCTCGACAAGATGGACGCCGTAGCCCGCATCGCTGAGAGAGAGGGCCGCCTGGATCCCGGCGATCCCGCCGCCCACAATCAGGACAGGGCCTTTTGGTTTTTCTTGACTCATGATGTTTGTCTCCTGCTTGTTGACCGATTCGGTGTTTGTGTGAGAAACTGAACTTGGATTACGGATGTGAGCCCTTCTTGTGAAATTCGTTACATGCCACACGGCACGCTTGGGTGTCAAGGAAAATATTGGAAAAGGGGCGCCGTTTTTGGGCTCGACGACCGGGGGGGGTTCGGGTATAAATTGCCCCGGAAAGCCCTGCCCCCTGGCAGGCGGCCGGTGGCTGGAACCCCTTCTGGGCAGGACCTTGCCATGGAATGGATCGACTATATTGTCTGGTTTTCTCTTGTCGCCGTGGTCCTCTTTGTGATCGTCGGCATTTGGGTCGCTGTCGCCTACTGGCTCACCCCCCATGTGGATCAGCCTGACGGATGGGCGCGGATCACCGGGTCGTGTGGCGACACCATGGAGATCTCTCTTAAATTCAAGGGAGAGCGGGTTTTCAAGACATCCTGCTGGACCGATGGATGCGCCTACAGCTTCAACTGCGTGTCATGTGCTGCAGACCTGGCCAGGGGAAGGCATCCGGACCAGATCCTTGAAATCGATGCGGATCTGATCCAGCATTCGGTGGGCGGTCTGCCCTCGGATCACCTGCACTGCGCCCGTCTGGCCGAGGAGACGCTCCAGGCCGCGCTGGACGATTACATGAAGAAATCAGCAGGACCTGCCTCACTGGATGGCGCCGGGAGGACAAAGGAGGGTCGTCCTCCACATGCGGGCGCCTTGCAGCAGATGAAGGGATTCAGGAATTCTGAGATTTGAGGCGGTTCAATTGTCAACCATCAACCAACAGAGGAGGGAGGAGAAGACCGTGCGCAAGATGAATCGATCGGCGCCCCGGCATGTTGTGTGGGGGCTTGCCCTGCTGACGGCGTTTGCCATGGCGTCATGCGCCACGACCATCCCCGAGCTGCAGATCCAGTACACATTGCCTGCCCGGTCGGATCAACTGAAGGGACGGGCTGTGTCGCTGATCATCGAGGATCGAAGGGCAAACACGTCCATCATAGGGAGGGGGGCGCTCGGGGACTTTGAGGGATTTTCGAACGCCGTTGCTCTGAGCGTCGCAGAGCCCAACCAGACGGGGTCAAGCCTCGGGATATTTCAGGTCTCACCTCTCCTGAGGGAGGCATTTACCAGGAGGCTGACCCGTTCGGGCGTGAAGGTCCTCCCCGGTAAACAGGCGGGGGTCCCCACGCTGGTGGTTGCGCTGAAGGAATTTTTTCTCGATCTGGCGGGACGCGAATGGGTGGCTAAAATGAGCTATGAGGCGAGATTGATCGGGGAGAACGGCGCCGTGGCAACCCAGTTCATCAATGGGGAGGCGAGACGCTACAAGGTGATCGGACGCGATGCAGCGGACGCCCTGATGGGGGAGGTCTTTACCGACATGCTCAACTCCCTGAATGTGGCCAGGCTCTTTGAACAGGCGGGGCTGTGATGTTTCTCTTTGTTTGTTGAGGCATTCAGGCGGATGTTGCCTGAATGAGCTGCTCCTGGCATGGCCCCTGTCCGTGCCTTCAGTGTTTTGTGGCGCCGGTGCCGTATACCTTTTCGCTGCCGGCGACCAACTCCCTCATCTTGTCAATGATGAACTGACGCTGTTCATCGGTAAACCTCTCGGGGTTTTCCAGCACGGTGACCGCGGTTTGCAGTCCCCTGGTCAATGCAATGTTGATCTCTCGAAGCGCCAGGAAATACTCTTTTGTTGGATCATCCACCATGCATCATCTCCTGTGTGGCTGACTGTTTTTTGGTTGCGCCGTTCTTTTTGCCTTCAGGGCCGCCGCGATCAAGCCATCTTTTCTGATACCAGTTGGCGATGGTGGGGGCCTTTCCAAATAGATAGACGCCGATAAAGGCCGTGACCAAAATATAGACGCCGCTGAAGACTCGCAGCGGGGGCGGCGCCAGGCTGGCGATGATGGCCGAGAATTCGCCCCTGTGCACCATGGAAAGGCCTGCCCGCAACGAGACCTTGGGACTCAATCCGAACCAGCGACTCCCTGCATAGCCGGCAAGAATCTTGCCTGCAATGGCCGCGACCACCAGCGCCGCCATCATACCGACAAAGGACAGGCCTTCCCCCAGATGAATGGTGGTCCCGAACCAGAAGAAGAAAAAGGGGAGGGTGAGGTCCCGCACCGGGAGGAGAAGGTGTTCGATTTCAGACGACCGTCCGGTCTCCGAGAGCATGACGCCCGCCATAAACGCGCCTAAGATCTCAGACAATCCGAGCAAGAGGGCCAGCCCGGCATAACCCAGTGCCACGCCCACAGCCAGAAGGGGCATGAAGTCGCTCTCGATGTATTTGGCGATAAAATTGTTGAGGTGTCTGAATCCAAAGTGGCCTATGAGGATCGCCCCGGCGGTCAGAGCTGCGATCTTCAGGACAAGCATTCCCATGAAGCCTGGAGAGAGGGCATGGCCCCCATGCATGCTGGCAATGAAAGAGACAACAACCGGGGCCACCAGGTCTTCAAATATGAGCAGGGCCAGGATGAATTCCGTTTCCGGATTGGCGAGGCGTTTCTTCTCGTCCAGCATCTTGGCGGATATGGAGGAGCTGGTGGCATAGGCAATGGATCCGATTGTAAAGGCGGAGATGGCGTTCAGGTCGAACAGGAGAGCGATTCCCATGGCGCCGCCCAGATTCAGCACCACATCCAGGAGCCCGGAGGGCCAGATTCTTCTGGAGAGGGCAACCATCCGGTCCAGTGGAAACTCGAGGCCGAGGATGAAAAACAAAAGGACGATCCCCATCTCCGCTGCGACGTGCAGGAGCTCGCTCTTGAAAAAGAGAGAGGAAACCGCGGTTCCCAGGACGATGTAGAGAAGGACCGAGGGAAGTCTGAATTTCTGGGAGGCAAAGCTGATGGCGAAAAAGGCGCACAGCATCAGCCCTTCCATGAGAAGAAACGGTATGTTTTCCACGATCTACCTTCGGGTGTCCATGGGATGGGCCCAGCCCCGTCTACTGCTCAAGACTGCAGGAATGGCACAGGGAATCTACGCTTTTGGTCTGCTCCCGATTGCCGATGATCATGAGGGTGTCGCCCGGGAGTATGACCTCGTCCACATCCGGGCTGCCGATAAAATCATCGCCTCTCTGGATGCCGATAATGGTAGCGCCGGTCTTGGACCGGATGCGGGAATCGATGATCTTCTCGTGGGCCAGTGGGCTGCCAGGGTCCACCTGAACCCATTCGATCCTGACCTTTTTCAGAAATAGTTCCACGCGGTCGTCGGCCACCGGCTGGTAGTCCACGCCCAGAAGGAGGGTGCCGAGTTGTCTGGCCTCTTCGTCGCTCAATTTCAACGTGAAATCCGGTTCATCCTCGTCAGAACCGGTGAAATGATATAGTTCCCGTTGCCCGCTCTGATGGAGGATCACCACGAGGGTCTCTTCCTCTGCTGTCTTAAAGGAATAGCGTTTCCCGATGCCCGGGAGATCGCTGGTCTTGATTTTCATCTTGGCCTCCACATGATCTGTTCTTGAAAGTTCAGGCCAGCCAGAGGGCGGCCCCCTGAAGCTCCTGAAACAAGGCCTGGCTGACGGAACCCACAAAGATCCTTTTCAGCAGCCCCTGCCCTGTTCCGGTCCGGCCCACGGCCACTGCAGCAAAGCGTTTGTCCTCAGCCTCTTTGAGAATCGCCTTGGCCACAGCCCCTTCCTCCATCCCCTGGAGCCGGATGCGCTCAGGAGAAAAGCCTCTGTCGATCAGTGCGTCCCTGCCCTTTGAAAGGATGGCGTCCACGTCTTTGTCGGCGATCTGTCCCTTTCTGCCGACCGCCATCAGCGTGACGGCCTGGCCAGGCTCCTTTAGGAGAATATGGGCGATATGGTCTACCATCCTGTCAGAGGCAGCGGAACCGTCCACGCAGCCCAGCACATGCCGTCTGTCCGTCTCGGGCCTTCGGCATACCCATATCGGGAAATCAACAGACTGGTCAAGAAGGCTTTTGGTGACGCTTTCCTCAAATGCCTGTTCAAGCCAAGAGAGGCCTCTTCTCCCCAGGACCACGGCATCGTAAAGCCCTTTGGCCCCCTCCTGGACGATCTCCATGACCTTGGAAATCCGCCGGCCCTGGAGTTTGGTAACGACCTGGTCAGGGTCGAATCCGATTTTGACCAGCTGGGCCTTGGCCGCATCGAGGGCCTGACGTCCTTCCGCTTCCGCCTTTCTCATCTGCAATTCCATGCCCGCATCGTTTTCCCACTGACCCGTGGACCTGGGGGTGATGTACAAGAGGGTTATTTTTACGCTGTCTTTGTCGGCAAAAAAGTTGCCCACAAAGCGAACGCCGTAGAGGCCGTCCTGTCTCTCGCTCAGTGTCAACAGAAGATGTCTGTTCATGCAGTGCTCCCTTTTTCCCTCGGACGCGCCGGGAGCACGGTTCTGCAATGCCCGGCGGGGACCGATCTTTGTATGGCTTATCGTCCCGGGTTGATCAGTATTCCTCGAATTCCGGTTTGATGTGAATCGTCTTTTCCTTGATGCGGCCGAGGATTTCATCCCTTCGATTCCGTGCCCATTCCGGGATCTCCTTTTCCCATCGCTTTACTGAAGGGATGTGGATGACGGTGGGGTTCTTCAGCCCCGGATCCACCTGGAATTCGATGCTGTCCTTGCCCTCCATGTACTTGATGTATCGAAAGGCAATGAGAAGATCGTATTTTCCGATGGCGCCTTTCGCCTCGGGCCTTTTTTCCGCAAGGCCTAAGCGCGGGCCGGCCGGCCGTTTCTTGGCTTTCTGTTCGGGGCCTGGTGTTGCTGTTGCGCTGATGGGCTCATCAATCTGCCGGATCCGTGCGATATGACGCCCACCGTCAAAAGGCGTATTGAGCCAAACGTCCACGATCTCGACGGCCGTCTCGGGCGGGATCATCCGGGCGCCGATGGAGATCATGTTGGCGTCATTGTGCCCCCTGGCAAGGAGGGCCGTTTCCCGGTTCCAGCACAGGGCGCAACGGATGCCTGACAGACGGTTGGCCGCCATGGCCTCCCCGTTTCCCGATCCGCCCAGGACAATCCCCCGCTCGCATTCCCCTCTCTGGACGGCCAGGGCAGCGGCCCGTATGAACGGCGGGTAATCCACGGACTGATCTGAATGGGTGCCGTAGTCCTGCACCTCGTGCCCTTTTTCCTCCAGAAATTTCTTGATCATTTCCTTGTAATCATATCCGGCATGATCTGAACCGATTGCAATTTTCATATTGCCTCCTGTTGTTCTCACGAAAAGCGGCCTGATGACCGCAACCAGAGCCTCATGGGTAAAGATTGCCGGCCCTGTATTTGAAAAATGCACCTGCTCTCTACAAGCAGGGCGCCTGCACAATCCCCAGAAAATGATGTTGCCCGCCTGTGCAGAACTCGGGAGCATGGCCCGCTGTCATGCATCTGCCAGCGTCTCGTACATGTCTTCCTGTTCGCTCCCTGGCGCTGCCTGCTCATCTTTCATGTTGCGCCCGGCGCGAGCGGCAAAACGGCTGTTGAGGTAGTCCATGTCAAAAAGATGGCACTCTCCGTCCAGGAGAACATACCGATCGCTGTCAGGGGCATGGGCGTAGGTCTCGATGAGCTCCCTGAACACGTTTCGATCAAATTTCACATAGGTTCGGGTGGGCCGGCTCGATGCCTCGATCAGACGGTTGCCTGAGACCATGATGCAGACCTCCCCGGTCTCAAGCCTCGGCCTTTTAACATCCCCCACCACGAATTCTTTGACCCACGGCTGAATCGCCGAGATGATGTTCCAGCTCATCTTGGTGTGGCCGGCGATATAACACCTTGAAATGGGCTTTGCGCCAAAGGCCTTTCGGAATTTGATGCAGGCGCAATCCAGGAGACGAGAGAGGATCCTTGCGGTCTCTTGGCTGTAATCCAGGACCGTGATCACCAGGCCAACGGCGTCCTTGGCAACCTCTCTAAGTACGCGGTCCAGCCGGTTGATGTGGCCCTTGGACAGATCCCGGGTCTTGCGCACCAGGGTCCTGTGGATGAGGAGACCGTCGATGCCGCTGCAGAGAAACGTCAGCACTGCGTCGTAGACAGACCGTACAATAGGCTGCCCGTTGATGTTGAAAGAGGTGTTGAGGACCATGGGTATGCCGGTGATGCCATGAAATTCCCGGATAATGTCATAGAAAAGGGGGTTTTGATCCCGGTTCACGCTCTGGAGCCTGGCCGTATTGTCCACATGGGTGATCCCTTGGATCCCTTTCCGCACATGGGGCAAGACACCGTAAATCACGGTCATAAAAGGCTCCGGCCGGTCGATGTCAAAATAATTGCCCACCTCTTCTTCTAAAACGCTCGGGGCAAAGGGTCTCCAGGGCTCCCTATACTTGACCAGCCGGTTGGTCCTGTCCCGGGCCTCAACGGTCGGAGCGGCCAAGATGGACCGGTTGCCGAGGGCCCGGGGGCCTACCTCCTGCCGGCCCTGAAACAGGGCGATGATCTGATGGTCGTCAAGGAGCGATGCGACTTCCCGGGGCGTGATCTCTTCCTGATCAATATAAATCGGGAAATCATAGTTCTGAATCAGCCGGTCCAGTTCTCCACGGGGATCCTTCTCACCATATCCCAGGTAGATTCCTGCTGGTTTCTGGATGCTGGTTTCTGGATGCTGGAAGACTGGATGAGGAGGATGGCAGCTTCGCAGACTTCTGCCCTGCGTCCTCTGCCTTCCGTCCTGGCCCCCCCCGGCCCCCAGGGCCACAGCCGATGCCAGGGCTGCACCCAGGGCGATGCCCCGGTCAGAGGCAAGGGGCTGGACAAAGAGGTTCTCACATACCCCGGATTGCAGGAGCCGGTAATTGAGCTGGCTGTTCATGGCCACGCCGCCGGAGAAGCAGAGGTTGCGGAACGGTCGGGCGGCTTGAACCCTTTTGAGTTTGTGGATGACAATCTCTTCCAGGAGGACCTGGATGCTGGCCGCCACGTCTGCCTGGAGTGCGTTGAATTCATCCACAGGCTTGGGCTGAGGCAGTCCAAAGGCCCGGGATATTTCCGCCCGCATATTCAGAAGGGAGCCCCTGGGCCAGCGATAGTCAGGTCCCTTTCGCTCCAGCAGCCCGCGAATCCGGTCTTTATAAACCGGTTTGCCGTAGCTGGCCAATCCCATGATCTTGCCGCAGTGCTGGGAAGTATTATGGCTTCTGTAGCCCAACCACTCCGTGACATACTGATAAAGGATGCCGAGGGAGAAATCATGGGTCAATTCACAAAAGATGCGCGAGATCTCACGACCTTGCCCTCCATAGACGGATGTGGACTCGGATTCGCCGGTCCCGTCGGCCACCAGGATGAGGGCCTCATGGAAGCCCGAGGGGAAAAAGGCGCCTGCCGCATGTGCGTCGTGGTGGCCCACGTAACGCACCTCGTCCCATGAGATCTTCCCGTTCAGATACCGCAGGGTCTCGGCAGCGCGTATCTTCTGGAACTGGACAAACTTCTGAAGGAATTCCGCCTCGCTTTCGTTGGGGTTGAACCCGAAGGAAATGGATCGGAAATGCCTGAAACCCAGTTTCAGCAGTTCCTTGAGGCAGAAATAGGGGTTGAAATAGGTCATCTTCTCCCCGTTGAATCGCTCCTCCTCAAAGACCCACAGGATATTCAGGTGATTATCCACAATTGCCACGCCCGTGTCGTGGCCCATGTAAATGCCCAGGTGACAGTTTGTCATGGAGGGGGAAATCTCCCTGCTGGCTGAATGATCAGGTCCTGAAACACGGTCATTGGTCATTTGTCATCGGCGATTGCCCATGAAGCTTTCGCGGGTCGTCCTTTCATTTCGATATTCGATGGTGCACGTTCGATGGCGGAGGTTCATCTCCTGGTTGACCCTCATCGGTTCCGATTTGCCCATTCCCTGTCCGAAGCAGATACTCCTGATACACGTAAAGGGCCGGCGACCCGCCGGTGTGGAGGAACAGAATATTGCTTTCCTTCCGGAAACATCCCTTGCGGACCCGATCGATCAGACCGGCCATGGCCTTCCCCGTGTACACCGGATCCAGGAGGATCCCCTCGGTCCTCGCCAAAAGGCGCACGGCCTCGGCCATCTCCGGAGTCGGGAGGGAGTAGCCCGGACCCACATAGTCCTCGAGGCAGGTCACAGCCTCCCGGGGAATGTCTTCATGAATGCCCACATGCCCGGCGGTTGCTCCAACAAGACGATAGACAATATCCTCCTGCTCCTCTTTGGTACGGCTCACATTGATCCCGATAACCGGTATGTTCATGCTGCACCCTGCCACTCCAGCAACCAGGCCGGCCTGGGTCCCCGCACTCCCGCTGGCGCAGACAATGGCATCCAGACAAAGCCCCATCTCAAAGGTCTGATCCTGGATCTCCTGGGCGCAGGCCACGTATCCTGTGGCGCCGATGGGATTGGAACCGCCCACAGGGATGATGCAGCCTTTGCGGCCTTCAGATGCCAGGTCCCGAGCCACGGTCTCCATCTCGGCGGTCAGGTCGGAACCGGCTGGAACCACTCGGATGTCTTCAATCCCCAGCAGGTTGTAGAGAAAGATATTTCCACTGGCCTTTGGATCAAAGCTCCCGGGCGCCCGCTCTTCCAGGACAAAGCGGCACCTCAGGCCTTCTTTCACTGCCGCGGCAAGGGTCAGCCGGCAGTGATTGGACTGGACCGCACCGCAGGTGATCAGGGTGTCGGCCCCCTGTGCCAGGGCATCGGCCACCAAAAATTCGAGTTTGCGCGTCTTGTTCCCGCCGGCCGCCAGACCGAGGAGATCGTCCCGCTTGATATAAATATTGGGACCGCCCAGGACCTCGGATAACCGGGGGGCCTTTTCAATCGGGGTCTGGCCCTGGGTGTAGCGCCTTCTGGGGAATTTTGCCAGATTCATGATCGCTCCTTTGCTAAACCCTGTCAAAAACGGCCTGAAATTCCCGGATCGCCGAGGCCCTGGTCTCGAGCGGCACTGCATCTTCAAACAAAAACTCGATCAGAAAAACCACTTTGTAATCCACCGCCGAGGTCTTGTATTCCTGAAACGCAGTGACCCTGATATCCCTGAGACCCTTGTAGGCCTCCTGGGCGAGCAGACCGCTTTTTTGGAGAATGAGGTCGATCCCCTCCTTGGCGTCGCCCGGGTTTTCCAGGACGATCTCAATCCCCTCCACCTTTTTGACTGCCTTGACGATCTTGTCGCCTTCCACCTTGATCTTCATCTTTGGCCCTCATGCGAGTGGAACCGTTTGTAAAAAAACAATATTATCCATCGTGTCGGAATTTAGACCCTGTCTGTAACTTCTCTTAAACGTGCGAAGAAGTCTGCCCGTGGGGGTCTCTGCCCAAGGGCTGCAAAAACCGAATACAGCTCATGGGAAAGGCAGCAGGGCTTTAAAATACAGTCTGTTTAAGCCCCAAGGACACCCTTTCACCTGCCCGCCATGCGAGTGAGGCGAGTCAGGCGGGTCGATAGGGATTCCTTGCTGCCTTTCAATAAACAATATCC
>Ga0209270_1002842_pt1 | contig 16721 bp, 12 predicted proteins | sample MTBAKSrepl1MetaG_FD_187456 | JGI IMG/M metagenome (GOLD analysis project Ga0209270, IMG submission 187456) | Enrichment culture microbial communities from Arthur Kill intertidal strait, New Jersey, USA, that are MTBE-degrading - MTBE-AKS1... | ecosystem: Environmental > Aquatic > Marine >...
TTGAAGGCAGCAAGGAATCCCTATCGACCCGCCTGACTCGCCTCACTCGCATGGCGGGCAGGTGAAAGGGCGTCCTTGGGGCTTAAACAGACTGTATTTCAAAGCCCTGCTGCCGTTCCCAGGAGCTGTATTCGGTTTTTGCAGCCCTTGGGCAGAGACCCCCACGGGCAAACTTCTTCGCACGTTGCAGAGAAGTTGCGGACAAGGGCCTAAACCGTGAATTTATCCGTTTTCTTGCCTATGCTTGATTTCCCTATGCCCCCTGGCTGCATCCCAAAATCCTTTTTCAAGGTCCAAACAAGATGCGTGCCAATGTCTCTCAGATGGATCGGGTTCCCAACCCCCGCATTTTGTTGGCTTTTGTCTGTTTCATGACATGGCGAAGATCCAGAGGGCCGGCCGCAAGGCAATTCAGGTTGTCAGCACACTGGTCAATGTGTAAAGACATTTTTTTACAGACGGCCCGGCAACCCATATTCTCACTGACTGTCCGCCTGGGCCGGCAATGGCCATTTTGCCTTTCTCCTTGATTAAATCAGCAATTCAGGCTATGTAACCCTTGGGACGAGACCCATGTCCGGGCCGGACCTCATGGGCGCATGAGCGTTTGGTCCACATCCTATTTTTTGACGAAAGGACATCTGCCATCCTCCTGCTCATCCTCTTTTTTCTCATCGGGCTGGCCATGCTCTATTATGGGGCTGAATGGCTTGTCAAGGGATCGTCGGCCCTGGCCCGCAGCCTCGGGGTCAGACCCATGGTCATCGGCCTCACGGTCGTTGCATTCGGGACCTCGGCCCCTGAGCTGGTCATCAGTCTGGTGTCGTCCGTTCAGGAAAAGAGCATGATTGCCGTGGGAAATGTGATCGGGAGCAACATTTGCAATATTGCCCTGATCCTGGGCCTGTCAGCCGTGTTCAACCCCCTGACATGTGAACGATCGGTCGTCAGGCGGGATATGCCGATCATGCTGGGGATCTCCCTTTATCTGCTCTTCCTCTCGCTCGATTCCAGGATCGGAAGGATCGAGGGGGCCACCCTGGCCATGGGGATCATCGCCTATACCTATTTCAACTACTGGATATCGCGAAAGGAGGGGGGGGCAGCCGAACCTCCGGACCCCGGCCTCTCGGCAATCCCTCTGGCCCGGTCCAGGGGCCGGCAGATCCTCATCGTTGTCGTGGGAATCGCGGGCGTGGTGATCGGCGCACAGATAGTGGTGGATGCCGCGGTCAAGATGATGACCATCCTGGGTGTGAGCGAAAAATTCATCGGCCTGACCATGGTGGCCTTTGGGACCTCCCTGCCGGAACTGGCGACCTCGGTGATCGCTGCGGTCAAAAAGGAAATGGACATCAGCATCGGCAACCTGGTAGGGAGCAACGTGTTCAATATCCTCAGCGTATTGGGAGCTGCCTCCCTTGCCAGGCCCATCCCCATACCGGGCGGCCTGGTGGAAAGCGGCCTCATCATTGACTATGGGGTGATGATGCTGACCGGGGTCCTCCCCTGGATCATGATGCGGAAGCGGCTGATGCTGACACGGAAGGGCGGGGTGCTCCTTCTTGTGTGCTATGGCGGATACATCATCTATCTGGTGGCAGCCGGATAGGCCCAATTGAGAAAGGACATCAAACCCTTGGCAGACCGCATTGACTACGAAAAAATGCTGAATCCGGCCCAACTGGAGGCGGTGGCGGCCGAAAAGGGGCCCATCCTGGTGATCGCGGGGGCCGGGAGCGGCAAGACGCGCACCCTGGTGTATCGGGTCGCCCGCCTGGTGGAGTCGGGTGCATCCCCTGAGTCTATCCTTCTCCTCACCTTTACCCGCAAGGCGGCCCAGCAGATGCTGGACCGGGCGGCCAGTCTTTCCGATGCCCGATGCCGGTTTGTATCCGGCGGCACCTTTCACTCCCTTGCCCTCAAGGTCCTCCGCCGGCATGCCGAGGCCGTAGGCTACGACAACAAATTCACCATCCTGGACCGCTCTGACATGGAGGAGGTGATTCATTCCCTCCTCCCCGAGCTTCAGATGCCCAAGACGGTTCAGCGGTTTCCAAAGCGGGGCACCCTGGCCAATATATTGAGCAAGGCCGCCAATCTTCAGACGCCCCTGGAGGCGTTCATGCTGGAGGAATACGGCCAGTTTGTGGAACTGGCGCCCCAGATCGAGAAACTGGGAAGACTCTATGCCGGCTACAAAAGACAGCACCAGCTCATGGATTACGACGATCTGATCATCCTCCTTGAGAGGCTTCTGCAGGAAAACAGCGAGATCCGGAGCGAGCTGAGCCGTCAGTACCCCCACATCATGGTGGACGAGTACCAGGACACCAACGGGATCCAGGCCGGGATCGTCAAGTGGCTTGCCCACGAGCACCAGAATATCATGGTGGTGGGGGACGACTCCCAGTCCATTTATTCTTTCCGAGGGGCCAACTACCGCAACATGCTCGATTTTCCCTCACTCTTCCCCAAGGCCAGGATCATCAAGCTGGAGCAGAACTACCGTTCCACCCAGCCCATACTGGCCCTCACCAACGCCCTCATGGAACAGGCCCATGAGCGATACACCAAGTGCCTGTTCACGAGTCGGACGGGCGGGGAGAAACCTCAGGTCATCAATGCCAGGACAGAGCTGGGCCAGGCCCTTCTTGTCGCCGGGTACATCAAGGAACTTATGGCCAATGGCCGGTCCCTCGCAGACATGGCGGTCCTGTTCCGGGCTGCGTACCATTCCTTTGAACTGGAGGCCCAACTGACCCGGGAGCACATCCCTTATGTCAAGTACGGCGGCTTCAAATTCCTGGAATCGGCCCATATCAAAGACTTCCTGGCCCATATGCGGGTCTTGGTGAACCGGGATGAGGCCATGAGCTGGATGCGGATCCTCAGACTGGTCAAGAACGTGGGTCTCACCAAGACCCACGCCATTATCGAATGGATGAAGAAGGAAGACGCGGCGCCAGGTCAGGTGGGCGCCTGGCCCGGGGCAGGAAAGCGGGAGCAGGGGCTCAAGGATCTGGGCAAACTGCTGAGCGATTTGACGGCCCGTGATCTTGTTCCGGAAAAGGCGGTCGAGCGGGTTATGACCTACTACCTCCCGATCCTGAAGGAAAAATTCGATGACTATCCCCGGCGGGAAAAGGAGCTGGAGCAGCTGGTCCCCATGGCCAGGCGATACAAAAAACTGCGCGGTTTCCTCGACGATCTGGTCCTGGAGCCTCCCACCAGCCCCGCGGACGTGGGGCCGATGGGGAAAAAGGCGTTTCTCACCCTCTCCACGGTTCATTCCGCCAAAGGCCTGGAGTGGCCGGTGGTTTTTATCATCTGGGTTATGGAAGGGCGATTCCCCTCTGCCATGTCCTACAGCAACCCCCTGAACCTGGAAGAGGAGCGGCGTCTCATGTACGTGGCGGCCACGCGGGCCAAAGACCAGTTGATTATCACCTACCCCGGGGAGGAATCAGGCCCGGCCTGGTCTTCACATCAGTGGACCGGAACCGGTCTGTCTTCTTTTATTGCGGCCCTTCCGACGGATCTGTATGTGTATGGATACGGGGACAGCTGGAACATGAAGCGCCATTTAAGCGCAATGAAACGCAGCGCCGGTCCTGTCCAAACAGAAAGGAAGAAAAAGCGGCCTTTTTCCCAGGGTGAGAAGGTGCGGCATCCGGCCTTTGGCACGGGTGTTGTCTCCCGGTTCGTGGCAGACGACAAGGTGGAAATCTTTTTTAAGAAAGCAGGTCGGAAGCTCCTTCATCTCGAATATACCACTCTGGAAAAGGCGTGATCCAAGGGATTAGCGGCAAAACGATTCAGGTCGACATAATGAAACGGTGAATGAAAGGGCGACAGCTGACAGGGTCGGCGCCTGTGCGCAGTTCAGGCGTTGCCAGCGGTATGCAAGCGATGAAAACCCAGAAAACAAGATATCGGGATGCAGTCAACTACCTTTACAGCCTTCAGAAATACGGCATCAAGTTCGGGCTGTCCAAGACCGAAAATTTGCTCAGGGCATTTGGAAACCCGCACCAAGGAAGGCGGTATGTGCATATTGCCGGGACCAACGGCAAGGGTTCAGCGTCTGCCTTTATCAGCAGCATTCTGCAAGACGCGGGCCTGAAGGTGGGGTTCTACTCCTCTCCCCACCTGGTCCGGTTCACCGAACGCTTCCGGATCAACGGCGAGGAGATTTCTCAGGATGCTGCAGCGAGCCTCATTGAGGAGCTGAAAAGGGCCTTTGCACCCAAATCCCCTCCCACTTTTTTCGAGGCGACCACGGCCATGGCCCTCATTTATTTCGCCAGGGAGAAAACCGATCTGGCCGTCATGGAGGTGGGAATGGGGGGCCGCCTCGACGCCACCAACGTGATTACGCCCCTGGCATGCGGGATCACCAACATCTCTCTGGAGCACCAGGAGTATCTGGGAAAAGGTCTGGCAAGCATTGCCAGGGAAAAGGCGGGGATCATCAAGAAGGGCGTGGATGTAATTGCGGCAGCGCAACAACCCATTGTCGTCAAGACCCTTGAGGCCATCGCTGCTGAACGGGAGGCCCCTTTCTGGCGCGTGGGCAAGCACATTCGCTATCGGACCACGCCTGCCGGTCTGGATTACCACGGCCTGCAACTCAGGATGCGGGGACTTCGTCTCGGGCTTCAGGGGAACATGCAGGCCCGCAATGCGGCCCTTGCGCTGGGGATCGTCGAACGCCTGGCTGACAAAGGGATCCATGTCTCTGAGGAGCACATACGAAACGGCCTGGCAAAGACCGTGTGGATCGGCCGGATGCAGGTGGTGGGGAGGCATCCGACCATCTTGCTCGACGGGGCCCACAATCCGGGGGCATTGCGGGTCCTGGCCCGATCCATCCAGACGGGCTTCACATACCGCCGGCTCATCCTGGTCATGGGAATCATGGCCGATAAGGCCATCGCCGAAATGATGCGGATCATTGCGCCCCTGGCCGATTATCTGATCTGCACCAGGCCTCTCTATTACCGGGCCGCCCACCCGGAGGTCCTCATGAGAGAAGCGGCCCCCCTGGGAAGGCCGGGGGAAATTGTCCCCCTGCTGACCGATGCCTTGACCAGGGCCAGGGAGGTGGCCGGCACGGAGGATCTGATCGTGGTGTGCGGCTCCCTGTTTACCGTAGGCGAGGCCTTGACCTACTTTGACCCGGTGACCTACAGGCCGGACGATTAAGATCAAATCAGGACAAGGAGCTGATATGTTCTGGCTCTTGTTTTATCTTTTGCTTGCGCTGGCCGTGTCTTTTTTCTGCTCCATTCTGGAGGCGGTGATCCTTTCGGTCACCCCCAGCTTTGTGGAGGCCCTGGAGCAGAAATCCCCCGCCGCCGGCGCCAAACTGCGTGATCTGAAACTGAATATCGATCGGCCCCTTGCAGGCATCCTGAGCCTGAACACCATCGCCCACACCGTTGGCGCTGCAGGGGTGGGGGCCCAATCCCTGCTGGTTTTCGGGAGCCGATATGTTGCCCTGAGTTCTGCAATACTCACCTTTCTGATTTTGATCGTTTCCGAGATCATCCCCAAGACCGTCGGGGCCCTGTACTGGAAGCGGCTCACGCCCATGGCCGTCCGGATCCTGCCGATCCTCATCTGGGGCGTCTATCCGCTGGTGATCCTGTCTCAGAAGATCACCTACTGGCTGTCGCGCGGCAGGAAGGGACCCCTGGTGAGCCGCGAAGAACTCCAGGCCATGACCGACCTGGCGAGGAAATTGGGTCTGTTCAGCCGACAGGAGTCCCGTATCCTGAAAAATCTTCTTCTGGTAGGGAAATTGAAGGTAAGGGATGTCATGACCCCCCGACCGGTCTTGTTTCTCCTTCCATCGGACATGACCGTCGGCGAAGTGGTCAACCGGCATCCGAAGATCCGCTTTTCGCGCATCCCCATTTACGAGAGCGATCCGGAGAACATTCATTCCTTTGTTTTGACCAACGACGTTTTTCTGGAGGCATCCCGCGATCGTCCCCATACCCCACTGGCCGATTTGTCCAGACCGATCAAGGTGGTGCCCGAGACCATGCCCTTGATCCTGATCTTTGAGCAGTTCCTCAGCGAGAGAGAATACGTAGCCATGGTGGTGGATGAGTACGGCGGGATTGAGGGGATCGTGACCATGGAAGACGTGATGGAGACGCTTCTGGGAATCGAGGTGGTGGATGAAAGGGACGTGGAGGCCGACATGCAGGCATTGGCCCGTCGGCAATGGACCAGGCGGGCCCGGGCACTGGGCATCATCCCGCAGGAAGGGGATTTATCCGCTGCCCCAGGTGAAGCAGGGAAATCTGAACCTTGACCTCATGCGGCAAAGCGGATACCCCTGAAAGGAGGCATGGGTGGATCTGAAGACACTGACGAGCCTCGGTCGGTTCAAGGAGATCGTGGTGGTGCTCATCAAGTACGGCTTTGAGGACCTGATCGATCGGCTCGAGATCCCTGGAATAAAGCTGATCCGAAAGATCAGCAGGACGGACCAGGGAATGGGGACCTTTGAGCGGATTCGGCATGCCCTGGAGGAGCTGGGCCCCACTTTTGTCAAGTTCGGGCAGATTATGAGCCTCAGGCCGGATTTGCTGCCTCCCGGGTTGATCGATGAACTGAGCCGTCTCCAGGACGATGTGGCGGCCGTGGATATCACAAACATCCAGGAGGTGGTGGAGAAGAGCACGGGCCGACCCCTTCGCGAGACGTTTTCCATCTTTGACGCCGAGCCTCTGGCCGCTGCCTCCATCTCTCAGGTGCACCGGGCGGTCATCAAGAAAGACGGCCGTATTGCAGCGGTCAAGGTGCAGCGACCCGGGATCCGGTCCAAGATGAACACGGACCTGGATATCCTGGCCTTTGTGGCAGAGCGTCTTCATGAGCGCATGGAGGAACTGAGGAGCTTCGATCTGCCCAACCTGGTCCGGTTGATCAAGAGGATGCTGCTCCGTGAACTGGATTTCAAGAGAGAAGCCCGCAACATGAAAATTGCCAGCATCTATGCGGGAGAAGATTCAGAGATCCGCATACCTTCGGTCTATGAGTCATACTGCACCGAGCGGATGCTGGTCATGGAGCACATCCAGGGGACCAAGCTCAAGAATGTCAAACCCGGGAGTCTGTCCGATCCGGAATCCCTGGCCAAACAGGGTCTGCATGCCGCCATCCATCAGATCCTGGAGGACGGCTTTTTCCATGCGGATCCTCATCCGGGAAACGTGTTGATCACAGCGGATGAGCGGATCTGCCTGGTGGACTGGGGCATGACAGGACGTCTGTCAGAGAGGGATCGACAGGGACTCATCTATCTATTGAAATCCGTGCTCGACAAAGACAGCGAGGCCATGGTGCATGCCCTCCTGCGGATCGGCCGGACAGAGGGGGCCATTGATCAACGGGCGCTGGAGCGGGAGCTGCTCGACATCCTTGATTCGCACTATGCGGTGCCGATCAAAGACATGGCCATCGGCCAGTTGCTCATGGAGATCACAGAGTTGCTGCGCACGTATCGTTTGTGGCTCCCCCCTGACCTGGTGATCATGATGAAGGCCCTTGTCACGGCCGAGGGCACGGCCCGGCATATCTATCCGGATCTCAACGTGGTCGAGGAGGCCAGGGGAGACATCTCCAGCCTGGCCATCGAACGTTTCAGCCCGGAATCGATCTGGCGCAGCCTGCGTTTCGCATTTTCTCAGTTTCTGGGCATCCAGCGGGAGTTCCCGAGTCGTTTGGAAAGCATCCTGACCAAGGCGGATCAGGGGGGGCTGACCGTGGGATTCAGACACGAGAATCTTTCCGGTCTCCGAAATACCCTGGACAACATCACCAATCGTCTGACCTTCGGGATCATTATCGCGGCCATGATCATCGGCTCATCCATGATCATTACCACCGGGATCGGTCCCCTCTTGTTTGGATTCCCGGCCCTGGGCGTGATCGGCTACCTGATCTCCGGGGTGATCGGGCTCTGGCTGATCTTCAACATCATCCGCCAGAAGAAGTATTGAGGAAAAGCATCTGCTATGTCTGCAACTTCAACGCAGGGGTTGACTTTTGTGAGGTTGTGAGCGGCAGGGCCTTTTGAGCACCTTTTGGTTGCGGCCCTCAGGCCGCCTTGGGGTTGTCGTTTCACAGGCTTCCCGGCTGGTGAGGATAACCAAACGCCTGGACGCCAATCCGGGCAACAACGCGATTGAATGGAGGAGGGGGTTATGCTGAAAATGCGCCGGGCTTTTTTTGGGGGATTGGTTGTTTTGTTTCTGTTTCCACAAATTGCCTCGGGCCAGGCCGTATTTCTGGCCAGAAAGGCCCTGGGGCTGATCCAGAGGGTTGCCGATGAGGCCCAGGGCCACGAGACGGCCTCGGTCCTGCTGGAGGCCGATGCGGACAAGGTATTTGCCGGCGCAGAACGAATCATCCGCGAAAAGCCTGAGAACGAGATCCTGTCCTTAAATAAAGCTGAGAGGTCCGTCTCATTCAGGCGCGCCGATCGCACCATCAGCCTCAAGGTGGGCCGCCTTCAGGACGATCTCGCCCAGATCCTGGTGGTTTCCTCCGGCGGGGACCAGCCCCAGGATGCCGCTTATGTGGTGAACGGCATCCTGGCCATATGCAAAGAGATGGGGGCCCATTGCTGGACTCCGAATGAGTGACGGCTTGTGTCTGATGCAGACGTAAGAAAACTGGCAGTTAGGCAAGGGAGGACGGTCACGTGGGTCGGGGCCGCAGTCAATGGGGTCCTGATTGCGCTAAAGTTTGCCGGCGGGATGTGGGGCCACAGCCACGCCCTCGTTGCAGATGCGGTCCATTCGGTTTCCGACCTGTTTACAGACATTATCGTCCTTGTCGGTCTGCACATGGGCCGGAAAGGGCCGGACGAGCGGCACCACTTCGGCCATGCCCGCATGGAGACCTTGGCCTCCTTCATGGTGGGCATAAGCCTGACTGCCACGGCCCTTTATCTGGGAATAGAAGCGGCCTTGAATATCTACCATCGCAATGAATGCCATCCCACCGGGACAGCCCTGATCGGGGCAGGCGTTTCCATCGTCATGAAAGAGGGGCTTTATCAATATACGGTGCGGGTGGGCCGGCGCATCAAAAGCAACCTCATCATTGCCAATGCCTGGCACCACCGTTCAGACTCACTTTCTTCGATTGCCGTTCTGATGGGCGTGACCGGGGCTATTGTCCGGCCTTCCTGGCATGCGCTGGACGCCTATGCGGCCCTTCTGGTCTCTTTCTTCATCGTCAAGGTGGGACTGGAAGCCATTCGGCAAAGCCTGCGTGAATTCATGGATGCCGCGCCTCCCCAGGAAGTCCTGGACCTGATTGTGTCCTGCGCCCAGGGCGTGCCGGGGGTCCTCGATGTGCACGATCTGCGGGTGCGCACCTCCGGGGGCCTGCATCAGATGGAGACCCATATCGTGGTGGACGGTCATCTGACAGTCGTGGAGGGCCACCAGATCGCCAAGGCAGTGGAGGCCTGCCTCCTGGAAGAAGTGCCGGATCTGGATCGTGTCATCGTGCATGTGGATCCTGCAGCCGGAGACAAGGAAGCAGGGTGACGCGGCTGCTTTACACCCTGTCAAAAAATCGGGCGTCTCTCAGAAACCCGATGGAGTCAAAAGGAATCTCTATCAATGAAAGGGTTTCCTTGGGGCTTAAACAGACTGTATTTGTAACCGTTCACGGGTTCAAAGGTTCAGGGGTTCAGGGTTCTTCCTCGCTCAGTTGCAGCCCTTGCGCAGAGAGCCCCACGGGCAAAGTTCTTCGTACGTTGCAGAGAAGTTACACACAAAGACCCTGTATGCCCTGAATGCCCAAGCGGTTGTCTTTTGCGTGCGCCGGCATCAAGGCGCGCTTTTCAAGGGCCGCAAGGAGACATGGGCGGCGATTTTCCCCAGGCCGATGATGCGCAGGATCCTTTTTGACAAGCGGGACCACCAGTTGTTGAGCATCGTCAACGATGTTCTCAACAGGGACGAGGCCCGGACCAGCGCCAGGAAGCTGGTCTTTCCCTATCTCCATCCCCACGGGGTCAAGGAACTGGCCGAATCCAGAGGGCTTCGCATGGCCTTTGCGGTGGTCAACCTCCTGGAGTCGCTGGAGGCCGGCGGGGTGAACGACCGGCTGACCGCGCTCGCCTCCCTGCGCGATGAGGTCCTGCACACGGCCAGCGGCTCTCTCCCCAAAAATACGGCGCGCGTCCTTCTGCAGATCATGAAGGAACTGGTGCGGGCACACGGCGACTATGAGAGACAGCTCAGGCTCGCTCACGATTTCAGGACCGCGGTCCCGGGCAACCCGCGGATCATCCGGAGGCAGCTGCGCCGGCATCACCTGCTCGAGATGCCTGAAGAATGGAACCAGATCTCTTTTGACGACCATGTCCATGACGCCAATACAAAAGGCCGCAAGTCTTCCAGCCACCTGATCATGGACGCCTGGATCAAGGGGATCCGCAGACTCAGGGTGGTCTATTACAACTATCTCGAACCCCGATTCGCTGTGGAACTCCTGGAGGCGGCCCGGATCATGGAAATCGACCTGCGGATCGGCATCGAATTCTGCGCACGCTTCCGGAACAAGTTTATTCAGCTCATCTGGACGCCGCGCGGCTTCGCCGACGCCCAGGAGTTTATCGCCTTTTTGACGGAAGACGAGGTCGCTGCGTTCATGGCAGAGGGAAAGAAGGTTTCGGCCTATCAACAGCGCTATGTCTTCTCCGTACTGGAGGCGTTCAATGCCGCGCACCGTCATGCCCTTGCAGAGGCCTACGGCATCGACATGGAACCGATTCAGGTTGATGATTTCCTCGCCTTTGTGGGGACCGGTCAGCCATCTCTTCTCCACCTTGCCAAGCTGATCCATCAGCGCATGATCGCTGCCACGAAGGAGCGTATGGGTCTGCTGAGGGAGCGCTGGCGTTGCGGGAGCGCCCAGGAGCGCCGCGAGCTTGAGCGTCAGGTGGAAAAGATGAACCGTCTGGACTGGGAGGACATTGTCCAGGATTGGCTGGCGCCTGACAAGAACCCGGGAGTTTGCGATCCCAATCTTCCTTTGGACAGCGCTGACGTCCCGGATATGCTGAGACTTTCGCCCAAAGAGATTATTGCGCGCCTGGCCCGGCTGCATTCCGCCTTCCGCATCACCCTGAATCTCACCAATGTGGATGTGGAGGACGTCATCGAAATCCTTTATGACTGCGAAGGGATGATTGCCCGCCTCGAGATCTTCAACCTCAAGGACTATGCGGCCGGAAAAACAGGCCATATCCAGGACATCAGCGAGCTGCAACAGGCCGTCAACTACGGAAATGTCATTCAGTTGAAACGCTTGATCCGAAATGTGATCGAGCGCCTTTCCGCTTCGGATCTTCCGGATCAAGACGACCGGATCCAGAAGCTGACCCATATTCTGCACGACATCGCCGCACTGAGGGACCTCTACAAGGGGGCGCCCCTGAAGGCCCGGCTCGGGAGCGATTCCACCGGTCGGTCTCCCCGTGTGCACGGGATGGGGCTCGCCATACAGGAGACCCTTCCAGGCCGGGCACAGGATGAGATCCGGAATCCCCGGGCCCGGTCGCGTGAAACCATCCCTGTACGGATAGATGCATTTAAGCGGACTGTCTATCGTCCCCGTTTGAGTCCGAGCGTCTTTTGGGAAAAGACATTCTGGGTTCTGAGGCGCCTGCCGGGCTTGAAATGGCTGGCAGAGAAAAAGTTCAACGACTGGGTGGTTGAGGAGGATTCCACGCGTCTCGAGGCCCCCGGAAACGTGGTCACCCTGGGCGGGGTCCAGGCCCATGCAGACAACGAACTGAGCCTTGAGCCATTAGAACCCGACAAGAGCCGCTCCCGCCTTTCGTGGCGATACCTCAACACAGGGGTTAAGAACAGCCTGAAGGCCGCAATCGGGTTCGTTCCTGCCTTCGCCACCTTTGCCCTGACAAAGGACTGGTGGCTTCTGGCCTATTTCGGGGCCTTTATCTGGTTCGGCATCACCGGGTTGCGGAACATCCTCCAGTCCGTGCTGGGCGGGGGCGGCATACGGCGATCGCCCCTTTTGCGCTGGGACGATTATGTGAACTGGGAACGGCTCTCCGATTCCCTTCTCTTTACCGGCTTTTCGGTCCCTCTGCTGGACTATGTGACCAAGACCCTGATTTTGGACCATGCTCTCAATATCACCGCGGCAACCAATCCGGCGGCGCTCTACGCGGTCATGGCCTTTATGAACGGCATCTATGTGTCGAGCCACAACATCTATCGGGGATTCCCCAGGGGGGCGGCCCTTGGAAACCTGTTCCGCACCCTTTTGTCCATACCCATCGCCGTGGGCTTCAATGCGGCAACAGGAGGGATTCTGATGCTCGCAGGGGTCTCAGCCGTGGACGAGATCCTACAGAAGTGGGCGGCAGTGATCTCCAAGGCGGCATCTGATCTGGTGGCCGGGATCATCGAGGGAGTTGCCGACCGGTATCAGAACATCCGCATGCGCTTAAGAGACTACCGCAGCAAGCTGACCCGGCTTTTCGACACCTATGCCAGGCTGGAACTCCTTTTCCCTGAAGTGGAGACCCTGAAGCTCCTGGCCGCTCCGGAAAAGGTGGCGGCCGCACCGAGCGGAGAGATCCAGGACTTCAAAAAGATCATGATTGCGGACAGCCTCGACCTCCTCTATTTCTGGATGTACCAGCCCCGTGCCAGGAGCGCCTTCTGTTTGTTGCTCCGGGGCCTGTCCGATGAAGAGCGTCAGATCCTCATGGGTTACCAGTCGATTCTGAGGCAGAAGCGGGAAGTGACCCTCCTGCTTGTGGAAGGGCTTGTCGGAAAAAACTTCGCCAAGACCCTGTCCTTTTACCTGGATCATCACCAGGAATATCTGGACGCGCTCAACCATATAGAGAGACGGCTGAGGGGGTAACGGCAAGATGCCGCTCTCACAGAATATGAACACCCGATCTGGCTCATAACGAGAATTGCCGATTCCAGCAAAATCGGATGGATTTTTGTTAAATGTGGTGTATGATCTCAATATTCAGGGGATAAAACCCTGACGGGTAAATTCCGGAGTTTAGGCCTGCCCGCCATGCGAGCAAGGCGAGTCAGGCGGGCGTTAGCCTTTTATCTGGGCCAAAACCATACCTGGTGGGCATGACCTGGTGGGCATGAAGTTGACGGCAGGCGGGGGCCAGGATGAGGAGGACATCCGCAGGTAGGCTTCAGGCCCACAGCAGACAGGTCGATTTACCCGCCAGCCGGGGAGTTGTGGGATAACGGACGGTTCTTGTGCGTCTGAAGGCGCCTGTCTGCCGTGCCTCGGCACGGGCAGGCGCCTGCCGGGGTTTGTCGGCGGGGTTTTGAGATTTGTGTAGGCAATGGAATGAATGCACAAAGGAGGGTTGCCATGAGGAAACGCTGGATGATGGTTTGGGGCGTGTTGTGGGCCGTAATATTTGCGGTTGGGCCGGCGTTGGCAGCTCCGGTCCCGGACACGGGGGTGACCAAATGCTATGACGATGAGGGGAATCTGATCACCTGCCCGAGTCCGGGTCAGCGGTTTTACGGGCAGGATGCGAATTACACCATCAATCCGCCCTCCTACACCAAGCTGGATGCGAGCGGAAACCCTCTTCCCGATTCCGCCACATCCTGGGCCATGGTGCGGGACAATGTGACGGGGCTCATCTGGGAGGTGAAAGAGGGTAAGGACAGCGTCAAGAATTACGACAATCCCCACGATGCGGACAACACCTACACGTGGTACGACCCATCGGATCCTTATCCCGGCACGCCGAGCGACCACGATACCGACGATTTTCTCGACGCCCTCAACGACGCGCGGTTCGGAGGCTTCAACGACTGGCGGCTCCCCACCATCAAGGAACTGGCCTATCTGGTGGATTACAGCATCCCCTATCCAGGCCCGACCATCAACACCGCCTACTTCCCCCATACGGTGTCGTCCAGTTATTGTTCCTCTACTACCAGTGCCAGCGATACCAGCAGCGCCTGGGTCGTCAGTTTCTACTTTGGCAACGACGGCTGGTTCCCTAAGTCCCTCAGCTATTACGTCCGGGCGGTGCGGGGTGGACAGCCCTCTACAACCTATGTTGACAACGCCGACGGCACGGTGACCGACACCTCCACGGGCCTTATGTGGCAGCAGGACACGGCCAGGGACGGCCAGGGCAACTACGACACCATGACCTGGGAGGAGGCCCTGGCCTATTGCGAGGGCCTGACCTTGGGCGGTCATACGGATTGGCGGCTCCCCACCATCAAGGAACTCCGCTCCCTTGTGAATTACACTCACACTCAATGCGACCCCGCCATCAATACCGCGTACTTCCCCAACACCGTGTCGTCCTATTATTGGTCCTCTACTACCTATGCCCACTATACCGACAGCGCCTTGGTCGTCAATTTCAGCCATGGCGGCGACTACTGGGGCGATAAGTCCAACGACAGTTACGTTCGGGCGGTGCGGGGTGGACAGGCTGGGTTATTGGTTCATTTGGACATTCAGGCCAACGGCTCGGACGGGCCGGTTGCGGTGTCCTCGGGGACCCCGGTATCGGTGACGGTCGGGCTGACGCCTGCCGAGTATGCCGGGTTCAATGCGGACTGGTGGATCGCGGTGCATACGCCCTTTGCGCCGCCGGGGGACTGGTATACGTATGTGCATCCCATAGGCTGGAAGCCGGGCGTCAAGCGGTGCGCCCAAACTCCCCTGTTCCAGTTCTCGGGCTTCGAGGTGCTCGACATGGCCCTGCCGGCGGGGAACTACACCTTCTATTTTGCCGTGGACCCGCCGGACGGAGTTCCAACCGCCGAGCTGCTGGATTCCGTGGCGGTGGAGGTAACGCCGTAAGTCGCCTGAGCGGGACGCCCTTAAGTTTTTCAGTTTTTAACGAGCATCGAGAAAAAGTAAAAAATTAAGGGCGCCCCACTTTTCGGGTTTTCAAGCCATTGCCTCGTCATTGGAAGAGGCGATTCCACGAACGGAGCGAACACTGCTTTGTCATCGAATGGTTCGGTTCGCCTCGGTCCTTCAGAAGTTCGATGGGTATTTTCAGTCACACCTGCAATACTGGGAAAGGCAGAATGCCTGTGCATGATCCGTCTAAACCGTTTGCATTACCTTTTTGGTAACGCTATACTGCTCAAATGAGAATTATAGCAAAGAGCAGGCTCCGACACTACTGGGAGAAGGCAGGGAATGAGAAGGCTGAACCCTGGTTGAAGGAGTGGTACCATTTCTGCGCCAGGCAGGATTGGTCGAAGCCGCAGGATGTGAAAAACACTTTTCGTCATGTTTCTTTTGTGGGCAAGGATCGGATCGTGTTCAATGTGAAAGGCAATGACTACCGCATTGTATGTTCGATGGACTATGGCCGGCGTGCCATGTATATCAAATTTGTGGGGACCCATACGGAGTATGATGCTATCGATGTCAAGGAGGTGACCTAAGCATGATCAAGCCAATTCGGAATGAGAAATTGTATGAGAACGCTCTGAAGCGTATTGAAGCGCTTTGGGGATCTGAGCCAGGGACGGCGGAGGGCGATGAATTGGATATCTTGATAACCCTGGTCGAGGCGTATGAGGCCAAACACCACCCTATGCCCCCCTCTGATCCGGTTGAAGCCATTCTTTTCAGGATGGACCAGTTGGATCTCGGACGTAAAGACCTGGAACGATTCATAGGGCCGAAAAGCAGGGTAAGCGACGTGCTAAAGCGAAAACGCCCCCTCTCGCTGAAACAGATCGTCCGCCTGCATCACGGCATGGACATCCCATACGAAAGCCTCATCGATGACAGCCGAATAACACAGGGCTGATGCTCGCCTGAGCGGGACGCCCTTAAGTTTTTCAGTTTTTAACGAGCATCGAGAAAAAGTAAAAAATTAAGGGCGCCCCACTTTTCGGTTTTTCAAGCCATTGCCTCGTCATTGGAAGAGGCGATTCCACGAACGGAGCGAACACTGCTTTGTGGTAACCCTGCCAGGCTCCCGCGCCAAATCCGCCGAGGTGCTCATCTCCGAGCATTTTGAATGGCACGAAACGGTAGACAAATAGGGAGTTCATGTCTCCATGAACGATGAAGACGCCCAGGTGAAGGTCATCCTCCGCCGCGACGTGTGGGAAGAGATCGCAGAGGAAACCAAGGCCGAATTCAACCGACGACTCCGGGCATTGGGAATCAAAACCGGAAAATGGCCCAAGACAGGCCAGGTCCCGGTCGAGCCTTCCCTTGGCAAAGAACTGGTTTTTCTGGCCTGGGCCATTCGGGAGTGTGATCCCGTGCTCATCAGCACCGCGGTCCGGAACTGGCTGGGTCTGGTCCCGGAAGAACGCTGATGGCTCTACACCATAACCAACGCCTCCACAGGGCATGCCATCAACGGACGGGGCAAAGGCTGGCGAAAGGCTGTCCGCTTCGCCCTGACCGAAAACCCCATATCCGACGCGGCCCTGAAAAGGAGGTGGGATGAATTCAATCTCTCCTTCTTGGGAAGAGACGGTTTCTATCCCCTGTTTGGCTCCGGGGGCGAATAACCAGGCAGGGGAAAGAAAGGGCTCACCCCAGTCGATTCTGAGGCAGAAGCGGGAAGTGACCCTCCTGCTTGTGGAAGGGCTTGTCGGAAAAAACTTCGCCAAGACCCTGTCCTTTTACCTGGATCATCACCAGGAATA
>Ga0209270_1002846_pt1 | contig 16687 bp, 2 predicted proteins | sample MTBAKSrepl1MetaG_FD_187456 | JGI IMG/M metagenome (GOLD analysis project Ga0209270, IMG submission 187456) | Enrichment culture microbial communities from Arthur Kill intertidal strait, New Jersey, USA, that are MTBE-degrading - MTBE-AKS1... | ecosystem: Environmental > Aquatic > Marine >...
TTCATAAGGACGTAATACATTTACAAAGATGCTGTCCCTTTTTACACATACCGACATGTTCCGTCGTACCTCTACCCAATATGTCCCGGTTGTATTTACTAATATGGATGAATTTGCGGACCCGGTACTCCATAGATATACATCATACTGATCACTTGCATCGAGAAGCTTGGCCTGTCCCTGGCAGATCTCTGCATCAGCACCAAGATCGGGAACAGGAATAGCAGGATCAAGTGTAACAAATACACTGGCCTGGTTGGAACAATTATTACTATTGGTAACGGTTACCGTATAACTCCCTTGTGCAGTAACCTGGATAGTTTGGGTAGTAGCCCCGGTACTCCAGAGGTAAGATGAATATCCTGTGCCTGGATTAAGTGTCAGATATTCTCCCGGACACAGATGTTTATCAGCACCCAGGCTAACAGTAGGTTTCGGATTAACAGTCAGAGTGGCAGAGTTTGATTCAATTATAGTACCGCAGCCATCTTTTACGCTAACCATATAATCAGCCTGGTCTGTAAGCCTGACAGGATCAAAGTTAAGTGAAGAGGAAGTGGACCAGTCCGTGATATTTACTCCTCCTTTTTTCCAGCGATATTGTAATGTTGGTTGACCGGAAGCTGTGACAGTTAATGAGGTTACTGATCCTTCACATACAGCTTTCCCTGCAGGTTGTGCAGTAATTACAGGGGCGGATATAACTGTCAGGCTGGCAGCATTGGAAGTGGCAGATGGACTGCAATCACCTGAAAGCACGCATTGGAATGTATAGTTATTATAATCAGGTGTAATACTTGTAAGTACTAATTCCTGTGAATTTATCCCGGAAAAAATTGTGCCGCTTACGTTGCTCCAATTGCCTCCTGAAGGTTTCATCTGCCATTGATAATTAGTTACAGAAGCAGGTTTTACGGGATCTACCCTGAAAGATGTTCCGGTATAAGGGCATACAGTTTTGTTTTGAGGATGATTTAATACAGCTGGTGGATGTTTTAAGGTCAGAACTCCAGGATTGGTATGTGTATTGCTTGTTCCACATGCATTCTTGAGTACACAGCTATATTCATAATTATCATCAGCAACAGTTGTTGTAAAGGTATATTCAGGAGTTGCCTGTTCACCTGTCACGGCTACCCATGTATTTGCTGTACCCGCAGGTCTTCTGTACCATGTATAAGTTTTTACAGCTTCAGTAGCCGCAACGCTGAAAGTGACAGATGAACCCACACATTTATCACTTATATCAGCAGGATAGCTTGTTACAACCGGAACAGCAGTGTTTAAATATACATCCACATAACCTGTATATGAACTGCTAACTACATTTAATGAAGCATCAAGTATTTTAACAAGGCAACGGTATTTCCCATTAGCTGTTGGCGTAAAAGTCCTTGTAGTTATGCCATTTGAAACATAATCATACCGGTAACTGCAATGTCCCAAAGGCGGTGGATCGCAAAAGAAACCATACTGGTAAGTTTGCCATTCATATGCATATGTGTTTCCGCCTCCCGGACCGATAGTTGTTGTAGCATACATTTTAACATAAGAACTACAATTGCATTGCATTGTATTTCCTATATTCGTATAAGCATTAATAGAGCTGATATAATAATATGGTTGGGAATACCCATGTAAACTTAAAATAAAAAAGCAAGCTATTACAAAGTATTTGTTTTTCATATAAATTAAGTTAAAACATATTTGAAACTTTAGATGTATTTCTATTCTTTGTTAAAATTTTAATGAGTCTGAATTTGCCCTGGTATTCTTAACCCTAAATACCAGAAAAAATAAAAAAAGTAAAATATTTTCCAGGTACATTAAAATTATTTTTTTTACCAGAATATTAAATAGAAACAAGTTTATAAGGGAGGTATGTTAAAAAAGAAAAGCGTTAGGTACTTTTCATTTTAATTCAATGTGTCGAATTAAAAAACTATTATGAGAAAATCCGAAAAGCTCTCTTAAAAAAATAATACCATTTTTTACGAAATTTATGAGGTATTTTTGAATTTTAAAAATATTTTGTCGAAATCACTAAAATATTTTTTTACTCCTGCATGTAAGAATATTTAATAGTTTTGGAAGCTGTAAATTGAAGGGATATAGACAATTTTAATTTTTATATTACGAGATATGCAATTACATATGGGTAAGTAATGGAGTAGAAATGTAAAGTATGGTGTCGATATATATCTGGCAGAAAAGAAATAATTAGAGATAGCAATTTACACCTACTCTGTCCGGCTGAAAAACGCCGGAACAGGTTTTATCAACCGAAACTTCAGTGAACGTTGGTCTTCCCAAATTGTAAATTTATTAGCTCTTGTAAAACAATAAGCTCTGAACAGTAATCTGCAAAACCTGGCTTTGCCAGCGTTGAACTGAGAGAACAAAACATGCCTCCACCACCTGTAATCCCTTACTCACTTCTCACTTCTCACTTCTCACTTGTCACTTGTCACTCGTCACTTATTCCGCTATATTCCCTACTTCACCAGCAACATCCCCTTATACCACTTATCACAGGTTACCTCAACTATATATGAACCCGGTTTCAGATTCTCCCGGTATAGAATGATCTGGTTCTCATAGCATTTCTGCTCCCTTAGTACCCTTCCGCTTATATCTGTTAACCGCAGGTATAGCGGAAAAGAGTTGTTATCTTCAATGCGAATAATAACCATGTCCGACATCGGATTCGGGAAAATCCTGATTCCACCCTGAATATCTACATCAGCTGTTCCGGTAGTTCGCTGGTTGTCCTCCAGGTTAGAGAAAGAATGCACAAATGGCCCTGCACTGGCTTTTTTCAACGGCAGGTTGTTGGGATTGCATGGAGGGTCTTTCTCACCGCCGATACGATAATACAACTTTACCCCCAAGGGAGCCGTATTATCGGTATAAATGTAGTTACCTATTCCGGCTGTTACACTGGCTATCTGGCTGAGACTTGTAGAGGTGATCCCCCTGAAAATGGTTATACTCTTAAAGATATGCACACCGGCAGAAATGACTTCGCTATTGTCAATAAGGTATGGCGACCAGTTCAGGTTGATCACATCGAATCCCGGACTGGTCTGGAGAAGGAAAGGTTTATGCCACTTACTCATCTCAGATGCATTGCCACAGGTATCTACGGTAACCAGTACATAAGCATCTGCCTGGCTCGAAGGATTGGAATTATAGTCAATTATCCAGGCTGAATCGGCAAACATACGTTCTCCAACTAATACATACCCTGCACCCACCATCTTAAATACCTGGTATCTTAATGTTGCCACATTCTCTGTTTTCTCCCATACGATCATGTTTTTTTCAGTCTCAGGATCAATCAGTACCATGCATATTTCTTCTTCTTCATAAGGCTTTTGTACGAAAACATCTACTGAATCCCTTTTTACACATACCGAATTGTTATTCTTTACATCTACCCAGTAAGTACCTGTAGCACTGACTAATATAGAGGAGGTGGAAGCACCTGTACTCCACAGGTAGGTATCATACTGCTCTCCGGTACTAAGTGTTGTGGATGTTCCCTGGCATATAGTCATATCCTCACCCAGATCAGGGACAGGAATGTCCGGATCGACAGTGACGGTAACACTTGCCTGGTTTGAACAAGTATTATTATCTGTTACAATAACAAAATAACTACCTCCGGTGCTCACTGAGATGGTCTGTGTGGTGGCTTCTGTGTTCCAGAGGTAAGAAGTATATCCGGCTCCCGGATCAAGTATGAGTGTTTCCCCGGGACATAAATGCTTATCGGTTCCAAGAGTTACTGCAGGCTTAGGATTCACCGTAAGGTAAGCGGAATTGGATTCCTCCGTATTACCGCATAAATCACGGACAAGTGCCACATAATTCCCTGCCGCGGAAAGAAGTACATTTTCCAGTATCAAATCAGGCGATGTGGACCAGCTGGTTATATTATTCCCGTCTTTTTTCCAGCGGTATTCCAGTTCTCCCTGTCCGGATGTTTCAACCGTCATGGAAGCGTTTCCCCCTTCACAAACTGTTGCAGGCTGAGGATGAGTGATAAAATCAGGAGCAGTGATAAGAGTTAATGTTGCCGCATCGGATGTTGCCGGAGGACCGCACAAGTTGGAAAGAACACATTGAAACTGGTAATTATTGTATGCAGACGTAATTCCGGTGAGAACAAGCTCCTTCGTATTAATACCGGAAAACATAGCTCCGGACACATCTACCCAGCTGCCGGCAGGAGCTTTCATCTGCCACTTATATGTAGTGACATCATCATCATAAACCGGATCAACCCTGAAGGAAGTACCGGTTAAAGGACATACTGCTCTATCCTCAGGATGATTTAGGATGTCAGGAGGAAATATGGGATCTGATACCATGGGATGATATTCACCGTTATACGATCCGCATATCTGCCAGTTTTGATAGGGATATCCATCATTAAAACCCGCATTCATGCCCCATATATTCTCATCCCAGTTATCATCATTCGGGTTACCCGTGAAGTCCCATGCTTCTTCCAGACCATACGTTTCAAGGCTTGTGAAGGTATTAATGTACTGCATTTCTCCTGTGATAATACCTGTACCTCCGGCGCTTGTCAACTGATTGGATGTTTCAGTATTCCAGAAACTGTTGGTAACAGATGAACTTATATTCCGGCCAACCAGTCCGCCTATGTCACTCCCGTAACCAGTAACATTTCCTTTACTGTAACAATTAATAACACGGGAATTTTGATAATTAAACCCGACAAGTCCTCCAATGCTTGAACTTCCGCTGACATCTCCCAGGCAGTAACTGTTACTGATGGTTGAATTAGACTGATAACCGGCCAGTCCCCCTATCTGAATTTGCTCCCCTCCTACATAGCTGGTGCTGTATGAGTTTATAATGTATGAGCTGGTCTGGTATCCAACAAGCCCTCCAACGGAACTTTTACCATTGAAATTCCCGGAAGTAAATGAATTTCTGATTGTGGTGGCGGTGCAATGTCCGGCAATACCTCCTACATACTGGCTGTTGGAAGAAATAAAGCCTTCAGCATAACTATTGGTTATGGTGGAATTCGAGCTTCTTCCGGCTATTAAACCAACATAACTGTATGAGTTTGTAATACCGTCAATTGACAAATTCCCAGTAACAATGCACCTGTTGATATCTGAAATGGCCATTTCACCGACAAGCCCTCCTACTAAATATCTTCCAATGATATTTACATTTATTAATCGCAGGTCAGAAATCTGAGCACGGTATAAAATACCGAAAAATCCCATAAAGTCAGAATTTTCCCTGTTTATAAACAAACCGTCAATGCTATACCCGTTCCCGTTATAATTTCCTGAGAAAGGGACTGTGGTATTACCGACTGGTATCCAGCCTCCTCCTTCGTTCCAGTTCTGGGTTTGGGTTGCATTGATATTGGCAATCTGTTTGTAATGTTTGTCCCAGCGGGAGGTATCAGAAGCTATCCAGAAAAGATGAGCGAGAGAACTTATTAACCAGGGATCTTCTGCCGTGCCTGAGCCTGTGGGTGGTGCTGATGTTACAAAGCTGACTGTCTTTCCGTAACTGGTACCATAATCATCCGTGACATAAGCCCTTGAATGATAGGTGATATTTGAGCTAAGTCCGGTAATTGCAGAAACATAATTTCCTGCCTGTGTAACCGGACCCTCCTGGGTTTTGCTATCAGCAATGGTGGGGCTACCTGCGGTGTTCCAGCACACCCCATGTTGACCGGCTTTGGGGTTTCCGGTATTGATGATCGCACCAGTGACATTCACGCTGTTTGCAGATACAGGGGATGCTCCAACAGTACTGACCATTGCACCTGATGGTTCACTCGTTCCTTCATCGCCGGGAAACTGCCAGTCAAGGTAGGGATACCCTTCATTGCGCAAGTTACCGATATTCCAGGTTTCCTCAATTCCAAGCCCTTTAAAATCCCATTCTGCAAGGGTAAAAGTGGAAAGGGTTTTCATTTCAGCCGTGGTTTTCCCTGTTCCGCCGGCACTTTCAGCCTGACCCGATGTTTCTGTATCCCAGAAACTGCCGGAAACTGTTAAATTATTGTCGCCTGCCAGGCCACCGGTAAATGTACTGCCTGTTATAAGACCTGTACTGTATGTTTTGACGATCTCAGATGTATTATTATTTCCTGCAATACCTCCAATATATTGTGTTCCGGTTATATTTCCCCTGTTAAAGGAATTATGGATACCGGAAAAGTTTGAATTAATTCCTGTAACACCTCCCACAGTACTTGTGCCTGTTACAGTTGCAATATTATAACATTTGCTGATAGTGGAATAAGCACTATTTGTTCCGGCTAACCCACCTGTGCCACTTCCTCCAATGACAGTTCCGCTGCTGAAACAACTGATTATAACTGAATGGCCGGTATTTGTGCCGGCCAGACCACCGGTAATACTTCCTCCGTTAATAGTCCCGTTATAATAACTGTTACGTATGACAGAATATGAATTATTAACACCCACCAGACCGCCTATATAATTCTGACTACCATCAATTTCACAAATGCTGTGGCAATCATCAACCACAGATTTGACAATGTTGCCCAGGAGTCCTCCCATCGTACTGGTTCCTTTAACACTTCCGCTTACATAACAATTTGTCACGACGGAATTTAAAATGTACCCTGCCAACCCCCCGAGATATGATTTTCCGTTAATATCAAGTCCGGTAAGTCCAAGGTTTGAGAAAGATGCACTGTCGGCATAACCGAAAAATCCCTGGTAATCCATATCAGTGCGGTTAATAAATAATCCGCCGATTGTATGGCCGCCTCCATTATAGCTTCCGGTAAATTTTGTAATTGGATTTCCTATGGGCATCCACCCCTTCCCGTCATTCCAGGATGAAACGACCTGTGCATCAATATCTGCCACCTGTTCGAAGTGTTTAACCCATAAAGAAGTGTTGGTTTCGATCCAGTGAAGGTGTGCCAGGGATGCTATCTTATAAGGGTCCGCTTCTGTACCGCTTCCCTCAGGGGAAAGGCATGAAATGAAGTACAATTCATTACCGTACGTCGTATCAATATTATTGATAATGTAAGCCCTTACATAATATTCTGTATCCTCAGTGAGACCTGTCATAGTTGAGGAATACTCCCCGGCTGAACTCACTTCCCCTTCAAGCGTTAAATTATCAAAGATAGTTGGATCTCCGACAGAATTCCAGCATACACCGTGTTGAAAAGCTTTGGGATTTCCTGTGTTGGTAATAGCACAACTGACAACGGCACTGGCACCCTGTAAATCATTAACTTGTATAGTTTTTGCATAAGCAACAGAAAGTTCATCCGGAGCCTCGTCATCCGGGAACTGCCAGTTGAGATAAGGATAGCCCACATTACGCCCGTTCCCTATATTCCAGGTTTCCTCCATTCCCAGGCCTTTGAAATCCCAGCCTGCATTGGCGAAAACGGAAAAAGTTTTCATCTCGGCGGTGGTTTTACCTGTTCCTCCATAACTCATAAGCTGACCGGAAGTTTCTGTGTCCCAGAAACAATTGATCACACTGGAATTTACACTATTCCCAACGAATCCTCCATACTGTCCGTTGCTTTCCACACTTCCTGTACTGTAACTGTTAGTGATAGTTGTATTATCTATAGAACCTGCCAGTCCTCCCAGAGAACCATTTCCACTAACATTTCCCCTGCTGTAAGAATCATCTATAAATGCGAATGTGCTGGTTCCAGTCAGTCCCCCTACATATAAAGATCCGGCTGCATTACCTGTACTGTAGCATCCCTTAATATGAGATGAATAAGTTGACCCGATAAGCCCTCCGGTATTTGAGGATGTACCGGTAACACCGCAGACACTATAACAGGATATAATTTCTGAATTAGAACAACTACCTGCCAGCCCACCAATGTTATTCATTCCGCTTACATTTCCAGAACTGTTACAGGATATTATTGCAGACTCATACGCTTGTCCGATCAGACAACCAAAAGTATGAGTTACTCCGTTGACAGTACCATTTGCCTGGCAAGCTGATATCAAGGAATATTGAATGGAAGCAATGATCCCGCCAACATAATTTCTTCCGGAGATAGTAAAGCTGTTAAGTCCAAGATTGGAAACAACTGTGCTGAGCCCATTGCCGAAAAAACCCTGGTAATCTTCATCCGGCCGGTTGATATATAAACCGGAGATAGTATGTCCGTTGCCATTGTAACTTCCTGTGAATTTTACGATGGCATTTCCTACCGGGGTCCAGCCCTTCCCGTAATCCCAGGCGGAGGTAGCTGATGCATCAATATCGGCAGTTTGTATGTAATGGAGATCCCAGCGGGCAGTGTCCTGCGCAAGCCAGTACAGATTTTCGAGGCTGGATATATAGTAAGGGCTTTCAGGTGTTCCATCACCCGAAGCAGGCATTACAGCTGTCTGGGAAAATGAGTATATAGTTATTAAAAGTAAGGCTGTAAAAATTGAAATGATCTTCCCCTTTCTGCAAAGAACATCATTTTTAGCTAAGATGTTAAAGAACAATAAGTTCATGGTGAGAATGGTTTAAGTTCAGGCACAAGTTATAAAATAATTCAATATGAGTAAAGTAGAGACGCACAACAGTGCGTCTTAATAAGTAATTAAATATGTGAATTTTCAGTAGAGACGCACGGCCGTGCGTCTAAAAAATATTTCACCAACCTATTAAAGAAATAGATGCGCTTGATAATCAGAATTAATAGATATATATACCGACGCTGTCCCGCTGAAAAACGCCGGCCAGGTTTTATCAACCGAAACTTCAGTGAAGGTTGGTCTTATCAACCGAAACTTCAGTGAAGGTTGGTCTTATCAACCGAAACTTCAGTGAAGGTTGGTCTTCCCAAATTGTAAATTTATTAGCTCTTGTAAAACAACAAGCTCTGAACAGTAATCTGCAAAACCTGGCTCTGCCAGCGTTGAATAGGAAGAAATTAATCCGACGCTGTCCGGCTGAAAAAGGCCGGACAGGTCTCACCTGGAAGTAAATTTATTAGCTCTTGTAAAACAACAAGCTCTGAATCACCAATCTGCAAAACCTGGCTCTGCCAGCGTTGAACTGAGAGAACAAAATATGCCTCCGCCACCTGTAATCCCTTACTCACTTCTCAATTCTCAATTCTCACTTCTCACTTCTCACTTCTCACTACTTCACCATCAACATCCCCTTATACCACTTATCACAGGTTACCTCAACAATATAGGAACCTGGCTTCATATCCTCCCGGTATAAAATGATCTGGTTTTCATAATACAACTGGTCTCTTATCACCCTTCCGCTGAGATCAGTTACTCGCAGATGTACCGGAAATGTATTATTCCCCTTTACCTGTATCACTGCCATATCTGCCATGGGATTGGGATATATACTAAGTAAGTTGCCAGCGTTTTCTCTCCCCGTTCCTGTCGTCCGCGTATTATCCTCCAGGTTCGAAAATGAATGCACGAACGGCCCTGCTCCTGCCTTCTTCAACGGCAGATTATTCGGATTACACGGCGGATCTTTTTCTCCCCCGATACGGTAATACAACTTTATATCTGCAGGAGGATCTGTGTCTATATAACTCGTTGACCCTATCCCTGCCGTTATACTCCCTATCTTCTCCAGTATCGTCGGGGTGGTCCCACGGAATATGTCTATATTACTGAAAATATAAATATCCGGCGCTATCACCTCACTCCCGTCTATCAGGTAAGGTTCCCAGCTCAGATTGATCACATCAAAGCCCAGGCTCGACTGCAACAGGAAAGGCTTGTGCCACTTGCTCATCTGGGAAGAATTACCACAATTGTCTATCGTTACCAGCACATACGCATCCGCCTGGCTGGCTGGATTCGAATTATAGTCTATCACCCACGCAGAATCAGCGAACATTCGTTCTCCCACAAGTGTGTAAATCGTACCGCTTTTCTTAAATACCTGGTACTTCTGGGTATTCACATCTTCTGTCTTTTCCCAGATGATCATGTTCTTTTCCGTCTCCGGGTCTATTAATACCATGCATATTTCTTCGTCTTCGTAGGGTGCCAGAACATTTACCAACACAGAGTCACGCTTTACACATACCGATAGGTTCTGCTTAACTTCCACCCAGTACGTACCTGTTGTGCCAACAGTTATGGATGAAGTCGTTGCGCCGGTACTCCAAAGATAAACATCATACTGGTCACCTGCATCTAAAAGTTCTGTCTCACCAAGGCAAAAGGTCACATCTGAACCAAGACTTACAACCGGTATATCGGGATCAAGTATAACTAATGTGCTGGTTTGGTTAGAGCAAGTTTTATCACTTGTTACCGTTACACTGTATGTTCCTTCACTGTTAATTTCAATTGTCTGGGTTGTTGCCCCTGTACTCCAAAGATATGAAGCATATCCTGTCCCCGGATTTAAAATCATACTCTCACCTGTACAAAGGTGTGTTTCAGCATCAAGACTTACGACCGGTTTTGGATTAACAGTAAGGGTGGCGGAGTTAGATTCTTCCGTATTGCCGCAACCATCCTTAACCACTACCACATAATCTCCTGCAGCAGTAAGGCTTACTTCTTCAAATACAAGTTCGGAAGAAGCAGCCCATTCCGTAATGAAACCCCCTCCTTTCTTCCAGCGGTACTGGAGTGTTCCATAGCCGGTAGCAGATACATTCATTGATGTATTTTGTCCTTCACATACAGCTTTTGCTGCCGGATGAGTAGTGATAGCAGGTGCTGACACCACTGTAAGAATTGCTGCATCGGAGACCGCAGGAGGACCGCAGATATTTGAAAGGACACAACGGAACGCATAATTATTGTAGACTATAGTGGTACCTGTCAATACAAGTTCCTGCGTGTTTATGCCGGAAAAGATACTTCCGCTGACAATTATCCATTCTCCGGCTGGTGCTTTCATGTACCATTTATATGTAGTTGCTGCATCAACATTCACAGGATCCACCTCGAAGGATGTGCCTGTTAATTGACATATCGTCTGATTTTGAGGATGGTTCAATATTTCTGGTGCATAAATAGGATTTGTTACACAAGGGTGTACTTCCCCATCGGAAGAAACACAGTATTGCCAGGATAAAAACGGATATCCTGAATTGACTGATAAACTAATTCCCCAAAGATCTTCAGTTCCCGTATCATTTTCCGGATTACTTATAAAATCCCATGCTTCAACCAGCCCAACAGTAGACAAATTGGTAAACGTAGTTATGTTTTTCATTTCCTCTGTCGTTTTCCCTGTACCCCCTGCGCTTATTGTCTGGTCTGATGTTCCTATATCCCAGAAGCTGTTGGTGACATTAGACGATACGTTTTCGGCAACAAGCCCTCCGGCTGTACCGTTTGCCGTTACATTCCCGGAACTGTAACAATTGATAATACTGGAATTGGAAATATTCGATCCGACCAGTCCCCCGACATAATTCCCGTTTTCCAGGTCACTTCTTGAGTAGCTGTTTGCTATTTTGGAATTCTGGTTATAACCTACCAAACCACCCATGTAATTAGTATTTATATCTTGTCCCTGTACAAGGCTATTACTATAACAGTTGTCTATTGCAGAAGCGTTATTAAAACCTGCCAGTCCTCCTAAATACATATTTTTGCCTGCTACCCAGCTATTACTAAAACAATTACTCAGGCTGGAACTTGCATTATTATATCCCACCAGACCACCTAAATGGCTATCACCCTGAACTATGCCTGTACCGTAACTGTTAATTATCTTTGAAGCAGAGTGATTGAATCCTGCAATACCTCCTATAAAACTTGCGCCATGTAATTCGACCCCGCTGTGACAATTGCTTATAACAGAATTGAATGCATTATAACCAACAATTCCCCCTAAGTTTTGCATGCCATTTACATATCCCGAAGAAGTACAATTGTAAAGGGTAGAATTGTTATTATAACCCACAAGCCCCCCGACATAACTATTTCCCCTTATATTTATATCAAAAAGTTCAAGATTTGAAATGTTGGCACTGTTTGTGTACCCGAATAACCCTATGTTATCAGAATATGGACGATTCATCTGTAATCCCATAATTCCATACCCTTTGCCATCATAACTTCCGGTGAATTTTTTTGAGACATTACCTATCGGATTCCAGCCCTCGCCTTCATTCCAGGTATAGGTTGCACCTGCATTTATATCGATGGTCTGGATAAAATGTTTATCCCAGAGAGTATCATTGCTTGAAATCCTGAATAAGTGACCTAAAGAGGCTACTTTGTATGGATCTTCAAGTGTTCCGCTTCCTTCCATTGCTGAACTCGTGATGAAGCTGATTGTACGACCGTAGGAAGTAACGGAATTTTGGGTGACATATGCCCTTGCGTGATAGGTTGTATTTTTCACCAGCCCGGTTATCATTGAATTATAATCCCCGGCATCAGTTACTGCACCCTCTTCGGTTTTGTTATCATTTAAGTCAGGAGTACCGCTTGTGCTCCAGCATACCCCATGCTGTGTTGCTTTAGGATTTCCTGTGTTGACTATTGTACAAATGATTGTAATGGTGTTTTCTGTGATATCAGTTACTCTTGTTGTGTTAACAATGGGGTAACAAGACACGGAAGTTACCGGATCATCAGGATACTGCCAATCGAGATAGGGATAGTCATCATTCCTCGCATTACCGATATTCCATATTTCCTCAATACCCAGCCCTTTGAAATCCCAACCTGCCTGTGTAAATGTGGACAATGTTTTCATTTCTGCGGTTGTTACTCCTGTTCCTCCGGCGCTGTTTTCCTGTCCGGAGGTCTGTGTATCCCAAAAACTAACGTAAATCTGTCCAACATTATCACTTGCCCCCACTAGTCCGCCTATTTCGGTCAATCCTGATACACTACCTTTGGAGTAACAATTAGTGATTGTTGAATTTGATATCACTCTGCCGGCCAGGCCGCCTGCAGTAACCTGGCTGGCTGTTACATTACCTGTGGAATAAGAATTAACCAGGTAACTGCCATTCATAATATTACCAACCATGCCCCCGAGTATTGTCTGCCCCATAACATTACCTGTCGAATATGATGTTTTAACCATACTGTTATTAATGCAAGCACTGGTTAAACCACCAAGGTAATCTGTACCGGTGACATTTCCGGTGGCGTATGATCCGCTTACATTACTTTGATTATTTGTAACACCAACTAATCCGCCCATATTATTTTTCCCGGTTACCGTTCCGGCAGCATAAGAATTTGTAAGTGTACTGTAATAATCTAATGTTCCGCAGAGTCCTCCCGCAGCATTACCTAAAGTCTCTATGGTGGCAGTGGAATAACAATCTGATAAGGCAGTGCCATAATAATTCATTCCAACCAGGCCTCCGGTTATATTGCCTGAAGAATTTACACTCCCTGAAGAAGAGCAATAGCGGACCACAGTATTATCTGCCCTGCCACTCAGAGCACCAACCAGGTTAAAACCTGTGATATTGACATTTTCAAGATTGATACTATCCAGCACAGCTTCTGTAGTGTACCCGAAAAGTCCCTGAAATTCTGTACCTGCCCTGTTAATGAATAATCCATCTATTATAAATCCCTTACCATTATAATTGCCGGTGAAATTCATGATTGGTATCCAGCCTTCTCCTTCATTCCATGGAGAAATACCCAGATTTATATTTGCAGTTTGCTGAAAAAATGAAGAAGTATTATGTCTTACGGCATTAAGCTGGTCGGGATCGGATACAAGAAACGGATTCTCCTCTGTACCATCACCACCGGCAAAGCCGGGGAAAAAATAGATTACAGCTGTATTTGAATGGTTTGATTCCTCTGTTCCAAATATAGCGGTAACAAAGTAGTTATAAACTGTATAGTTCGCTACAGTATTATCACTGTAAACGGTTTGTCCGGTTACATTTGCCAGGAAGCTGCCATCCCTGTAAACCTTATAACTATCAGGAGTCCCAATAGAAGGTGCGTTCCATGAAAGTGATACTTCTGTACCATCCAGAACAGCATGTAAATTTGCAGGGGGGGTATATTGCGGAGGATAATTAAAAGTACCGGGAGTTCCTTGTATCAAAAGATACGGGTAGGTTAAACCCTGATTGATATTCCAGGTATCAATAAAGTCCCAGGTAATAAATGTTTCTTGTGAAATCATCTCAGCATTATTTTTCCCCTCTCCTCCAGCGCTGGAAATCTGTCCGCTTGACTCTATGTTCCAATAACTGTTTGAAATCATGCTTTCCAGTCCCTCCAGATAACCAAGTAATCCGCCGGTATAACTATCTCCGGAAACAAAACCTGTTGAATAACAGTTTGTTATTAAACTATTGTTAACATTACCCACTAATCCGCCAACATAGCTTACCCCTGAAACTGCGCCACATGCATAACTGTTTTCTACCACCACATTATTACTGGCAATTCCCGCCAGACCACCCGTGCCATTTCCGCTGGAGATAACATCACCTGCAGAAAAACAGTTTTTTATGACAGAGGCTGATTGAGCTGTACCAACTAATCCTCCCGTATTATTAACTCCGGTTACCTGCCCTGTAGCGAAACAGTTAATGACAGATGCAGTACTTCCGGAATTTGCACCGGTAAGTCCGCCATTAATGCTGCCGGCACTGATAACCCGGGCAGTGGAGTATGAATCTATAATAGTTTTATTATTCCAGCCGGTTAATCCCCCAATACGCCCGTCCACACTACTGGTTTGAATGGTACCTGAAGAAAAACAATTCGTAATTACACCTGCATTATTCACTCCTACAAGTATGCCTGCCCTGCTGCCGTTGTCAGTAACCGATGCATCCACAACACCGAGGTTTGAAATCGTTCCGTTAATATAACCGAATAATCCCTGGTATTGATTGGTATGACGGTTGATGACCATGTTTTTTACCACATAATTGTTCCCGTCATAATTTCCACAGAAATACATAGCACTGGTACCCACGGGTACCCAGCCTTCTCCTTCATTCCATGGTGCAACACCCAGGTCAATATCGGCCATCTGTTTAAAATATTTATCAAGATGTGTACTTCCCAGGTAGTTCCGCACATTATTAAGATGCTCTGCAGTTGATACAATAAAAGGATCTACCGATGTACCTGAACCTCCTGCAAATTCATCTGCCTGAACATTTGCAAAAATTACTACAAGTGAAAATACAAAAAGTGTAAACTTCTTCATATTCTTCAAATTTAAATTGTTACTAAAAAGATTAACGGGAAAACCTGTTAAATGGAAGGTATGTTAAAACATAAGAGCTTTAGGTACTTTTCATGCTAGTTCATTTACCTCAGGCAAAAGAATTATAGTATTTACATCCGGAAAGCTCTTTTAAAAAATAATACCATTTTTTACGAAATTTATGAGGTATTTTTGAATATTAAAAATATTTCGTCGAAATAACTAAAATATTTTTGTGCTTTTGTATGTAAGAATATTTAATGGTTTAGGTAAGTATAAATTAAAGGTTGGATAAATGTCAAATGAATTTATTAACGAACTAACTACCTAGAGGCTATCTTAAAAGTATTTTTTACCACAAAGGACACGAAGTATGCACAAAGAACACTAAGTTTATATTCCTGATTAATAATACTTTGTGTACTTTGTGTTGTCCTTGGTGTGCATTTGTGTCTTGCAGGCAAGCAGGATCAAACATAATTTGACTTATAAGACAGTCCCTAATCAAGATTTCGCCAACTTGAAAGGGAGATAAGGGAGTGCGATTATCCGGATTAATAAATTTAATATACCGACGTTGTCTGGCTGAAAAACGCCGGACAGGTCGTATCAACCGAAACTTCAGTGAAGGTTGGTCATACCAAATCGTAAATTTATTAGCTCTTGTAAAACAATAAGCTCTGAATCACCAATCTGCAAAACCTGGCTCCGCCAGCGTTGAATAGCGAAAGTAAATCCTAGTTTTACCATTAGTCATCTGAAGCAGTTGCGAAAGATGGGTGTTGAACTGAGAGAACAAACCTAACTCCGCCACCTGTAATCCCTTACTCACTTCTCACTTCTCACTTCTCACTTCTCACTTCTCACTTCTCACTACTTCACCATCAACATCCCCTTATACCACTTATCACAGGTTACCTCAACTATATATGAACCCGGTCTCAGGTTCTCCCTGTGCAGAATGATCTGATTTTCATAGCATTGCTGCTCCCTTAGAACCCTTCCGCTGAGATCAGTTACCCGCAGATGCACCGGAAATGTATTATTCCCTTTTACCTGTATCACTGCCATATCCGCCATAGGATTGGGATATATACTAAGTAAGTTACCAGCGTTTTCTCTCCCCGTTCCTGTCGTCCGTGTATTATCCTCCAGGTTCGAAAATGAATGTACAAACGGCCCTGCTCCTGCCTTCTTCAACGGCAGATTATTCGGATTACACGGCGGATCTTTCTCGCCCCCGATACGATAATACAACTTAATGTCTGCCGGAGGATCTGTGTCTATATAACTCGTGGACCCTATACCTGCCGTGATACTCCCTATCTTCTCCAGTATCGTCGGGGTGGTCCCACGGAATATGTCTATATTACTGAAAATATAAATATCCGGCGCTATCACCTCACTCCCGTCTATCAGGTAGGGCTCCCAGCTCAGATTGATCACATCAAAGCCCAGGCTCGACTGCAACAGGAAAGGCTTGTGCCACTTGCTCATCTGG
>Ga0209270_1002848_pt1 | contig 16684 bp, 16 predicted proteins | sample MTBAKSrepl1MetaG_FD_187456 | JGI IMG/M metagenome (GOLD analysis project Ga0209270, IMG submission 187456) | Enrichment culture microbial communities from Arthur Kill intertidal strait, New Jersey, USA, that are MTBE-degrading - MTBE-AKS1... | ecosystem: Environmental > Aquatic > Marine >...
AATTAGTAACGGTGCCAACTCCTCAAGATCAAACTCAATTTTACTTCCTTTAAATTCCATGGCTATGACTCCTATTTTTTCTCATCATAGCTGACATTGGAATTTACAGAAAATATTTTACGCTACCCACCAAGTGGGCACCCAATCCGACTCAAAGCACTCAGATTCCGAAGAAGGTGCATTGTCCGAAGTACGAGACATCGACCTCGATCTGTTTGCCTTCCATGCCCACATATTTAGAGGCTTTTTCAGCGGGGATCGTAAGATCAACAAGCTCGCTTTTGGAACCAGTTTTGACAGCCTTTTCGATCAAGACCTGGATTCGCTGTTTAACAACTGGAACCGACGTTTCTTTATCAATAAACGTCGTTTGATATTGTCCAATAAGGACGCCACGTAATTTGAGGCTCATAGGTAACTCCTACAGAGTAAGATAGTCACCAAGTACTTGGATTTTAAGCTATAGCGGGAAAATTATATTTATTCGGAAGGCTTTAGAACAGGTGAAAATTTGGAAATTTTACCCTTGATTTTTTCTTGCAATTCGTATACGAATTCTGTGTTTTCTATTACAGGATAGGCTTTTTCTTTGCCTTTACGTGCATATTCATATAATGGAACGGTATCAAAATGGGTACGAATCTGAATTTTGCTTTTAAATTTACGCGGGTCTGTTTTTTTCTTTTGAGTATCGATGTCAAACACATACCCTAAGATAAGATCAATATGGGCAGCCAGCTTTTCATGTGGTATATGATGTTCTAGACCTAGCAGCTTCTGATACATATGATCTTTCAAATAAAGCAATGATATTGCGATTTTAAGACTTTTGATAATGTCTTTAGTATGGACTTGCAAAGAGCTATTGGCGAATTGACTGGCGAAATCAAACGCCAAGATTCTTTCGGGATCAATATCCAGTAAACTGTCTGCACCTAACGATCTCATAGCTGATAATGCGAAATCAGTCGCATATGGATCGTCTTTATAGGCATTTATAATATTTTCATATACCTCTGGTTTTATCTCGCCGTTGTGAAGATTCTTTTTTAAATATGGGTTGAGGGGAACAAGCATTTTTTCTGGAGTGTGGCTTGTGGAAAGTGCAATCGTACGATCAAGAGAATCAGCTTCTTTTCCATACTTCTTATGAACTGCAAGCAATTCCTTATAAACAGTCATCAGATCAAATAACTGACTTAACAAAACAGGTGCTATTTTCCCGTCAATTTTCACCAATTTATCATACTGAGCAAGCTCATGAAAACAGGTTTTGAGCAAATCACCTTCATCGATAGACCCGACATCATGTGTTTTTAATAAATCATCGACAGCATTCTCCATCTCCAAAGGAGCAACAGGAGAAAAAGATTTGCGTATCAAAACAAACGGCTCAAGAAAAGCAGATATATAACTTTTGAACTGGGTACGATCTATCTCGTCTTCTACAACTTCCGTTGCACTCTCTATGAGAATGTGGACTATCTCGTCAAAGTTAGACAAGGACATTAGATCGGCAGTCAATTTTTTCAACGCTTCGACTGCGATCTGATCCATAAGCATACTAATTTCCCAAAATCATCTTTTCCACTTCGGCTTTTGCCGCTTCGAACTGCTGTGCCGCCTCCTCTCTGAGACGTTTGGCCTCGGCGCGGAGCGATTCGATATGGGCCGCGATTTCGTTTTGTTTTTCAAGAAATGGCAAAGGAATTTTCAACGTTTTGAAAAAATCGCTTGAAACGCGTTGATGCCCTGATGTACCAGTAAAGAAACGTGTGGCTGTTTGCCGGAACGCTTTAAGACGTAATAGGGCATGGATATAGTCGATGTTGATATCTTTGCGTTTAGGCCGGAATACGAAATATTCAGTCGAACCAAACCCAATTCCGTTTTGGAGATGACGAACAACCGCCGATTTACCGTTTTCCATACAGGGCGTGATTTTTGACCATAATAAATCGTTCTCTTGAAATTTTGTATAGCCTTTCGAACCTTCCATATTTCTGGATAATGTCGTATCCGCTTCCCCGTATTCATCAGATATTTTTTCCATCGGCAAAAAGGTCGCTTCCAGAGTTTCGTCCATTTTACTATACGGATCTATGAAGAGATAATCCGAAAAAGTTACCAAATCGAAAACGGTATCAATAAAAGAAAATCCGTCCGCATAAGAGGAAGGATCAAACCGTTTCCCCGAAACTTCGCTCATTTTTCGGGTAAAAACCCTTTTTGAGAGTGCTTTGTCGTCGATATCAGGGGCAATGATTCCCAATTCAGAGAGGAGATAGCCGTCGATGCCGTCCAGAATCGCCTGTGCCCGTGCTTCGTTGACTGCTTTCTGGCGGTAGGCCTCATCCATTTTCACGATGATTTCGTTTTGGATGTGCAATGGGGGTACCGGAATTATTACTTTTGAAAGTTCTTCAATAGTAATTGCTGGATAGTTTCCTCCACTGCTTCTTTGCTCAAACTGTTTTAAAATAAATGGCATTTTTAGAACATTGAATAAATATTGTTTGACAATTGAATTTTCAATTTTCCGCAGAACTGCAAAACCAGTTGAAGCAATTAATATATCGTGGGTCTGAATTAAAGAAATTGCGCCTCGACTAGGACGAGTAGTTGAAACGATAATGTCACCATTTCGAACAATCATTTTTGCTCTACTTGGTGCTTCTGAAATTAGTACCTGCTTGATATTATGAATTTTTCCATCCAATAAGTCGATTTCACTGATTTCGATATATGGAAATGTTGTTTCAAAAAAATCATTTTGATTCCATGTCTCGGTAGAAAATGAAGCAAGTTTCGCAAGTGTACTGTGAGATTTTGACTTTAACCTATGTATGATTTCAACATAATCATGTCTGTAAAACTGAGGATCAAATCTTCCCTCCAACTCACTCCATTTGGTAAAAAATACATTCGAACTCATCGGCTATTCTCTCTCGACCTGAGCGATAAACCGTGAAAGCTCTGCACCGATGTATTCCAGTTCGTTGTTCCCTGTCGGTTTGCCCGTCGCGTCATAGCCGATATCCTCGGCAATCGCCATAAAGATTTCGTAGTCGATTTCGGCAAGTTTGGCCGCTTTGGATTGTTTGTAGGTATCGATGGCGGTCTCTTTGAGCGTTTCGAGAGCTTCGGCGTAAGCTTTGTTAATCTCGTCACGGGCTTCTTTGTACTCGTCGCTCTTTTTGTCGAGTTTACGGGCATCGAGGGCTTTGATCTGCTGTTTTTTGCTCTCTTCGAGTTTGCGTACCTCTTTTTCATAGCCGAGCGATTTTTTCGTGTCGTCTTTGAGCGATTCTTTTAGAAGCTTGATTCTCGCACTTTGTTTGGCAGAGTATTTTTTGAGGAACAAGACGGAGCTTTTGACCCCGGCACCCGTGGCGCTGAAAGCGGTCTGTGGCATCGAAACGACGGCAACGATCCGGTACATATCCTCGATTCCGTCGCGGACATACTGGAGGCTGGAATTGGTTAGGATTCCGTCGGGGATGACGACAGCGAGATAGCCGCCCTCTTTGAGAAAGCGGTGGGCCTGCTCGATAAAGAGGACTTCCGTGCTCTGATTGTCCCGTTTCTTATCCTCGGTTGATTTCAGATCGAGCCAGTTCGTTTCTTTAACACCGAAACCGTATTGATGGAGATATGCTTTTTCAGTCTGTTTGATCGTCGAGCCGAACGGGGGATTGGTGATGATGAAATCGAAGTGGTTAAATTTGAAACGGTCGTTGATTGAGGCGATGGTGTCGATAGGGTTGAGCCCGTCGGTGGAGATGACGTTGGTGTGTCCGTCGTCGTGGATAATCATGTTCATTTTTGCGACGCGGGCGATCTGTTCATTGATCTCGATCCCGTAGAGATTCTTTTCGGCGAAATCGTGCCAATACTTATGGTGGTCGTTGATGTCGTCTTTGTCGATCTCGCCTTCGTCGTTCATAAACGCTTTGTCCGCTTCGCGCCGCACTTTATCAAGAGCATGGAGCAAAAATCCTCCGCTACCGCATGACGTATCGAGGACAAACGAATCCTTGGTGATCGGGAGGGTGTCGACGATGAATTTGACGATGGGGCGCGGGGTGAAATACTGCCCGAAATCTCCCCGGAAAAATGATCCCATAAAGGTTTCGAACGCCCGTCCCTTACTATCCAGATCGGTCTTGTTGAGATTGATTTTCTCTAAATAGCCGACGACGGTACGTACTTTTGACGGGTTGAGACGGATACCGTCTTTGAATACTTCGGGGTCTTTTTTCCGCCCTTCTTCGTAGAGTTCCTTGATCCGAGCGAGGAGGGCTTCGTTGGTGATATCGTTGCCTTCCTTGTCTTTGGCGATGATGACCTGAAATTTATAGGGCTCGCCCCGTTTTGTGTTGCGCTCGTCCCAGATTTTACAAAAGATGAGTTTGTCGAGTTCGTCGAATGCTTCGCTGGGGTTGAGCTCGCCACCCGCCCAGAGAGCGTTATGCGCCTGTTTGAATACTCTGGTCAAATCGTCTTCGCTGACCGTCTCGATGTCAAAATAATGCTTGCCGTCTTTTTTCCCGTTTCGGACGTATTTGTATTCCAAAATCTCTTTCGAGCCGTAAAACGGAATGTCGGGGATGTTGATCCGGTCTTTTGGCTTAATGATTGGGACTTCGTAATATTCATCCTTGATTCCCGATGTCGTCCAAACATATTTGGCTCCCTCTGCAACCGCATAGCTGAATCCCTGATCGACTGCCGTTTTAAATTCGAGTTCCGAAATTTCCTGCTTTTTGCACTCTACGACGATATGGGGAGATTTGTACTCTGCATCGTTATAGACGATGATATCGGCTTCTTTGGTTTCCGAACCCATCTGGACGGAGACAAATTGACGGATATGTTCGGCGGGATAGTTGTAAACAAGGACAAGTTTTAAAAAAGTTTCGGCTTGGACTTTCTCTTCGGGGTTTTGATAGTTGCGGCGTTTGCCTTGGTGGAGATAGGTGATGTATTTTTGCTCTTCGTCAAATTCGATGAGTTTTTTTTCTATACCTTGCTGTATCAAGTCGCTCATGTTAAAAATCCAGTTAATCTAATATGATAAGATTATACAAAATGCAACCTAAATTAGGTGAAAACAACTGGCTCTCACATGCAGGATATGATTATCACATTGGTTCATCTTTTGAGTGTACTTTACAAAATAAAGATATTGAACGCTAAAGTTTTTTTTGATGATAGTAAAATGAAGTGTGAAATCTATGTTCTGTCGCAACCGTATATTAGTCATTATACAAAAAACAAACCTAATCGATTTTCACACCAACAGTAATGTATAATTCCACTATGCCCCTGATCGGTTTCGGCGGATCAGGCGGAGTGAGCTAGGGTGAATGCAAGTCGGGTATTGTTTCCCATGCCAGCTTTAATATTTTGCTTTTTGACTGATTGTGTTATGAAGATTAAGAAAAGCGGAAATAATAGTGTGCCAGATTGTGCATAGCAATTCTGTCACAGAACCCTTTGAAAGCCCGTATTTTAGGGGGTAAAAAGCACGCGGCTTACGTTGTACCTGCTTTCTATTGCTTTTTGTCAATCAATGCTACAATGTAAAAAGACATGACGGAGGATACGAGAATGCATACCGTTCGACTGACCATCCATGACGCGATTTATGATAAACTAATGGGATTATTGGAGATTTTGCCGAAAGATAAGATCGAAATTATCGAAGAGAGTGATGAATATCCCGCAATTTCGTTCGAAGAAGCTAAAAGCAAAGTTGAGCGCGCGATCAACAACCTCCATAAAAATGAAGGTGTTGATTTATCGACTGCCATCGAAAAAGTGGTTCGTTCGTAAATGTACTCTATAATTGTTGAGCCTGAAGCTCTGCAAGACCTTTTCTCTATACATACTTTTATCGCTTCCAAAGATTCCAAAACAAAAGCAGACCGTTTTGTCCGTGAGCTTGAGAATGCTATTTCAGCGTTATCGGATATGCCGTTACGATGTCGAAAAAGCTATTATGCGGATAATGAAACGACCAGAGATCTGATCTATAAAGGTTATACCATCGTTTTTCATGTTGTTCGGAACAATGTACACATATTGACGGTATTTAGACAAAGAGCTTTTGAAAAGTAGCCTCTTGATTTTTATTACATGAAAAGTCTATATCTAGTGGAAAGCTCTTTTTTGCTTCTAAAAATAGCTCATCTAGAAAAAGATATTATTTTGTTTAGGAACAAAATATACTTTGGGAAAGAAGGTGATACAATGGCTAAAAATACTGGCAACGGATACCGTAGAGGTAGTGTAGATGATCGTACGCAAATATATAATCCAAGAATTGAGATGTGGGTAAAGCGTGATACTATTACTGGCAGATTCATAGATATTAAATCCGATGGCACCCCGTTTAAGGGCATAGCTAAGGAAACTGATGGCAGACGTTCGTAATTGAACGCGATTATTGCAATATAATCTCCAAAGTTGTTCCTCCCTAAAAATTTTTCGTATAATCCTTTTCCTACATATAATATTAGTACGTCATAATATCCGCATATTATTTTGACGGATAACTCCATGAACCTTGAACACATCCAATCCATCATCACCCGTTTCTCCTCCGAACGCGGCTGGGAAAAACACCATACCCCCAAAAACCTCGTTATGGCTCTAAGCGGCGAAGTAGGGGAGCTGAATGAAATCTTCCAATGGCTGAGCGAAGAAGAGTCCCAGAACCTGCCGGACGAGGTGAGAGAGCATACCCAGGAGGAGATCGCCGATATCGCCGTCTACCTGATACGGCTGTGCATGAAGCTCGACATCGATCTCGAAAAGGCGATCGTGGATAAAATGGCGAAAAACGAAGCCAAATACCCCATCGACAGGGTCAAGGGGATGGATAAAAAACGGCTTTTTCTCGCAAAAAGGGAATAAGAGAGAACTCTTAGCGGATAAAATCCATGCACAGGACGTATGTCCTGTCGGCGATTTCGATTTTAACGGCGCAGGTGCAGCAGAGGTTTCCGGTGGCCAGCGAGACGTAATTGGCCGTGAGGTGGTAGCCGTTTTTCGAATCGAGGGTACGGACGAAATACTCTTTGCGCGAATGGTCGCTGCCGTGTTCGGCGGGTTCGAAAAATGAGCGGGTTTTTCCCCTCAGCAGGGTGGGACCGATCTGTTTGGCCGAGGTGTTGATGAGGTAGAGGGCCTCTATGTTCGAGACGTCCGACAGCAGCGGTTCGAACGCTTCGTGCCATCCGATCAGCTCTTCGGGCGAGGAGAAGGTTTCGCAAAAGCTTTCGCAGAGCGATTCGGCCTGTTCCCGCAGTGATTCGGTATGGGCGCGGCGGTCGTTCTGGAGACGGTCGCAGCGGGTCTTGATCGCATCGATTTTGAGCGGGAAATTCTCGCAGACGGGATCGGGAGTGGGACGGGCGGTCCAGAAGCCCTGTATCAGCGTCGCCCCGGCGTATTTGGCATAGGCGGCCTCTTCGGGGGTTTCGACCCCTTCGGCGAGCGCAATCGCACCGATGTTGGTGCTCATACGGCAGATGGCATGGACGATTTCACGATGGATATGGTCCCCATCGATTCCCGCGATCAGGGAACGGTCGATTTTTATAATGTCGGGGCGGACCACCGCGAGGCGGTCGAAACTCGAGCGTCCGACGCCGAAGTCGTCGAGCGCAATGTTGAACCCGAGATTGCGGTAGTGGGTGCAGAAGGTTTCGAGTCTGGCGGTATCGCCGATCTCGTCTTCCTTGATTTCCAATACGATGTTGCTAAAGGGGATGCCGTGGCGTTTAAGCAGCCCGTCGAAGAGATATGACCCCGGTTCGTACGAATCGATGAGCTTGGATTCGAAGTTGACGAAGAGCAGCAGCCGTTTGTTGCGTTCCCAAAGGGGGTGAAACGATTCGATGGCAAGATGCCGGGCGAGGCGGTCGAGCTCCATCCCGAGGCCCTCGGCGTCGGCCCGCTCGAAGAGCAGGGCGGGGGAAATCGGCGTTCCGTCGGCCGAAACGCCGCGAATGAGGGCCTCTACTCCGAAAAAAGTGCGTCCACGCACCGAGAGGATGGGCTGAAAATGGATGATGAAACGGCGTTCGTCGATCATCTGTCGTACCGTTACCATCCCTCTCCTTGTGCGAATATGATTGCAGGGATGAGATGATACACCGTTCGCGGATGCGAAACGGTGAAAAGATGATTAAAAAAAAGGCAGTTTGCCCCCGATTATGATGCTTCTTTGAGCATTGTATCCATCAGGACGAAGAGTTCGCGCGAGGACTCTTCCATGTTGGCGAACCGCTCGATGATTTCGGTTTTGTTGTCGCCGATCGTGTCGACGTCGGTGAGGAATTCGAGGATCCGCAGGGCGTTGGTATGGACCTCTTTATGCGGCTGGTCGAGCCGTCCGAACGACGGGAATCGTCCGAATTTGGAGCGTCCTATCTCCCCTTCGTACCATTTACCGAACCGGCAGCTGTGGTGGTCGAAGAACGTCCCCGCGGCCTTACGGGTATAAACCGAATCGTAGGTGCGCCCTTTAAAGAGGATGTGGTCGATTTTGGCAAGGGTGACAAAAGAGGTAAGCTCGATGTTTCCGACCAGATCGGCGGTTGTCCGGGCGTTTTCGTTAAAACGGAGGATTGTTTCGGAAAAGGTCTGCATCATCGCGTTCGATTGGATCGCGATGTCGTTCATCGAGGCGGAGCTCGTCTCGAGGTCATGGGTGTCTTGCTGGAGGGTCTGGATCGCGATCGAGATCTCTCCCGTCGCTTTCTGGGTCCGTTCGGCCAGTTTTCGGACCTCATCGGCGACAACCGCGAAACCCCGTCCGTGTTCGCCGGCCCGTGCGGCTTCGATGGCGGCATTGAGGGCGAGGAGGTTAGTCTGGTCGGCGATGTCTTTGATCAGGTTGACGACCGAGTTGATGTCGTTGGCCCGCGTTCCCAGGGCGATGATCGCGTCGTTGGAGCGTTGAACGAGGTCGGTGAGGGAACACAGATCGGACGAGACGTTTTCGACTTCGCCGACGGTCTGGGTGGAGAGCTCCGCGGTGGCAAGCGAGAGTTTGGCGATGTCCGAGAGGCGCTCGATGGTGGTGGCAAGGTCTTGCTGGATGACGTCGAGCCCCCCCGTCGAACGGCTGATTTCGGCAAGTTTGGCATCAAGGTCGAAGAGTTTGAGCGCTTCGTGGCTGTTGCGCATTTTGATCACGTTTTGGTTGATGCTCTCGGCGGATCGGCGCAGGGAGCCTTTGAGCCCCGAACTCTGTACGGTGCGGTAGTAGCGGTCGCGGCTGATGGCGTCGATTACCGCGTCGGTGTCGCGCAGATAGACTTCGAGCTGGTCGATCATGTTGTTGGTGTTCCAGCACAGCGTTCTGAGCTCGCCGTGGTCGTCGATATTCGTGATCCGCGTCTCCATGTGTCCTTGTTCGATCTCTTTCATCACATCGGCGACGGTATGGATCGTGGACTGCACCTTTCGGATATTGACGAATATTGCCCAGGCGATGGCAAAATTGAGCAGATTGAGCACCCGTATCCAGTCGAAACCCATCGTGACGATCTCAAAAACGAGCGCAACCGAGAAAACGGCAATCGAGATGATGTTGAGATATTGGAGTTTAGAGAGAGAGGACAAATTCGTCATACGAGACCTTGTGTTGTTGTAATGTCGATTTGAGCAGTGCTTCACCCGCCGCAATGCCTCCCTTGCGTTCGGCTTCGAGGAGGCTTCGGTAGAGCGGTTTGATGGCAGCGACGGCCTGCGCGGAAGGTTTGCGCCGGACCGAGTGATAACCGATGACGGTGCCGTTTTCGTCCAGGCTGGCGGTGACGTGGGCCATTACCCAGTAATAGTCGCCGTTTTTGGTTCGGTTGACGACGTAGGCGAATACCTCCTCTTTTTTCCGGATTGTCTGCCAGAGGTATTTATATACGGTAGCGGGCATATCGGGGTGACGCAGAATGTTATGGGGTGCACCCAGAAGTTCATGCTCGGCATACCCCGACATTTTGATGAAAAGTTCGTTACCGTAGACGATTTTCCCCGAAGTGTCTGTTTTGGAGACGATGAATTCGTGCTCACCGAAGGTCAGTTCCTGTCCTGACATGGCTGCTCCTGATTGTGGATGCGAAATTATCCGCAAATACTGTTGCAATTGCGTGGCAAACGCCGGGGCGAAGCGGACATCGCTAGCGCGTCATGCACGGATTTTGGTATAATGGGAAACTAACTATATGTGCCGAGGATACGATATGGAATGCCAATTTCCCACCGTCAATGCAACCAATGACGAAATCAAAGCGATTTTAGAAGACGTCAAAACGATCGCGGTTCTGGGACTCTCTCCCGATTCGACCAAAGACAGCTACCGCGTCGCCGAGTATCTCAAAAACGCCGGATATACGATCATCCCCGTCTATCCGAAAGAAGAGACCATTTTGGGAGAAAAGGTATACCGTTCGCTCGCCGAGATCCCCTGCGCGGTCGATATGGTCAATATCTTCCGTAAACCCGATGCTTTGGACGCGGTTGCCGACGAGTGCATCAAACGCGGCGATGTCAAAGTGTTCTGGGCCCAGAAAGGGATCGTCAATAACGATGCCGCGCAAAAAGCGCGCAATGCGGGGATGAAAGTGGTGCAAAACCACTGCTCGATGGTCGAGCACCGCATGATCCACGCCTAAAGGGAACCATTGATCGATTTAGCCACTATCCACGAAGCCGCCCGGCGGATCCGGGGAACCGTTGTTGAAACCCCGTTTGCGTACGCCCCCAGACTCAGCGAAGAGAGCGGATGTGAAATTTATCTCAAAAAAGAGAACCTTCAGGTCACCGGTGCATTCAAGATCCGAGGCGCCTACAACAAAATCGCGACCCTGAGCGATGAAGAACGCTCCCGCGGCGTGATCGCCGCCAGCGCTGGGAACCATGCGCAGGGCGTCGCCATGGCGGCGCAGATATTCGGAATCCGCGCCCTGATCGTCATGCCCGAGTCGACCCCGCTTACCAAGATTAACGGGGTACGCTATTACGGTGCGGAAGTTATCCTTGCGGGGAGCAATTACGACGAAGCCTATGCCTACGCTTCGACCTACGGCCGCGAGCACGGCATGGTCTTCGTCCACCCCTTTGCAGACGAGGCGGTCATGGCCGGGCAGGGAACCATCGCGCTGGAGATGATCGGAACGATCGCTGATCTGGACGCGGTCGTGATCCCCGTCGGCGGCGGCGGACTCATCTCGGGGATGGCGTCGGCAATCAAGGCGCTCGACCCGCGCATACGGGTGATCGGGGTGAGCGCGCAGGGGGCTCCCGCGATGAAAGAGTCGTTTGACGCCAAAAAAGCGATCGACAGCACCGCGGTGCGTACTATTGCCGACGGGATTGCCGTGCGCGACACGTCCGAAGTGACACTGGGGCATATCCTGGAAACGGTGGATCAGATCGTTACGGTCGATGACGAAGAGATCGCTAATGCGATCTTGTTCCTGCTCGAACGTCAGAAACTGGTCGTCGAAGGAGCCGGGGCGGCCGGTGTCGCAGCATTGCTCCACGGCAAACTTCCCGAGCTCAACGGGAAAAAAGTGGGGACCGTTCTGAGCGGCGGAAACATGGATGTCACGCTGCTTTCGGTCATTATCGAAAAAGGTCTCATCAAATCGGGACGGAAAATGAAAGTGACCGTCACACTCGTCGACAAACCCGGGGCGCTGATGCAACTGACCGAAATGCTCCAGTCGCTGAACGCGAATATCGTCCATATCGCCTACGACCGAACCTCGACGACCCTCGCGTACGGAGATGCGAACGTCACGATCCACCTCGAAACCAAAGGGAAAGAGCACCAGGAAAACATCCGATCGATGCTCAAGGAATACCGCTATCTCAGCAGTGAAGAGCATTAGGAGGTAGCGGGGTATGGAGATTTTAAAATTATTTAATATCAAACAGCCCATACTCCTGCTTAAAACCCTCTCCGACGGCAATTTGGGCATGATCGATGCCCAAAACTCGCTTCGTATCGCTTCGGCCGAAACCTACGCCCTTCTGGGCGGTTTCAAAACGAATATACAGCATGAACGCATCTTCGGATCGCATGTCGATATCTCGATGAACGGCGAATATTCGTTTTCGGTCGTTCCGGGGACGAACCAGGCCGCTCTTTTCAATATCCCCGCCAAAGCTCTCGTCAACAAGTTCGGCCGTCACAAAGGAGAGGTCGAAAGCGTCGCCATCGACCCTAAAAACCGCTATTGCGTTACCTGCGGACAAGACGGCAAAGCGTACGTGTGGGTTATCAAGACGGGGCGGCTTGCGTTTGTGATGCCGCCGCATGCCGATTACGTCACAATGGTGGCTTTTAACCCAAAGGGGCAATGGATAGCGACGGGAAGCTACGACCGCAGCATCCAGGTTCTGAATCTGGGTATCATGAAGCAACCCATCAAGCTGCGAGGGCATAACAGTCCCATCGTGAGGATCGTATTCCTGTCCGAAGGGCGGCTGCTCTCAGTCGAAAAAGAGGGATCGATCGTCCTGTGGGACATGCACAATGCCCAGGTGATCAAGCGGTTCCAGAAGATGAACGACGAGGTTACCGCGATGTGTACCAGTCCGGACGGGCGTTTCGTTTTCGTCGGGACCAAGCTTGGATACGTAGGCCTTTACGATACTCTCCGTCAAGACGCCCTGACCCAGCGATACGTCAAAGAGAGCGAAGCGGTGACGTCGCTGGCGTTTATGACCGATCCTTACCGCCTCGCCGTCGGGACGGCGGAAGGAAACGTTCGGGTTTATTCGCTCTTCGGAGATGAGGAAGAGTACGTGCAGATGCTGAGGGAACGCCGTTTCAAAGCGTTTTACGATGCGCTGGAGATCAACCCGATGCTGGGCTATTCCAAGGCTTACGAAACGGCCGAGCGGATATGGGACGATGCGGTCAATAAAGCGCGTACTTTCCTCGAAAACAGCGAACGCGACAAGGCCAAAGAACTTCTCGACATTTTCAGTTCGATACCGGGCAAAAACGCGTTTATCAACCAGCTGCTGCGCGACTACGAAAAATACACCCTGTTCAAGAAAAACGTTCTCGAAGAGCGGTATGCACTGGCGTATTCGCTCGCCACGCAGTATCCGGCGTTTCAGGATTCCGAACCGTACCGCAGTATGGAACTTCGGTGGCAGAAAGCGTTTACCAAGGCTCAGGAGCTGATTATGACCCCGAACGGAGAAGAGCAGGCGCGCGCCGTACTCTCCCCGTATCGGGGGATTTCGGCGAAAACGGTTCTGATCCAGCAGCTGTTCGAAAAACGGAAAATGTACGATTATTTCAAACAGGTGATACGCCAGGCCGATTACGTCCGTTTCCACGATCTGGTCAAACGTCATCCGTTTCTCAAGGAATTCGCCGAGTATACGGCCGTCATGGAGTACGCCGACAGGCTTTACATCCAGGCGAACAAAGCATACGATGCGGGCGACTACGCTACTGCCCAAAAAGGGTGTGAGGTGCTGGTCTATTTCCCCGATTACGCTTACGAAATGCAGAAAATGGCCGATACGATCCGCATCAAACATCTTTTCTGGAATGCGGTCCATACCCAGAACATGGTAAACGCTTTTTCGTACCTGAGCCAGTTTCCGTTCCTCTACGATACCCCCGAGGCGCAGGAGCTCGAGGAAATGTGGAATAAAGCGGTGGATGAAGCGCAGCACCAGGCGGCTCTTGGAGATCCGCACGCAACGCTCGCGGCACTCGAAGCCTATCGGACCGTCCGGGACAAACATGCCGCCATCGGTATCGTGATGCAGCAGGCGTACTGCGTCCAGCTCGAACACAAGATTGCCGCCAAAGCCCCGCAAAAAGCGATTGAAAACGGTATCCGCCAATACGTCAGGTTTTTCGGCGTCGAAGAGGGGATCGAAGGAGTCTACGAAGACTTTCTCAGAGCCTACAAAAGTGAACTCGTACTGAACGACCTTCCCCAAGGATCGCTGGAGACCTGGAGCCCTCTGGTACGGGTTGACGACATAACGGTGAATGCATGATCGCGATCGATCTGGGGTCGAACACGATCCGTTTTGTGGAGTTTGACGGATACGAGTGGGGGCGGAGTTTTGAAAAAATCGTCCGTACCGCCGAGGGATTGAATGAAAGCGGCCTCATCGGCGAAAACGCACAGCGGCGGATCGTCGAGGCCATTGCCGAAGCGCGGGAACGGCTGGAATGGGAAAACCGTAGCATCGTCGCCTATACCACCGCCGCCATGCGCCGCGCCCGCAACGCTTCGGATGTGCTTGCGCGGATCGAACGCGAATCAGGGCTCCGGTTCGAGATTATCGATCCGATGAGGGAAGCGTCGTTGACGCTTCTGGCGGTGCAATACCGTCTGAAAAAACTGGGGATCGGTACCGAGGCGTTCGTACTCGCCGACATCGGCGGAGGATCGACCGAACTGATACGCGTCGAAGGGGGCAAAAGTAATGCGCTCAGCATCGAAAAAGGGATCGTAACCCTCTCCGAGAGTGTTCGCCGCGCAGCCGAGCTCGGTGAAAAAATCGCCGAATTCGCGGCGTGCGTCCGCAATGCATTTCCCGACCCCTCAGGAATGTTGGTACTGACGGCCGGAACCCCGACGACGATCGCGGCCTACGTCAACGGTATGGATTATGAAACCTATGATCCTGCGAGGATCAACGGCTACGTTCTTTCCCTCCGCGAATGTTACCGCGCTTACGATGAGCTGCTCGCAATGGACGAAGATCGTCGCACCCGCTATGTCGGGGTAGGGAGGGAAAACCTTATCATTGCCGGGATATTGATGGTGACGGCATTGTACGAAGCACTCGGACATGAAGAAGCGATTGTCGTAGACGACGGTTTGCGCGAGGGGATCGCACTTGATTATTTCAACCGAAAATCGGATACATCTGCGCTTTGAAGGTGTATAATAAACCCAGTTCCGCAATGCGAGGTGTCGGTATGAAGCCGGTATGGGAAATGATACTCAACAAAAAAACGCTGGCCTATGCCATTCTGGTCGCGGGAATCGCATTGAGCATTGCGGCTTTTCGATACGAGCAGGAGAATGCCAAAGAGAAAGAACGGCTCCGTTTCGAAACGGTGACCAAACAAGCGACCCTGCTGATCACGACGCGAATGGATGCTTACCGTCATATTTTGTATGCCGGGGCGGGGCTTTACAGCGCGTCGGACAAGGTTGAACGGAGTGAATGGCGTACGTTTGTCGACATGCTTCGAATCGAGCGTTCTTTTCCGGGGATTCAGGGGTTGGGCTACGCCGCCGTGATCGATCCTTTCGAGCTTAAACGGCACGAAGCGGCGATGCGTAAGGAAGGATTCGTCGACTACGCCCTTCGTCCGGCGGGCAAACGGGAATCGTATACCGCCATCGTCTATCTCGAGCCGCTGGACGAACGCAACCGCCGGGCGATCGGGTATGACATGTTTTCGGAAAAAACACGCCGGCAAGCAATGGTCCGCGCAGCGGAAAGCGGGGTTGCGGCGGCAAGCGGAAAAGTGCGCCTGATGCAGGAAAACCAGATCGACGAACAGGCCGGTTTTTTGATGTATGTTCCGGTGTATGTCAAAGGGGCGCGTCTGGAAACCAAGGCTCAGAGGCTGGCGGCATTGCAGGGATTCATCTATGCACCGTTCCGGGTCAAAGACCTGATGCGCGGCGTTTTGGGGGAGCGTTACAGGGATCTTGCATTTGAAATTTACGACGGTGCCCCGACCCAAGCGAATCTGCTGCTTTCCCGGAATATGGGCTCGGTCGTGAAAGATGCTCCCAGCATTGAAAAACGGATCGACATCGACGGAAGGGTATGGACCTTGCGTTACAGGCCGTTGCACGGTTTCGTCCAGGAGGCGCAGACGAGCTTTCCGTGGCTGGTGTTGCTGCTGGGGACGCTATTGTCGTTTACCCTCTTTGCCGTCATCCGTTCTCTCATCCGTACCAAGGAAAAGGCCCAGCAGCTGGCCGAGAAGATTACCGCGAAACTTTCGATATCCGAGGAACGTCTGCGTTATGTACTTGAGGGATCGGGTGACGGGATCTGGGACTGGAATATGGAGACCAACGAAGTTTTTTTCTCCAAACGGTGGAAAGAGATGCTCGGTTTTCGCGACGAGGAGATTTCAAACAATCTTTTTGAATGGGAAAAACGGGTTCATCCGGGCGATATCGACCGCGTTTATAAAGATTTGCAGCTGCATCTTGACGGCAAAACCGAAGTCTATACGAACGAACACCGGGTCATGTGCAAAGACGGCACCTACAAGTGGATATTCGATCGCGGGATCATTGTGGCACGGGATCGTCACGGACGTCCGGCGCGCATGGTCGGGTCGCATGCCGATATCACCGAGCGCAGGGAGATGGAAGAGTCGCTGAAAGCCGAACGGGACTATTCGGCCAATATTATCAAGGAGACCCCGATCTTCGTCGTAGGGCTCGCGCCGGACGGAACGTGCAATTTCGTCAATCCGGCGGGGGAACGGATAAGCGGTTACAGCGCCGCGGAACTGATCGGCAGAAACTGGTGGGAAACGTTTCATCCGGGCGAATCGTATGCCCACATCGAATCGCTGCTGCACAAACTCTCCACCCATGCCGACGTGCGCGATTACGAGATGGCGTTGACCCGAAAAGACGGT
>Ga0209270_1002854_pt1 | contig 16654 bp, 8 predicted proteins | sample MTBAKSrepl1MetaG_FD_187456 | JGI IMG/M metagenome (GOLD analysis project Ga0209270, IMG submission 187456) | Enrichment culture microbial communities from Arthur Kill intertidal strait, New Jersey, USA, that are MTBE-degrading - MTBE-AKS1... | ecosystem: Environmental > Aquatic > Marine >...
TGGCGCGCGCACCCGCCTCATCCCCCGGTCGTATGCCTTGAGGAAGGGGCCGATGCAACCATCAGCATCACTCACCAGACGCCTGGCGCACCGCATCTTCCTGTCGCGCCAGGGACGAGTCAGCGACGGCATGTACGCGGTGATGTTTCTCGCGCCGGTCTTGATCATTCTCGTGGTCGTCATCTTTTATCCGCTGGGGCGCGTGCTGGCCTACAGCGTCACGAATGCCAACCTGCTGTTTCCCGACCGCGAAACGTACATCGGACTGGGCAATTTCGACTTCCTGATCAACCAGGACCAGATCTTCAAGACCGCGGTCAAAAACACGATCTTTTTTACGCTTGCGTCCGTCGCGGGTGGGTTTTCGATCGGGTTCATGCTGGCGCTGATCCTCAACGAGAAACTGCCGCTGCGCAACGTGCTGCGCGGCGTCGCACTCATCCCGTGGGTGGTGCCGGGCGTGATCGTGGCCCTGATGACGCTCTACATGTTCAACGGCGAGGTGGGCGTGATCAACTACACGCTCCGGTCGTTCGACCTCATCGACGAGAATATCCCCTGGTTCGGCAGCCTGGACCATGCCATGTGGGCGGTCATCGTGGCGAATGTCTGGAACCAGACGCCGTTTTACATGCTGATGCTGCTGGCCGGGCTGCAAACCTGCCCGGATGACCTGATGGAAGCCGCCAAAATCGACGGGGCGGGCTCGCTGGCCCGGTTCCGCTACGTGACGCTGCCTCACCTCTCCAAAGTGATCATGATCATCACGGCGCTGATGGTGATCTGGAACTTCAACAACTTCGACCTGATCTGGACGACCACTCAGGGCGGCCCGGTCAACTCCACGATGGTGCTGTCGGTCTACACCTACCGGCAGGCATTCATCAGCTTTCAGACCGGCTACGCCAGCGCGATCGCGGTGCTGTGGCTGCTGGGCCTGCTGGCGTTTTCGTACTTCTACATTCGGGCGATGGAGTCCTAGGCCATGCTTGCGCGACTCGACTTCGATCTGGACCAGTACCCGCGTTTCAAGTCGACGGCGATGGCGATCGTGCTCGTCGTGCTGATGCTGTTCATCTTCTTCCCGACCTTCTGGATGCTCTCGACCAGCCTGAAGCCGAACGAAGACGCCTTCGCCGTCCCGCCCAAGTGGGTGCCGGAAACCGTGACGCTCAAGAACTACGAAACGCAGCTCAACGACCGCAGCGGCTTTCGCAACTATTTCCAGAACGGCGTGATCGTGTCGCTGGGTACCGCGCTGGTGTCGATCATCGTGGCGATGCCCGCCGGGTACGCTTTCGCGCGGCTGCGCTTCCGCGCCAAGCGGACGCTGCTGCTGATCATCCTGGCGTCGCAGATGTTCCCGGCGGTGATCATCGTGATCACGCTGTATTCGCTCTACCGCGAGATCAAGCTGCTGGACTCCTACGCCGGGCTGATCCTGGCCTTCACCAGCTTCAGCATCCCGTTCTCCGTGTGGATGCTGCGCGGCTTTTGCGAGAGCGTGCCGGAGGAGATCGAAGAGGCGGCGTTCGTCGATGGGTGCAGCCGGGTCGGCATTCTGTGGCGCATCGTGATCCCGCTGATCCGCCCGGGGATGATCGCGGTGGGGCTGTTCTCGTTCCTCAACGCCTGGAACAACCTGCTGTTCGCCCTGAGCCTGACCACCCGGCTCGACATGCGCACCATCCCGCCCGGTTTCCTGCTGACCTACGTCGGCGAGTTCCAGTACAAATGGTCCGATATGTTCGCCGGCTCCGTGCTGGTGACGCTCCCGACTGTGATCCTGTTCATCGGCTTGCAGCGCTTCCTGGTGCGCGGCCTGATGGCCGGCGCGGTGAAAGGATAGACCGCCCGCGATGACCACTCCCGATCCCTGGTGGACGCTAGAGCTCGAAGGCAAGCCCGATTTCGACATGGCGATGCAGCGAATCTACGCCTGGTATTCGTGCGAGATTATCGACCGGGCGCCGGTGCGCTTCGTCGCGCACAACGCGGCCTTCAACCTGGGCGGCACCGAGGGCCGGCGCTCGCCCGAAGAACAGAAAAAGCGCTGGTACGAGGTCGAGCGGCGCGTCGACGAGTTCGCCCGGTCGATCGAGGGCAAGCGCTTTCATGGCGAGACGTTCCCGATGTTCGATCCCAACCTGGGGCCGGACGTGTACGCCTCATTCTATGGGGCCGAGCTGACCTTCGGCGAGGTGACGTCGTGGTCGCACCCGGTCATCCACGAGTGGGACGACATGGCGAAGCTCAAGCTCGACATGCAAAACGAGTATTTCAAAAAGGTCGAGGAGCTGATGGCCTGCGCCATCGAGCGCTGTCCCGGCAAGTTCCTGGTGGGATACACCGATTTGCACCCCGGCGAAGACTGCGCGATGGCGTGGCGCGGGTCGGAGCGGTTTTGCATGGACCTGTACGACTATCCCGAGGAAGCGCGGCAGTTGATCGAGATCGCCTACGCCGACTTTCACACGATCTTCGACCACTTCGACGCCATCCTGAAGGCCGCCCGCCTGCCGTCGATATGCTGGATCGGCCTGCCGTCATTCGGCAAATTTCACGTGCCAAGCTGCGATTTCTCCGCGATGATTTCCCCGCAGCACTTCGGCGAATTCAGCCTGCCGGTGCTGCAGCGCGAGGTCAAGCCGATGACGCACAACGTTTACCACGTCGATGGGAGCGGCGTCGCCCGGCACCTCGATCATATCCTGGCGCTGCCGGAGATCAACGGCATCCAGTGGGTGCAGGAAATGGGCGACGACCGCCCGATCATGCAGTGGGTGCCGCTCATCAAAAAGATCCAGGCGGCGGGCAAAGGCGTGATCGTGGATCTGCAGGTTGGCGAGCTGGAAGCCTTTCTCGACGCCGTGACGCCGGAGGGGATCTTCCTGTGGGTGGGCACCGAAGACGAAGACGAACAGCTCGCCATCATCAAGCGCCTGGAGAAATGGCACTGACGCGCCGGCCCAGGTCGTCGCCCGACGAGATCACTCGGAGATGATACACATGACCGTACAACCCGACTGCCCGGAAAGCCACGTCGCGCGGTACACCTGTTACCGGACGCGAGGGCCGGTGCGCGTGGACGGTTCGCTCACCGAAACCGCCTGGCGGCGGGCCCCCCAATCGCCGCGCTTCGTGGATATGGTCACCGGCGAGCCCGGCTACTTCGACACCCGCGCGGCGGCGGTGTGGGACGACGAGTGCCTCTACGTCGCGTTCTGGCTCGAAGAGCCGTTCGTCGAGGCGGCCCTCACCGAGCGCGATGCCCTGATCTTCAACGAGAACGACGTCGAAGTATTCATCGACGGGGGAGACTGCTATTACGAGTTCGAGATCAACGCGCTGGGCACCCCCTACGAGGTGTTCTTCATCTGGCAGGACGCGTACACGCGGGGCAGCCGGTTCGACGTGTCGGAGTTCGACCTGCTGAGCCGCAAGGCCCTGTCGTTTGGGGGAAATGACGACCGCCAGCCGGAAACGTTCTGGTGGGGCACCCATCCCCGCAAGGGCCGCTGGGCCTTCCTGGACTGGGACTTTCCCGGCCTGCGCGCCGCCGTCCACGTGGATGGCGCCCTCAACGACCGCAGCGCCATCGACCGGGGCTGGACGGTCGAGCTGGCCTTCCCCTGGGCGGGCATGGCGTGGTTAGCCAACGGCAGGTCGCTGCCGCCGAAAGACGGGGATACGTGGCGGATCTTCTTCGGACGCTTCGAGAAGTTGAACTCGAACGGCGTCGAGGTCCAGCCGCACCCGGCCTGGGTCTGGAGCCGGCACGGCGTGGCCGATACGCACCGGCCCGAGTGTTTCCCCTACGTCGATTTCTCAGAGACATTTGTCGAAGACTTATAGCGCCCACTATTTGAAGGACGAACCTGCATCATGTTGACATCACGGGAACGTGTCACGCTGGCCCTCAACCACCAACAGCCGGATCGGGTCCCGCTCGATCTGGGGGCGTGCGGCCAGACGGGCATGCACGTCAGCACTGTCTACAAGCTGCGCCAGGCGCTGGGGCTCGACGCGCCGGGGACGCCGGTGAAGGTCATCGAGCCTTACCAGATGCTGGGCGAGATCAAGCTCGATCTGCTCGACGCCGTGGGCGGCGACGTGGTCGGCGTCGGCGTCTTGACCACCATGTTCGGCTACAAGAACGAGAACTGGAAGCCCTGGACGTTTCACGACGGGACGCCGGTGCTGGTCCCGGAGCATTTCAACACCGAGCCGGAGCCGAACGGCGATATTCTGATGTACGCCGAAGGCGACCGCTCGTCCCCCCCCAGCGCCAAGATGCCCGCCGGCGGCTGGTATTTCGACTCGATCATGCGCCAGCCGCCGATCGATGAGGACTCCCTGCGCGTCGAAGACAACCTGGAAGAGTTCGGCCCCATCTCCGGCGACGACTTGGCGCACCTGGCCCGCGAATCGCGGCGATTGTACGACACGACGGACAAGGCGATCATGCTGACGCTGCCCGGCGCGGGCTTCGGAGATATTGCGATTGTGCCCGGCCCCATGCTCAAGAACCCGCAGGGCATCCGCGACATCCAGGAATGGTACATCAGCACCGTCAGCCGGCGCGACCACATCCACGCCATTTTCGAGCGCCAGTGCGCGATCGTGCTCGACAACCTGCCGAAAATTTACGAGGCGGTGGGCGACCGGGTGGCAGCGGTGTGGATCAGCGGCACCGACTTCGGCGCGCAGAACGGCCCCTTCATCTCGCCGCGCACGTTCCGCGACCTGTACCTGCCATTTTACCGGCGCGTCAACGACTGGATCGCCGAATACACGCCCTGGAAGCGCTTCATCCATTCGTGCGGGTCGGTCAAGGCCCTCATTCCCCAGTTTATCGAAGCGGGCTTCGATATCCTGAACCCCGTGCAGACGTCGGCGGCCCACATGGACCCCGCCACGCTCAAGGCGGAGTTCGGCGACCAGGTGGTCTTCTGGGGTGGCGGCGTGGACACCCAGCACACGCTGCCGTTCGGCACGCCGGACGAGGTGCGCCAGGAAGTGCGCGAGCGGCTGGAGATTTTCGGGCGCGGCGGAGGATTCGTCTTCAATCCCAGCCACAACGTGCAGGCGCTGGTGCCCATCGAGAATCTGCTCGCCATGTACGACGCCGTGCGTGACTACGGCGCGCTGGTGCCGCGCTGATTCGCGCGCCCTGACGTCCTCGCCCACTGCCCACCATGCACACTCGGGGAGATCATTCTGCCGGTGTGTTCGCGTGATTGCGGGGTGGGGCGTCGAGTCCCCCACCTGGCTAAAACGGATGCGAAGGCCCGGCGACGGCCCCCCGCACGATCGTCACTGCCGGGGTATGCACGCCAGCGCCTCTGCCGGGCTGGACTCTACCCACTCCGGGCTGAGCCAGATCAGGGCAGCCAGTCGTTCGCCCGGTTCCAGCGAGCGCGACGCCACGACCGCGCCGCTGTCCGCATCCAGCGCGACCAGCTCGTTGGTGCCATCCTCGACGGCGAAAAACCGCCCGGCGCCGTAGATCACGTAGCTGAAGACGCGATCGGGCTGCCAGAGGTGGCGCTGTTGGCCGCCGCTGATCTGGATGGCGAACACACCGCCATCCGGCCCCACCGGGCTGTACAGGTAGAGCAGGTCCTGCCGCGCCCCGGCAAAGGCCAGCCGCCCGTCGAAATCGGCCAGCTTTACCGCGTCCTCGCCGCGTCCGATGTACGTGCGCTCAATTGTGATGAGCTGCCTGCGTACATCGATCCCATAGATGCGCTCGCCGTCGAACAGGTGGAACCGCCCCCCGTTAGCCTCCCACTGCCCGGCGAAGACCGCACCGGGCGGCGGGGCGTCCAGCAGCACCGGCGAAGCGAATTCATTCGTGTTGAGGTTCAGGGGATGGATCGCGGCGTGTTCGGCGTCGTAGACCAGGACAATCAACCAGCGCCGGTCCGGTGAGGGGAAATACGCACGGCGCGAGGTCCCGGCGTCGGGCAGCGGAATCGATGCCAGCAGGTCCAGGTCCTCCGCGCCGCGGATTTCGAGCGCGTCGCCGCTCTCGACCACCAACTGATGCCCGCCAGACGTCAGCGTCAGCGCGCGGCCCGACTGGGTGACAAAGCAGTTCCGGCGGGCGGACGCCAGATTCACGACGCGCTGATCCGTCACGCCGGCGCCATTCGAGGTCGAGACGTACAACCGCTGCCCGTCCAGCGAGCCGACCACACCCTCCAGCGAGACACCCTTGTCGTCCAGGTGCAGCGCGCTCGCGTCGTCGAGCGTCGCGGCGTCCAGCAGGTGCAGCGTGCCGCCGCTGCCGGTCACGGCCAGGTATGGCTCGACGGGCAGCAGGTTGGCCGGCAGCAGGATGTCATGCTCGAACAGCACCTGCCGCATCAACCGATCGGCCTCTTCCCGTGCCCGGAACCACCTGCCGTCGTATTCCGACCAGCCATCGACGATGCCGATGTAGTTGGCATAGCCGCTGCCGCCGTAGAGATCGGGATAGTACGCCACCTGGTCGAAGGGCCGGTAGGTGCCGTTTTCGAGCTGGTAGTAGCGGGTCAGCTCGTAGCCGGGGCCGAGGCGTTCCGGCGCATCGATTTCATACCGGAAATCTTCGATGATCGCCATCGACAGCGGTTCGACGATGTCCGGGTCCGTGATGTCGATCATCTCGTCCAGGCCCGGCCCGGTAATGGTGATCCTGTCCGCCGGGCCTTTGGCGCTCGCGCGGGGCAGAACGGCCAGCCCGGCGGCAGTGACGATCGCGATGCAGAGAACGAAACGTAGCGTTTTCATGGATGGGCCTCCTTGTCGTCTTCGATGGGCTGTGCGCAGATCTATTCCAACGACTCCGCGACAGCAACGGCTTCGTCGAGCGCCAGATCGCCTTCGATGCGATAGGTGATGCCGCCCTCTTCCCACAACAGGACATGGCTCTCGACGTAGCGCCGGATGAGCGTGTTGTCGCCGGGCAGGATGTCGAGGTTGTGCGGGCCGGACAGCCATACGCCTTCGGCACCGTTCACCTCGACGCGCTCAATCGCGCCGGTATACCCCTTGATCACCACGTTGCGCGTGTCGATCTGGTGCACGCTCAGCGGCGGGGCGCCCGGCTCCAGCCAGACGAGCACCACCAGCGGATAGGGGGAACGCTGAACGGACACGGCATCCGGCGCGGGCAGGCTGGCGGGCAGGCGGATCGGGAAGTCGACCGCCGCCTGCGCGTTCTCCAGCGTCGTCCGGCCCGGCAGCGCCAGGATCGACTCCAGGGGCGTGACCGTCGCCGCCGGAGTCTCGGTCTCGTCCACCAGCCGGACCGCGCCGATCTGCAGCCAGTCCAGCGCCCGCGCGCGCCAGTCCGGCACGGCCAACACCGCCATGAGCGCCACCAACAGCCCCGCTGCGGCCACTTTCAGCGCGCGCTGCCATGCCATCCCGCGCCGTGGCGCCGCGATGCGGTCGTGGACTGCCCCGGCAATGTCGGGCGTGGGGGGAAATTCGAACTCGCGGGCCATCGCCTCTACCTGAGCCTCCCACTGTGGATCGTTCATATCTGCCGTCCTTCGGTTAAGAGTGGAAACTCCGCCAGGACTACCCCGCGCAGGCGATCCAGTGCCCGGCTGAGGCGCGATTTCACCGTGCCGGGCCGGACGTCCAGCACCTGCGCCGTCTCCTGGACCGACAGCTCCAGCATGTAGCGCAGATAGATGATCTCCTGGTCGCGCTGTGGCAGGCGGTGGATGGCCTGCCACAGTGCCTCTGACTGCTGAAACCGGGTGTTTTCGGATTCGGCGCTGGGCGCAACGCGCGGCGTGTGCGCGAACACGCGCCCCAGCATCGCCCGGTACCGCCCCAGCGTGCGCCGGCGGTTGCGGGCGAGATTGGCCGCCACCTGGAGCAGCCAGGGTCGCAGCGGGCGGCTGGCATCGAACTGATCCAGGCGGCGATAGGCGCGGATGAACGCCTCTTGCGCCACGTCGGCAGCGTCGTCGGCATCGCCTACGATCAGGTATGCCAGCCGGAAGACCGCCTCCTCGTGTTGGCGAACCAGGACGGTATAGGCGTCCTCGTCGCCTGCCTGCGCGCGACGGACCAGGTCTTGTTCCACGCGCCAAGCCCCTTTCGCTGTAAGCTACACTGTCACAAATACACCCCCCGGCGCGATTTGGTTCCCGATCACCGTCCACGGGCTTTTCACACTGCCCGGAGGGGAGGGCGCGTAGTCTGCTCAAACGGACCTCAAACGCGTCACCGACCAACATTAATAAATCCTAACTTAACGCGCGGATTTTTTTTCAAGTCTTTTATTATTTTTCGTTGATTTCGATTCAGGAAGATTGTAAACTTTGAGATGTAAAGGGTTGACTTGTCTTTGCTATTAAGGACAAAGCAAACTCGCGGAAAAACCACATCGTTTCCCTGGACAGGGATGGTGTGAATGGGGAATTTGTCTCTAGGGGGTAGGGACAAACCCGGTCACGTTTGACATCGCACTCCTCACCGCGACCGGTGACCGGCATTACCGCTCACTTCATCAAACCCAATCCTACCTTAAGCCGTGCTGCTGCGTTCGGTCCTTTAGTCGTAGCAGGTCTACGAGGTGCTTCTATATCCCGCGGTGTGTTTGCCACTCCACGGACGCTCGTCGTCCGTGTCCTGGTCGATCGTCTGGCGACGTTACACATAGGGATTGGGGAGGGACGGACCACACACAATATCCATCGTTTATCACAGTCGGGGCTGCCACCGGTGCGCCGGATCCGGTGATCGGGCGGGTGGGCTGGTTGCAGCGCTCTGCGTTTGACGAAGTGCAGGGTGGTGACCATCTAGACACAGGATGTCAGGATATGCGAACTAAAGAATGGTTAACAGGGGGAAGCATGATACAACGAACTAGATACGTTCCGCTGGTTGTGGCACTGGTAGCGCTGATGCTGTTCAGCGCTGCTTTGGTACAGGCTGCCATCGTCACGCTGAACAATGTCGATGGCACCTGGAGCGGTGCATCCAGCGGGGGGATCAACCTGCCGTCGTGTTTGTACTATAACAATACGGCGGACACAACCGACGAGAACCAGGTCGCGTATGGCAGCAGCAACTCGGACTACTGGGGCTATCCCATCTGTCCCGGCTCGCTTGACCTCACCCGGCAGAGCGGCTTTGGGTTCAACGGCACCGATGGCCCGCTAGCTGTGAATACCGGCGAGATCTTCCTGCTGGGCGAGCTGACTCACTACAACCGTCCCATCTATACAACCTATCCCTTCAGGACGGTTGATCTCGACATTGCGCTTGATTTCGCTGGCCTGCCCCTCAGCACGCTCAGCTTCCAGATGCAACTGGATGAGACGAGCAACCAGGCAGGCACCTGTCAGTATGGCGAACCGGGCGACGAACCGTGCCCCGACAAGGTGGATTTCAATACCACGGTGGACACGGAGACGTTCGAGATCGACGGCAAATTCTATACCTTAGCGATCGTGGGATTCGTGCCCGGCACCGCCGGCACGTGCGTTTACGATGCCAATAGCACGATCAATGAGTTCATCACGCAAGAAAACGAGGAAAACCACGCCTGTCTGTTCGGGCGTCTGGTGGTCGACGAACCGGCCATCGACGTCGAGAAGTTCGTCTGGGACGGGACCGAATGGGTCGATGCTGACACCGCGCCCGGCCCGTACCTGATGAGCTTCACGGACCCGCAGTTCAAGTTCGCGGTCACCAACACCGGCAACGTCGCGCTGAGCAACGTCACCGTGACCGATGACGTGTACGGCACCATCGCGACGCTGATCGACCCGCTCGCTCCCGGCGCCAGCGTCGAGTACGAACTCACCGGCACCTGGGCGGCAGGCCAGCACCTTAACACGGCCACCGCCACCGGCGAATACGGCGGCGTCACCTATTCCAACAGCGACGACGCCCACTACTTCGGCGCCGCTCCGGCGCTGACGCTGGACAAGACGGCGACGCCCGGCACCTACGACAATGTGGGCGACGTCATCAGCTACAGCTACGAGGTGACCAACACGGGCAACGTGAGCCTGCTCGGACCGGTGACGGTCGACGACGACAAGGCGACCGCGACCTGCCCGGCTGTGGACACCGTCGGCAACCTGGACGGCTACCTGGATCCGGGCGAGTCGATCACCTGCGCGGCCAGCTACGCGGTGACCCAGGCCGACCTCAACGCCGGCTCGGTGACCAACGTGGCGACGGCCACGGCGGGCGGCACGACCTCCAACCCGGACACCGAGACGGTCACCGCCGTCCCGATGCCCGCCCTGACGCTGGTCAAGACGGCGACGCCCGGCACCTACGACAGCGTGGGCGACGTCATCAGCTACAGCTACGAGGTGACCAACACCGGCAACGTGAGCCTGCTCGGACCGGTGACGGTCGACGACGACAAGGCGACCGTGACCTGCCCGGCTGTGGACACCGTCGGCAACGAGGATGAGTACCTGGATCCGGGCGAGTCGATCACCTGCGCGGCCAGCTACGCGGTGACTCAGGCCGACCTCAACGCCGGCTCGGTGACCAACACCGCGACCGCTTCGGCGGGCGGCACGACCTCCAACCCGGACACCGAGACGGTCACCGCCGACCAAAGCCCGGCCCTGTTGCTGGACAAGAGCGTCACCGAGACGAGCTATGCCAGCGTGGGCGATATCCTGCACTACAGCTACGAGGTGACCAACACGGGCAACGTGAGCCTGCTCGGACCGGTGACGGTCGACGACGACAAGGCGACCGTGACCTGCCCGGCGGTGGACACCGTCGGCAACGAAGATGACTACCTGGATCCGGGCGAGTCGATCACCTGCGCGGCCAGCTACACGGTGACCCAGGCCGACCTCAACGCCGGCTCGGTGACCAACGTGGCGACGGCCACGGCGGGCGGCACGACCTCCAACCAGGACACCGAGACGGTCACCGCCATCCAAAGCCCCGCCCTGACGCTGGAGAAAACCGGCACGTTCGGCGCGGGTGGAGATGGCATCGCTCAACCGGGCGAGATCATCTCCTACGAGTTCAAGGTGACCAACACCGGCAACGTCACGTTGACGGGCATCACCGTCACCGACCCGCTGCCCAACCTGTCGGCCATCGATTGCGGCGGTCAGACAACGCTGGCAGTCGGTGCGGACATGACGTGCACGGCCACCTACGCCGTGACCCAGGCCGACATCGACGCCGGTTCGGTCACGAACACGGCGACAGCGGACTCCAACGAGACCGATCCCGTCGAGGATGACGAGACCGAGCTCCTGCCGACGAACGCTGCCATCGACGTCGAGAAGGGCGTCTGGGATGGGGCGGTGTGGCAGGATGCCGACAGCGCGCCCGGACCCTACCTGATGACCGATCCGGTCTTCCGGTTCGTCGTCACCAACACCGGCAACGTCACGCTGACGGGGATCGCCCTGAGCGACCTCCCGGCGATCGCTCTCTATGAGGACCTCGACCTCGCCGACGCCTGCACGATCCCGACCACGCTGGCGCCTGAGGCGACCTTCACCTGCTACGGCTCCCTGCCCTGGGTAGCCGGCCAGCAGACGGACACCGCCACGGCCAGCGGCGAGTACGGCGGCAGCACCACCTCCGACACCGACGACGCTCACTACTTCGGCGCCGATCCGGCCATCGATATCCAGAAATCACCCGATACGCAGATGGTGATCTATGGCGAGGCGGCCAGCTTCACGATCGTCGTGAAGAATATCGGCAATGTGCCGCTGACCAACGTCGCTGTGACCGATGTCCTCGCGCCAGACTGCGCGGCGACGATCGGCGATCTGGCGGTCGATGAAGAAATCAGCTACACCTGCTCGCTCGACAACGTGACCAGCGGCTTCACCAATGTCGCGGATGTCACCGGTAACTTCGGCGAGACGGTGGTTTCGGATACGGACGATGCCGTTGTCGTGGTGGACATCCTGCCCGACATCTCCGTCCTCAAGACCGCCAGCTACAACAGCGTAACCCCCGCGGTCGTCCCGGAGACGGGCGGCGACGTGACGTTCACCTTCACGGTGACCAACTCCAGCAGTGAGGCGTTCAACCTGACCTCGCTGGTGGACGACGTATTCGGGGATCTCGACGGACAGGGCACCTGTGAACTGCCGCAAGTGATCGCCGCAGGGGACATCTATACCTGCGCCATCACCCAGTTCCTGGCGAGTGGCAGCCTGGCTCCGCACGTCAACGTCGTCACCGCCTCCGGGGCTGATGACCAGGGGAATCCCGACACGGCCACCGACGAGGAAACGGTGACCTTCACCGACGTCTCGACGGCGCTGATGGTGGTCAAGGACACCGAGTACGAGACTCTGCCCGAGCCGGGTGGTGACTTCTACTACGCCGCGACCATCACCAACCCGTCGCTGTTCGACACGGTCACGATCTCGGCCATCGACGACACCTACGGGCTGCCGGTGTGCTCCGACGCGAACGGGGTGATCGACCTGCCGTACGAACTCGACCCCGGCGCCAGCCTGAGCTGCATCTTCACCGTCGAGCACCTGGGCGACGCGGGCGCTACGTGGACCAACGTGGTCAGCGTGACCGCCACTGACGAGGATGGAGCGGATGTGAGCGCCACCTCCAACGAGGTCACCGTCTCCCTGACCGACGTCGCGCCAAGCGTGGAGCTGACGAAGGCGGCGGACCCGGCCACACTGCCGGAGCCCGGCGGTGAGTTCACCTTCACCCTGACCATCCATAACACCTCGGTCGAGCAGGTGACCATCACCGGGCTGACGGACGACAACGCGCTGAGCGAGGAATGCCTGGCGCTGGTCGGTACCACGCTGGCGGTGGGTGAGAGCACCTCCTGCACCTACACCGTCGCGCACACCGACGCCGGCACCTATGACAACGTCGCCAATGTGACGGTCGAGGACAACGAGGGCGGTCAAGCCTCCGACAGTGACGGCGAAACCGTCACCGTGACCGACGTCGCGCCGAGCGTGGAGCTGACGAAGGCGGCGGACCCGGCCACACTGCCGGAGCCCGGCGGCGAGTTCACCTTCACCCTGACCATCCACAACACCTCGGTCGAGCAGGTGACCATCACCGGGCTGACGGACGACAACGCGCTGAGCGAGGAATGCCTGGCGCTGGTCGGTACCACGCTGGCGGTGGATGAGAGCACCTCCTGCACCTACACCGTCACGCACACCGACGCCGGCACCTATGACAATGTCGCCAATGTGACGGTCGAGGACAATGAGGGCGGTCAGGCATCTGACAGTGACACCGAAACCGTCACCGTGACCGATGTCTCGACGGCGCTGCTGGTAGTCAAGAGCACCGAGTACGAGACTCTGCCCGAGCCGGGTGGCGATTTCTACTACGCCGCGACCATCACCAACCCGTCGCTGTTCGACACGGTCACGATCTCGGCCATCAGCGACACCTACGGGCTGCCGGTGTGCTCCGACGCGAACGGGGTCATCGACCTGTCGTACACGCTCGACCCCGGCGCCAGCCTGAGCTGCATCTTCACCGTCGAGCATCTGGGCGACGCGGGCGCTACGTGGACCAACGTGGTCAGCGTGACCGCCACTGACGAGGATGGAGCGGATGTGAGCGCCACCTCCAACGAGGTCACCGTCTCCCTGACCGACGTCGCGCCGAGCGTGGAGCTGACGAAGGCGGCGGACCCGGCCACACTGCCGGAGCCCGGCGGTGAGTTCACCTTCACCCTGACCATCCATAACACCTCGGTCGAGCAGGTGACCATCACCGGGCTGACGGACGACTACCCGCTGAGCGCCGAATGTCTGGCGCTGGTCGGTTCCCCGCTGGCGGCGGGTGAGAGCACCTCCTGCACCTACACCGTCGCGCACACCGACGCCGGCACCTATGACAACGTCGCCAACGTGACAGTCGAGGACAACGAGGGCGGTCAGGCCTCCGACAGTGACACCGAAACCGTCACCGTGACCGACGTGCTGCCGGACATCCGCATCACCAAGACGGCGGATCTGGCGAGCGTGCCGGAGACGGGCGGCGACGTGACCTTCACCTTCCTGGTGGAGAACATCGGGCAGGAGGACGTGACGCTGACCAGCCTGAACGACAGCGTCTTCGGCGACCTGAACGGCCAGGGCGACTGCGCCACCGGCGGGACGATCCCGGCGGGCGGCAGCACCACCTGCTCGGTCACACGCTTCCTCGCCTCCGATGACCTGACCGCTCACACCAACGTGGTGACGGCGGTCGGCACCGATGACGACGGCTCGACCGACGAAGCCACCGACGAGGAAACGGTGACCTTCGACGTCGCCGCGCCGGAGATCAACGTCACCAAGACGGCCAACCCGTCGAGCGTGCCGCCGGACGGCGGGAACGTGACGTTCACCTTCCTGGTAGAAAATACCGGGCAGGAAGACGTGACGCTGACCAGCCTGACGGACACAGTCTTCGGCGACCTTGACGGCCAGGGCGACTGCAGCGTTCCGCAGACCATCCTGGTGGGTGACACCTATAGCTGCCAGATCACCACCTTCCTGAGCAGCGGCAATGCCTTCCTACCGCCTCTTGAGCTCAATGTCCTGTCGAAACCCTTCTGCGTCGAGCCGCCCACCGCGCACTACAACGTGGTGACCGCCGTGGCCGTCGACAACGAGGGCACATCGACCAGCGACACGGATGACGAGACGGTCACGTTCGACTACGTGGCGCCCGCCATCCAGGTGAGCAAGACCGCCAGCTCGACCTGTGTTCCGGAGACCGGCGGCGACGTCACGTTCACGATCAGGGTGAAGAACACGGGCACCACGCCGGTGACCCTGACCGGGGCGATCGACTCGGTCTTCGGCCCGATCAACGTGAACCTGTTCGACAAGACCTATCTGGGGCTGTACGACACCGCCACCTACTCGTTCACCAGGTGGCTGACGGGCGAGCCGGCCATGTCCCATCGAAACGTGGTGACCGTCACCGCCCAGGACAACCAGGGCGTGGACGTCACCGGCAGCGATGATGCCACTGTCACCTATTGTGACAAGCCACCCACGGTCGACCTGACCAAGACGGCCAGCCCGCTCCAGCTAACGGAGCCCGGCGGCGACTTCACCTTCACGCTGACCATCCGCAACCCCGGTCTAGAGCCGGTGACCATCACGGCCCTGACGGACACCAACGCCCTGTCAGCCGAATGCCAGGCGCTCGTTGGTACGCCGCTGGCGGCAGGTGAGAGCAAATCCTGCACCTACACCGTCACGCACACCGACGCCGGCACCTACAACAACGTCGCCAATGTGACCGTTCAGGACAACGAGAACAACACCGCCTCCGACACCGACAGCGCCACCGTCACCGTCCTGCCTGAGGTGGCCGGTCAGGTCGTCGTGACGAAGACGGTCGACTGGAACGGCTTCACGCCGGATCAAAACCAGACCTTCCAGTTCTGCATCACCGGCCCGTCGTTCGTCGATCCGCCGTACAACTGCCAGACGGTCGGCTCCAACGGCGGCAGCGTGACGTGGAACAACCTGCTGCCCGGCCTGTACACCATCACCGAGACCCCGCTGGATCCCGTCTGGGTCGTGGTCACCGACCGCATCCAGAAGGCGACCATCACCGGCGGCGACACGGTCGAGCTGGGGTTCACCAACCGCTACAACCCGCCCCAGCCCGCTCTCAGGGTCGAGGGCATGTGCGCCATCGAGACCGGGCAGGTGACCCTCACGCTCTTCAACGATGGCTCGGCCATGTCCGAAGGCGTGCCGTACACCATCACCAACGACAACGGGCTGATCGCGTCCGGCACGACCAACGCGCTCGGCGCGGGTGAGAGCCAGGTCTTCGAGCCGCCCATCCAGACCAGCGGCGGGACGATGGTCTTCCAGACGAGTGGCAGCGGCGGCCTGTACGCCTACGCCGAAATCGCGGACTGCTTCCCGCCGGTCGAACCGCGCGGCCACCTCGCGGTGACCAAGACGGTTGACTGGAACGGCGCGCAGCCCAACCCGGGCAAGACCTTCGAGATCTGCATCACCGGCCCAACCTATCCTGACGGATCGTGCATGGTGGCCGACTATGACGGCGAAACCCTGACCTGGTACGACCTGACCCCCGGCGACTACACCGTCACCGAAACCGATCCGGGCGCAGGGTGGACCGTCAGCATCAGCGGGTCGCCGGCCACCGTCGTCGCCGACCAGACCGCCAGCGCGATCGTCACCAACACTCACGCCGCGCCGGACATCAGCGTGACCAAGACGGCCAACCCGACGCACGTGCCCGAGACGGGCGGCGACGTGACCTTCACCTTCGTCGTGACCAACGTCGGCGCGGTGGACGTGACGCTGACCAGCCTGACGGATACGGTCTTCGGCAACCTCAACGGCCAGGGGACCTGTGCCACCGGCGGGCTGATCCCCGTGGGCAACAGCTATACCTGCGCGGTCACGTACTGGCTCAGCGGCAGCGCCGCAACCCCGCACACCAACACGGTGACGGCGGTCGGGACCGAAATCGACGGGGCGAGCGACACGGCGACGGATGACGAAACCGTGACCTTCGATCCCGCGATAACCTATCAGGGCTGCACGCCCGGCTACTGGAAGCAGAAGCAGCACTTCGGGAACTGGACCTATCCGCTGGATAGCGACTTCGACAGTGTCTTCGGCGTCAACTTCTTCGACCCGAACATCACCCT
>Ga0209270_1002859_pt1 | contig 16638 bp, 13 predicted proteins | sample MTBAKSrepl1MetaG_FD_187456 | JGI IMG/M metagenome (GOLD analysis project Ga0209270, IMG submission 187456) | Enrichment culture microbial communities from Arthur Kill intertidal strait, New Jersey, USA, that are MTBE-degrading - MTBE-AKS1... | ecosystem: Environmental > Aquatic > Marine >...
TTTCAAATTTTGTCCAGTTATTTAGGGGGCTAGAACAATAGAAGTAAAGCTTACAGTTTTTGATATCCCACAATTGAATATTAATATTCAGAAATATTTTGGTAAGTTTGTATTACTTAAATAGAATATTTTAAATGATTAATATACAGAAACAAATCGATTATTGGATAAATGGAGCTGATGACGATATTAAAACGGCAGAACTATTGATAAGGGAATCGGATTCTTCATGGATTGTTTTTCTGTCATCTGGTTATCGAAAAAGCTATTTAGGCAAATTTCGTTAATGTAATTAAAGATATTGCTCCAAAATCACATAACTTAATATACCTATCTGAAAAGGCAGAGTTATCTTTTGATGATGATACACAAATATTTTGGGGAATTTTAATGAAGTATCAATTACAAGGAAGATATCCGGATTACAATCCTGTTTTACCTGATCCTGAAAAAGCAAAAGATTATTATGAAAAAACAAAGACATTATTGCAATGGTTAAAAGAGAAGTTATAGAAATTTTAAAAAAATATATCCTTTTATTACGAACAGAAGGAATATCAGTAGATAAAGCATTCTTATTTGGTAGCTATTTAACCAATTCTGCTCGCGATGAAAGCGATATTGATTTAATGATAGTAACTGAAAACGAAGAAAATGACAATTTAGTTGGAAAAATATGGAGTTTAACAAAAAAAGTCAATTCCAAAATTGAGTCATACCTGGTAGGTAAAAAGAGATTTTATTCCGATGAAAATTCTCCATTAATTGAAATTGTAAGAAAAACAGGATTGGAGATTACCTAAAAAAAAGAAACCAACTGGCCACCTGATAAGCCGGCAATCTTAGCAGTTGATTCAATTTTTCGGGATACTTGATATTAACCAAAGTCAAAATATCTTTATAATAAGAATAATATATTATACAAAAATTTACGGTCGCCCGTAAAAATTCAAGCTATTTTTTATAATCGGGCGGATTAAGTATTTAAATTTATTTTTTGGAATAAATAGTTCATTTTTTCCAATTTGCATTTTCTCAGTATTATCAAGTCTTTCATGAGGACTATTAAAACGTTTTAGTTAAAAAACGTTAAAAGATAATAAGGTCTTTTACTTTTTTATTTTATCTTTGTTTAAGGATCATAAATATAAAATTTATTGATCATGAAAAAGACAGCTATTTTTTTATTAATTACACTTTTCACTGTGAGTATCTTATATGCTCAAGATGAAAAGAAAACTACTATCCCGCTAATAGGATCTGAAGCTCCGTCATTTACCGCAGAAACCACAAATGGAAATTTAAATTTCCCGCGTGATTTTGGTAAAAAGTGGAAGGTACTGTTTAGTCACCCAAGAGATTTCACACCGGTTTGTACTAGTGAAATCTTAGAACTTGCAAAAATGCAGAATCAGTTAAATGAACTGGGTATTGAAATTGCGATTTTATCAACTGATAACAAAGAATTGCACCAGTTGTGGAAAGAATCAATGGAAGAAGTGCTTAGTAATGAACCTGTTCCGGTAAAAATAAAATTTCCGTTCATTGATGATGCAAAAGCAGAAATCTCAAAACTCTACGGCATGTTGCATGCTCCTGTAAGCACAACCAGAGATGTAAGGGGTGTATTTATTATTAATCCTGATAATATCGTTGAGGCCACCTATTTCTATCCAATGTCAATTGGCCGGAACCTGGATGAACTTGTAAGGACAGTACAGGCTCTGCAAACTTCCCACGCAAGCAATCTCTTTACTCCTGTCAACTGGAAGCCGGGGAAAGACCTTCTTGTTCCTCATTTCCCCTATACCAAAGAAGAGCTTGCAGAGAATAAAGACCTCGTCAATGAATTTTATAATGTAGGTTCATTCCTGTGGTATAAAAAGAGTTTAAAATAATAAGATGAAACATACATTACCAACCATCATGTCATTGTAACAGAGAAAAGGAAAAAAGCGGGATGATCCCGCTTTTTTTATTTAACTTCCCCAACCTTCACTTTTTATCGTTTCCACAGGAATTAATTTAATAGTCTTCAAATACATAAGATAGGTCGTGTCATTTTCTGCAGGATTAATTTTCAGACTATATTGTCCGGATTCCTTCAGATCAATATAACCTGCAGGAAATTCATAATATTCGAATAATCCTGTTGTTGAAATGACACGCTTTTCAAAAAATTGGTCACCTGCTTTAATTTCATATTTTTTACCTTCCCACTCTCTGTTTGCGGAATACTCCAGAGATAACCTGAATTTCCCGGGTCGATCAATATTAATGATCCACTCGACAGTATCATCGGGACCTGTCCACTTTGAAATGTGGAATCCCCCTTTCCGGTTGTAACGTGTGCTGGCATTTCCCTTTGTAGATGCCGTAAGATAGTTCAAAAGAATTTCTCCGTTTTCATCCTGATTAACCACTTGAGTAGCTACCTGCAATTTATCTTCAATTTCAAGAACTATTACAGATACAGGGGTGTCGGCCGGTTTTGCAGGAAGATCTATATAAGTGATATTTTCATGTTTGTTAATCGATATTGTATTATTTCTGTCAGTTAACGAATAAGCTGATTTTACTCGACTTAACAATCCGGGAACAGTCAGCCTGCCCTCATGCGGCCATTCTTTTACCAACAGATACAGCTTATTCCCTTTGACGGTACAGTATCCCCACGACAATTCTCCAAATGGATTTGCTGAAGTCCCGTAAATGCTTTCTGAATTTCTTTCCATCCACTTTCCCACTTCATTAAATATCTTTATCGTTGTATCAGGTATTGAACCACTACCTTTGGGCCCGATATTCAAAAGGTAATTACCTCCTCTGCTCACTACTTCTGCTAATCTTATGATGATATCTTCAGGACTCTTCCACAGAGAATCAAATTTGCTGTATCCCCATGTTTCATTGAGTGTCTGCGGGGTTTCCCAGTACTCCTCAAGTCCGCCGGGAGGCATTCCGTTATCGTTTGTGCTCTGGTAATCACCGATAAACTCCTGATAATAATGCCCGACCCTGCCATTTATGAGTGCTGCAGGCTGAATATTTTTAACAAGACTTACAAACTCAAGGCCCTGTTCCCGGGTATACATACCTCTGTCAAACCATACCAGTCCAACCGGACCATAATTAGTAAGCAACTCCCTGAGCTGCGGTTTTGCTTTCTCCTCCAGATATATATTAAATTTTTCAGGATCGTAAATATCCTGTCCCCAATCATTATCATAATCCCAGTCGTTACCATATCCTCCCGGATGATCCCAATCCTCACGATGGGAGTAGTAAACGCAAAATTTAATTCCCTCTTCACTGCATGCCTCAGCCAACTCTTTCAAAGGATCCTGGTTAAATGGAGTCCAGTTATAAATATTATATGGAGATACTTCTGATTTATACATAGCAAAACCATCGTGATGCTTGGCAGTAATTACAATATATTTCATGCCAGTGGATTTGGCCAGTTTTACCCATTCCCGGGCGTCAAACTCAACAGGATTAAAACTCTTTGCCATATTGCGATACTCACTGACAGGTATTTGCAGCTCCTTCATTATCCATTCTGCATTTCTGCCGACAGGAACCTGCCTGCCGTTCCATTCACCTGCCAGTTGCGAATAGGGTCCCCAATGAATGAACATTCCGAATTTTGCGTCACGGAACCAGTCAATATGCTGTTCAGTTCCAGGTGTAACTTCAGTCTTATCCTGATCATTATTCACATGTTGGTGACTGCATCCCGGTATAACCAAACCTGATATAATAAATATCATTAACATCATCGATTTATTCTTCATTTGCAAAAAATTTATTCAGTTTAATCACTAATTTCCGAAAATGCACGGTTCCCAAAGATTTCATTATGATTGCTTATTTAAAAATGTAAAATACCCTGCAATTACTACAACCGGGAGAACTCATAGTCAATAAGTTTTTCTTGTTTTATGGTCGAAGACATTATCACTGACTTCATTTCATTATGTATTTTACCAATCTTCTGTAATTTCTGACGCGGTGAAAGGTCAGGTAATTGGCATCATGAAAATTATGGGCTCCGCCATATTCATCATCATAGGCGGTACGTGAAAGAAAAATAATATGCCGCCCGTCGAACTGCCAGTCGACATATTGAAAGCCGTGCTTTTCAACATCGGGATGATGAAGTAACACCTTATGCACCGTCCAGTTTTCAAGATCGGACGAACTTTTTATCACAAGTGTATTACGAACACTCGCTGCAGAGAGATGTTTATATTCATCTGTCACCATATTACAGATTGTCCAGTAACGCTTACTGACCGGATCAAACCTGACAGAAAACTTCCTCGCCCCGCCTATAAAATCAATGAATCCTGTTTCGGGATCGAAAGTTGCCCTCTTCCCGTCATCACTTATCTTTACTATCGCAGCCATATCGCGACCTTTTTCTGAAGTGGCAACTCTTAAAATATCGATTAAAGTACCCTGCGGTGTAACTACTGCATTCCCTTCAAGCCATCCGCCAAAAGTGCCGTTTAAATATGCCGGATCGTGCGGCAAACTGTTTGATGCAGTCCAGTTTGCAGAATCTAAAAGATCTGCATCAACAGGAGCTGATATTACCATGGCACTATATCTTCTTCCCCATGCAGTAGTATTTGATTTTGCATTTTCGAGGGCCCTCCAGATCCTTCCACCATGAATAATAACCGGCATTGGCGCTGTATGATATTCACCTTCAAGAAGAAGACCGCTTTTTGTGTCAAAAGGTTCACTCCAGGTTTTCCCTCCGTCATCAGAGCGTCTTATAATAAAATTGCCATGATGCTTCCATGTTCCCATAATATAGAGGACATCGTTATGCACAAAAAGATTGGACCAAAATTGTCCGTCTATTTCAGAGATCTTTCCCCATCTCTTTCCTCTGTCGGATGACCTTAAGACAGCAGTAAGTGGTCTCTCATGCTCTGTTGATGCCGGACCGAAATGGTCGTGTGATGCTACATAATCTCCTCCAGGTAAAATACAAATACTTGGGGACCCGATATATGTCTGCGTATTTGCAGGAATATAGTTGACAACAACTCCGGGCACTTTTTGCGCACGGACACTTAACTGTGCTATAAACAGCAGAGATAGTAATGAAACGAGCATGATTTTAAAATCACCCATGAGAATGATTAAAAAATGTGCGAGTTCCATATGATACCTTTGAAAATCTTTACTTTTAATCATATGAAAAACAGAGTTTAGCTAATTATCCTGATATCTTCATTTTAAATTGATTTATTGAATTTTTAAGCCTGACCTGACAAGAACACAAAACACCTGATTCCTATTTTACTCCTCCTCTGCTGATAACCCGTCTCCTCTGATAAACCTCCAATATTTTCCGGGAAGAAGATCCGGTTATGTCTTCCTCAGAGAAGCTTGTCATCAAAATGTTCTGATCCTTTGTCCTGCTGAAATCATAAGTAATATAGATCATTCCGTCTGAAAACTGCTGCCCGTCAGGGTAAGATACCCCGGGTCTTTCATCAATTAACAGTCCGTCAGACCAAGAATAACCATCATCTTTTGATATAAACGCGAACAGGTGAGATCTCTGTATCTTCATATCTACAGGACCATGCTTAACCAGTAAAAGATTTCCTGAGTTTAACCTGCTGATAAAAAATCTTGCTGCAGGATGCTGAATTTTTGAGGGCACAAGAGGAGTCCAGGAATAACCACTATCATAAGAGAAGCTCTCACCGATTCCATACAATGTGCGTACCAACATCCAGAGAGAACCGTCCTTTCGTTCAACAATCATATGTTCATCATGATTCCTGACCTCCCGCGGTACATTGACACCTCCCCGGACGTCCCAGGTTTTCCCGGTATCATTTGATACAACAATTTTTGCACTTTCCTCCCACAGATGCCAGAAAGATACAGGCAATGCCCACTCTCCGGATGATAAAATAACCGGTTTACACATCATGACTCCATCTGTTACACGTACCGGCACAGACCATTCGGGATTACCGCTGTTTGGATTTGAACAATTCATTGCCCAGACTCCACAACTGGTTGAACGTGCAGGCTGTACCTGCTGGGCCCAGAATACCCATAGTTTCCCGTCGGGAGCCATCCATACCTCAGGATCAAAAGCTCTGACAGGTCCACTGCCGTCAGGATCAATTGCCAGTACTTCATCCCATGTTTCTCCTTTATCGGAACTCGTGGCAAGAACAACATAATTATTTGCATCCTCTGCCGGCGTGGGCCCCGTGTACCAGACAGTCCAGAAACGACCTTCCTGACTTACTGCTAAACTTGAAATACCGGTAAACTTTCTGCTCTCAACCGGGTGGTCAACTGTTTTTGCAGGATTTTTTATTATTTCAGGTGGTTCCAGATGAGATTTTTTATCAACAGCGTAAGAGATATTGATAAACAAACCCAGGAATAAAATGGTTAATTTTAAATACATAGTTCTCATATTTAACGGTTTAGCGTAACACATTTTTATACTATTTTTTCTCCGGATAACTAAACGGTATATTCCGAAAACAGAGAGCAATACATGATATCTATATTTTATAATTTAAAGTGTATCTCCCGCTCTTAATCTCCACAACAAAAGAGGCATCATCTTCTAAAGAGTATTTCTTATTATTCAAAAGATATTCCCGGCAATACGAAGGAATGACTACCAGTGCTTCAGTTCCAACCGGAATTTGAATTTCCATATCCATGTTACCGTAATTTATCTTCCAATTGACTTCGAGCCGGCCATACGGCGTCTCCTGAAAAGTATTTGCCCGGGTCACTCCTTTGGGAATCTGAGGTTCGATTAGCACTTTCCTGAAAGCAGGAACTGAATCAACCGGAACAATTCCACCTAAAGCCTGGTAAAACCACGAACCTATGCCGTTATAACAGTTATGTATTCTGCTTCTCTGTCCGTCCCAGTGTTCCCATGTAGTGGTTGCATGGTTATCAATCATATAAAGATATCCTGGGTAATCCCTCTTCTTTAATATTGAATACATAAAATCAACCTCCCTGTTCCTTACTGCCCATTCAGTCAATACAGGAACACCTACAAGTCCGCAGGCAATATGACCGTTCCTGTTAACATGGGTTTCATACCAGAGACTTTTGGTAACTTTATCAACCAGACTATCAGGAACAACTCCTGCAATCAGCGGAAATGCCTGGTCGATCTGTGTCCCTGTTCCGTAATTGTTATCTTTTTCATTAAAGAATGTTTCATGGATCTTTCTCTTCAACTCTTCCTTCTTCGATTCATAATTAGCAATATCATTATTCTCTCCAATAATCCGGGCAATTTTCTGCATATTATCATAACATTTCACAATAAAAGAGTTATTTACCAAATCGACAGAAGCTTCAGCAGTTTGATCCACACCTTCGGGTGTAGCCCAGTCGCCAAGATACCAGTTGCGGTAATCTGTATTAGGCCAGGGCTTCAATAATCCGTCAACTGTATATTTATCAACATATCCCAGCCATTTCTTCATTACGGGATAATATTTCTTCAGCAAAAGGGTATCACCATAACTGAGATATGTATTCCGGGCCGCGGTAATAATAAAGCCACACCAGTAAGGGCCGCCGCCGGCAGAATATGGATTAGGTGCAGTATGAGGCATGCTGCCATCTTCACGAACAACATCTGCCCAGGCCTGCAGCCAGTTGTTATAAAGGGGTGCCATATCATACATGATCTGGGCTGTTACTGTTGATGCATTTCCGTCTCCTCCGTATCCCAGTCGTTCGATATGCGGACAATCAACCAAATCACCTCCCAGACTCAGACATCGCAAGGTATATTGTATCATATCATGTATATCGTTCAAATCCTCATCCGAACATTCAAATCCCGATGTCTCCTTAAAACCGGTATGAACAAGAAAGGCAGTGATCGAATCAATATCCGGCATGTAATTAATATTGCTTACACGTATATACCTGAATGCATGATAATTGAATTTATTTTTAAAGACCTCCGGCAACTCACCGGAGGCTATATACCTGTCCAGATTATTACGGCTGTTAAATATTCCATCATTCCCCGGGTGATCTGAGTACTCAATCACTATTTCCTGCGATTTTTGCAGGCCCTCAAAGTGAATTTCAGTTATACCGGTGAGGTTCTTACCCATATCTATAAGAAAGGTATCTTCAGCGACCTGAATAATTGCCACGGGTTTTATTGTATCGGTAATCAGATTATATTCACACATCTGCGGAGTAACTTCATGATCGGGAACCGTTATTTCTTCGGCCTGTTCCCATTGACGTTCAGGCAGGTTTCCCGTGAACAGATCATCTTTTACCAAAGAACCATCAACTATTTCACCACCAAACCGATGGGGCCTCCAGTTCCCAATCCTTGTATAGCTGCTGTTTCTGCCTTTCCAGGTATTATCAGTTACAAGAATAATCTCCCGGACCGTACCAGATACTTTTTCTAATTGTGCTTTCACATAAGGTCCGTTTTCTGTAAGACCAAAAAGTCCTTCAGTATACCAGCCTGCTCCAAGCCAGATAATCAGGTCATTACGACCTTTTTTTATAAATTCAGACACATCGTAAGTGTTAACTAAAGAACGCTTTCCATATTGGGTAACAGCAGGTGTGAGTATACCTTTGCCAACCTTCTCCCCGTTTAACCACACTTCGTGATAACCCAAAGAGTTGACATGAAGAAAAAATCCCGTTCCGGGTTCTTCAACATTAAATGTTTTAAATATCTGCGGACATTCCCGGTAGCCATTACCCGGATTATATCCGATATATGAGGCTTTCCAGTCATCTTTCTCCAGCAAACCGACACTAAACCGGGATGGGGAACTCCATACGGAAACTCTTCCTTTCTCATCAAAAACGCGTACTTTCCAGAAAACAACTGATCCGGATTGTAAATTCTTTCCCCCATAGGGTACCATGATTGAAGAGGATGACACAATTTTACCTGAATCCCAGAGATCCGCATTGTTATTTTCCAATAATGACAAGTTGCCTGCTACAAGAATTTGATATGCCGTCTGTTCAGTGCCGTTTATGCTGCTTCTGATCTTCCAGCTAAACCGGGGTTCCACTTTGTCAATCCCTAAAGGTTCCTTCAGATTTTCACAGCGAAGATTGTAAATCTCCATCTCTGCCTTTTTTTGACAGGCTGACAGTAATAAAAGTATGGCAATTAAACAGAACAGGATATTTAACCTCATCGGAATCAGATATATTAAACGTTATTAATAAGAGAAACTTTGAAATTGTTTATATCGAAATCTTATGATATTGCCAGTATTTTTACATGACCAAAAAAGAAATTATAAATAATATGCTCTCGTTATTACATCTGACAAACTCATATCCGGATAAAAATGCTTCCCGGAAACTTAACTCATTTCCCAGCCTTTTCTGACAGGTTCCCTGATTATTGCGTCAGCTTCCGGCAAACCTTCTGCTTTCATATTTTCATAATCCCAGATTATCTTTTTACCTCCCAGTCTCAGCGACAAAACTCCCAGAAGAGTAATCTCCGTAAGTCTTGATGCATAGTCAAAATTGGACATGGCAGCAGGTCCCCCTTTCATGGCATCGATCCATTCACGGTGATGTCCTTTAGAGCGCGGGATATTCTGAGCCGGCGGCTTAAATGAGTTACGGCGGCTTTCAGGAAAAATAAGCGGCGCACTGCTTGCTCCTCCGTTTGTGATAATAACTCCCTTATCTCCGACAAACATTGCACCTCTGCCTGATAACTCAACATTTTGTGGTACCATCTCAGGAAGATCCGGTTTGAGTCCGCCCGAATACCATATAAGTCTTAATGCCTGCTGATCACCTTTTGCCTTGAAATCATAATATCCTATCTCGCCATAAGGAGCAATATCAGAATTTCCTTTGTTTCCTGCCGGATAAACCTGTACACTTTCCGGCTCCTTAAGATTAAAAGCCCAGGTAACTGCATCCATATCATGACAGCCGAAATCACCAAGTGCTCCACAGCCAAAATCCCAGAAATCCCGCCATTTAACAGGTGTATACATTTTATTATACGAACGCCATGATGTTGGCCCCAGCCACAGATCCCAGTTAAAACCGGCCGGAACCGGAGTAGTTGCCTCAGGAAATCCGTTCAGGCCGGGCAGCCACCTTGTTGCTCCAACCCATGAATGAGCCTCATAAACTTCACCGATCGCTCCTGCACGAAGATATTCCACTGTCTGGCGGATTGTATCAAGACTGTGTAACTGGTTGCCCATCTGCGTGGCCAGTCCTGTTTCTTTTGCAACATCTCTTATTTTTCTGGCCTCCCATATATTGTGTGTCAATGGTTTCTCACAATAAACATGCTTTCCTGCCCTCATCGAGGTTATTGAAATATAAGCATGAGTGTTGTCAGGGGATGCACACAGAACAGCGTCCAATGATTTATCCTTATCCAGCATCTCCCTGAAATCGATATATTCTGATATTTTATAGCCCGGATTCTTCCCGGCATATTGTGACTCAATAAATTTTTTAACAGGACCGCGACCGGTGTCTGTACTGTATAAAATATCATTAGTCCAGTAGTTCGACGGATCGGCTATTGTTGTAATCTGAACATCATCAAGCTTCGCGAGTTCCCTGATGCTGTACATCGACTGCCCTCCGGCCCCGACTATACCAATACTGACTTTATCACTGGGTGCAACAAAATTATTTCCTCCTAATACATGTCTGGGAATGATATATATTCCCGCGGATGAAAGGACTGTCTTTTTAATAAATTTTCTGCGATTGACCATTTTTTGATTTTTTATTTTATAATTCAATTTTCAATACGAATCCGGGAGTATCATTCTTTTTATTTAAAGGTAACTCAACACTAACCTTACCCTCATCTGATCTCCATTTTAACTCCTTAGTAGTTCCTAATACTGTAATTTTTTTAATTTGCCCGTGAAGATCAGAAAGCGATTTGACAGTGGCTGTATTGTTGACCGGATTGGCAAGACAGATAGCATAAACAGTATTATTCTTCTTTGTAAACCAGAAATCCTCCGGAGTAAATACAGTATCGAATCCATGTTCTTTACGGTAGGTTGTACCTTTTGCCTCAACTGTAGTCGGACCCTCTTTCATTGTGGTCCACCGGCCTGTACCGTAAATAGCCTCTCCGTTCACTTTCATCCACTTACCTATGCCCTTCAGTACCTCTGCACTGGCAGGCGGTATTATGCCGTTTCCGTCAGGTCCTACATTTAAGAGATAATTTCCACCTTTACCTGCTATCTCAACTATCCAGAAAAGCACCTCATCAACCGACTTCCAGTCGATGTCATAGCTCTTGTACCCCCATGTATTATTAAGTGTTCCGGGAGTTTCCCATGTTTTATATTTACTGTCAATATTTGTCGGAATCTGATTATCCCCTGCAACAAGGTAATCGCCCAGATCATTTCCTACCCTGCTGTTTACAAGACATTCAGGCTGATAGTCATATGCCAGTTTATAGAATTCATAGCTCTGTTGCAGATTCATATATCTCGGAAAGTCATACCATATCTCCACCAGATTGGGAAATTTGGTCAGCAATTCTCTCATCTGAGGTTTGGCCTTAGTCTCAATATACTGTTCATAAGATAAAGGTGAAGGATCCCACGTATTTGCCGCACGGGTATCTTTCAGATCAGGGTCTGACTTTTTTGCCTGTGCGATACCGGCATCACCGCCATCCATCCAGTCGATTGAGTGGGAGTAATAAATTCCCATTCTCATACCATGCCTCTTGCATGCATTATATAACTCTTCTATAGGATCTCTTTTAAATGGTGTAAGGTCATAGATATTATAATCACTCACATTGGAATGATACATTGCAAATCCGTCGTGGTGCTTGGGCATGGCCACAATATAACGCATACCTGCCTCTTTTGCCAGTTTTACCCATTCATCTGCATCGAATCCGACGGGATTGAATGTTTTGGCAATTTCCCGGTATTCATCCCTGGGTATTTGCGCGCAGTACATTATCCATTCTCCGATAATAGCCTGACTACCATGTGTTTCAGGAACTATTTTTTCACCCTTCCAGACACCACCCAGTTTTGAATAGACTCCCCAGTGGATGAACATGCCAAATTTCAGATCGTTGTATTCCTCAAAACGATCTGTTTTGGATTCGTGCATTCTCTCCCACTCTTTAAGTAACTGATCACTTTGTTGTGATACAGAGAATAGTGACGGAAAGATGCAAACCAGAAGTGTTATTGCTCGTTTCATATTGGTTAATTAAATGGTTTAATTCACATATAATTCATAATCAATAATTTAGTATGTCTAAAAAGTATCCTGTATCAAATAATCAATAACTCAGAACAACATTTTATTAATATTAATTGTCCGGTTCACGGTCAACTATATCAATTTGTTGTAATAAACATATTGAGCTTTTTGGGTATAATAATTTTAGAACTATTGATAATCCCCTTCCCTGAACCCAGATCAAAAATATTATTGTAAACTGAAAGATTACTGACATTTTTCCCAATTAAAATTCCGCCAACAAGTTCAGGATTTTCCTTGGAAGTCAGTGACGAAAAAAGGCATCCGTTAATATGGATCTTTGAACAACTCTCTGCCTTTACTCCCAGAATTTTAATATCGGTCATCTGACAATTACTCACTGATATTTCCTCACCACCTTCTATTTCCAAAGTTGCATGTTTATCAACTCCCTGCATCAGATTATCAGAAAAAATAATATTACGGCTGTTTTTTAATAAAGTCCCGCCATTAGCCTCAAGATCTGGCGGAAAATAGTCCTCATTTCTGTCAAATGTATTTGATCCTATTACTAAATTTTTACAGTCTTCCGCAATAATGTGACGGTCGTATCCTCTTATAAATGTATTTCCGGTTATGCTTACCCCTCTGACATTTTGAAATTTAATATTAACTGTCTGATTACTGATATGATTTCCTGATATATTCCATAGTCCTATCTTATTCGGATTATCCTTTTCACCCTCGAATAATATATTGCACCCTCCCGGAGAGGGAATAGCCTGGATGGTATTTCCGGTGATAGTGCCTTCCCTAACACTGCTCCCCTTCTCGGAGGTATCAATCCATATATCAGCTGAGACATCTGAATCAGGATCATAATTATACTCAATATCATTACCTGTTATCTGAAAATTTCTTATCTCGCTTCGACTGACCTTTATACCACTCTCTTTATTATAACTTATGTGACAGTGACTGATATTTATCTGGTGCAGATTAAGAGCATCAAGGAATATCCCGATTTTGTCACAGTTGTAAATGTGACATCCTTCAATTATTATATTACGATTTCTTTCAGTGAGATGGATTCCTGTCATTACTTCCCTGATAAACAGCGAACTGATAATTGCCTGGAATGTACCTGTCAGTTCAACACCGCAAGCCTCAGGATGATTACCCGTGATTTCAATTGCGCTGATCAGAGGCATTCGTTCTCTTTCCCAGACCTGGTCACTGACAGTAAGGGGACTTGCTGATCCCTTAGTATGAGATCCGGTAAATTTAAAGGCGGGACCGGCTCCCTCCATAATTACTGTGGCACTTCCTCCATGTCCCGTTAAACCGATCTTACCTGTTTCCCCCAGTATGATCTCTATTGTTTTGGTTATTCTGTAACGTCCTGAGGGGAAAGTGACTACTCCGTCTTCAGCATTAGATATTGCCGAAATAATCGATCTGGTATCATCATTAATCCCGTCCCCTTTTGCACCAAAATCTTTGACATTGGTTGCTCCGGAAGTTAAAACAGTAAAAAACGGGAAAAAAAGAAATAACAGTATTTTTTTAATATTATCCATGATTTGAATTTTTTGTTCAGCTAAATCAGGACTAAATTAACCAGAAACCCTGAGAATTTATCAATTTTTATAATTAATGTTCCATGATTATTTATCCCGGGACTGTTCAAAGCTGTTATATATTTTAAAAATCAGACTATATTACAGTTATTTAAACTATTAGTTTCTGTATCTTTTATAGTTGCAGTGAATAGACGCAATTATTAAAAATATTTCAAACTTTTTTTAAACGGAATAAGCAAAGTATTCCATGGAAGCTCGGAAAGCACCATCAAAACGAGGATAGCCGGTTCAAAATAGAGTGCTGCAAGAACTATTGCCATACCATTATTAATATAGGCAGATCCGATGGTCAGAGATATTTTATCTTCTTTATCTTCTTTGAATCCTGTTAAATATCCAAACAGATGCAGTAAAATATATACCAGATACAGAAATGCTGTTTCCCGGATTATTTTTCTAAAATCACCAAGAATAATATCACGCTGGGAACCCATAATGGCATATACCATTACAGAGAGAATAATAATGTTACTTGCCGTAAAGACATGGTTATATTTTTCAATAATTCCCGAAAAATATCTTTTCACCGGTTGTGATAATATCATCGGCACAAAAACGATCAGGGCCAAATCTTTAAATAAAAGCCACGGATCTACAGCAACCTTGTTATTGATTGCCCAAAACAAAAGAGGGACTGTCAGCGGAGCGACAACAGATGTTACAATTACAATGCTCGCAGAAAGGGCTGTATTCCCCCTTGCAATATCAGTAAGAGCCGGAGTTGTCACACCCGCGGGCATTGCTGTTAAAAGCAACATACCTATTGCCATTACAGGATCAAATAAACTAAAAGTTAAATAAAAAAAGAGGGGGAAGATTACCATATTCATGACAACTATAAAGATCATCAGTTTATAGTTTTTCATCTTCGTGAATATCTGTGCAATATCAGTTTTAAGAAAAACGAGAAAAAGCATTGCCATCAGAAAAAGCTTCAGCAATGACATCAAAAATTCATTAAATAATGGGTAGATAAGTCCGAGTACCAGACATGTCAACAAAAATATCCAAAAGTGTTTTTCAATAAAAACGGCAATCTTCATCTTAAAATATAGTATAGAATGAGACCTTTAATCCTATTACCGACTGGTAAGATATTATCAAAGAAAAAATCAGTGTCAGTATAAGTCCTGCGTTTAACCAAATCCCGGCCTTATGTTCTCCCATAAGATCTTTCCTGTTCAACAGATACATTATCGCTACAACTACCAACGGCAGGACAAATATCTGAAATAACTGGCTTATAAGCATTGCAAATACAGGTCGTGCTCCCAAAATGGGAACAGTCAGTCCGAATAACAAACCTGCTCCTGTTAAAATTCTGAACTGCTTTCCTTTATAATTAACCGGTTTATTTTTGTAATCACTTATTAACAACGGTGCCAGCATCACTATCGGAAACAGCGACGAAAGTGCCGCTCCGAGTATACCCATAATAAAAATCGATAATGCAAAACGCCCGAGCAGAGGCTCCAGCAATGTAACCATGGTTATCACCTCTTCAACCGGCTTATTCATGATAAACAGTGTGCCTGCTGCACAAGCCATAATCGATCCGCTCACTATGAACATCATTACCGCAGCAACAATGGCATCTTTTCTCTGGTGTTTCAGCTGTTTCATATCCCACTTTTTCTCCTTCAGCAATACACTACGAACCACAAACGTGGGGGCTGTCAGCGTGGTACCGACAAGGGCTGCAATCATCATAGGTGCATTAACTTCATCCGGTATACCGGGAATAAGACCTCTGCCCATAGCTGAAGGTTCAGGTAATACCAGGAACATGGTCAAAATGAAGCTGATGCCCATAAGAGAAACAAAAATGATAAGTATCTTCTCAAAAAATGAGTATTCACCCAGTAACAGCAGAAAATATATAATAACTATTATACATGCAGCTATCAAAAGAGGATTCCATCCCCGGCCGTTAAACAGCAATACCGACCACTCCCTTATAAGATCAGATATTATTCCCATTATCCCGATAAGTGCCAGGATTTCAACAAATATCAATCCGATCATTGTAATTACTGCAAGAGGAACACCTATTGATCTGAAATGCTTTTTATAACTGTACAGTGCACCCTCGCCGGTGACAAGGGAATACCTGCCATATGCTTCCAGCAGGACAAAACTGAAAATGCATGAAAGGGCAAGGGCCCAAAGCATTGACAATCCATAACGCGATCCTGCCGATGCCATCGCAACAACACTGCCTGTACCGATCGTGTAACCGACAAGGAAAAATCCGGGTCCGATGGATACCAGCAGCTTCCACAACCGGCCTGGTAAATAAGATAATTTTGTCATAGGTTCAGATATGATTAAAATATTGATTATAAACTACATCGAAAACTTAATACTAATGCCGTTATATTTTTAAAACTGTAAATCATTTAAGCAATATACCTTTAAATGAAACGGGCATGACTGTAAATTCGCAAAAAGATATTATTAAAACATATGCGGGTTCTCCCGGTTGAAGCCGGGATAAACTATATGATACCTTTGAAAATCATTAATTATAATCATGTTAAAGCTGCTTTTTTATCATGCAGGACTCAAATTTGAGATATTTCCAATTCTTGAGGCCCGGGTAAATTGTTTTCATATTTGCCTGGGTAAAACCTCGCTGCTCTGGTGGACAATGCCAACCTTTATATCCGGTTCCGATTCAATTCTCTTGTTAATATATGCCTGAACGCTATCAGCTCCCAGG
>Ga0209270_1002861_pt1 | contig 16631 bp, 22 predicted proteins | sample MTBAKSrepl1MetaG_FD_187456 | JGI IMG/M metagenome (GOLD analysis project Ga0209270, IMG submission 187456) | Enrichment culture microbial communities from Arthur Kill intertidal strait, New Jersey, USA, that are MTBE-degrading - MTBE-AKS1... | ecosystem: Environmental > Aquatic > Marine >...
GAGACATCGCTTGACGGCGGGATGATGACGATGAGTACGCCGACCGCCCCGCCGGCGGCCACGGAGGCGTTCGTCTACGATCATCTGGGCAATCGGGTGACGTACACGGACAAGGAGGGGTACCCCACGACGTACGCGCACAACGGGCTCAACCAGTACACGCACGTGCATCGGGATTTGGTGTGGGACCTGGAGGAGGATTACTACCCTGAGCATGATGCCAACGGGAATCTGTCGCGGGATCGGTACGGGTACGTGTACAGCTACGACTACCGCAATCGGCTGACGCGGATCACGGGGGAATTGACGTTCGGCTACGATGCCTTGGGTCGGCGGGTCAAGAAGACCGACGATGATGCGGGCGTCACGACGTACTTCTACTACGATCCCTTTGGCCGGGTGATTGCCGAGTACGAGAGGCCCGATGGCGGCTCGGCGGCGCTGGCCCGGGTCTTCGTGTACGGCAACGGGATCGATGAGGTTCTGGCGATGTTCACGCCGTACCACGCGGGCGAGCCGGCGGATTGGGATGAGTTCCTGGACTTTTGCGGCGTGTGGCTGCTGGATTCGGGCGATCCGGGGTATGACGATGCGTTCGACGTGGTGGATGATAACGTCATCGACCTGAAGGACTTTGCGGTTTTTGCCGCGTCGTGGGACCTGCCGTCGAGCGAGGAATCGGACTGGTACTACCTGCACGATGCCCTGGGGTCGGTCGTGGGCGTGGTCGGCGCCCGGTTTGGCCGCGAGTCCGATCGCGAATTCTACCTCTATGATGTCTATGGCCAGCCCGACGTGCTGCCGGCCAACGGTAATCCCTACTTGTTCACGGGCCGCCGGTATGACTGGGTGGATGATGACCTGGTCCTTTACTACCTCCGCGCCCGACACTACAGCCCGCTGACGGGGCGTTTCCTGCAGACCGACCCCATCGAGCAGTTGCCCGTCTGGCTTCGGCCGCTGAGCCATGCGCTGCCCCTGACCTATGGTGCCGACGTGCTGGACGGCTCGATCCACCGCTCGCCGCACCTGCCGCTTCTGCTGGATTTCGGCCTGCTGCTGGCGTTCTGCGCGGTGCTGTTTGGCATGAGTTTGCGGAACATCCGGCGGAAGTGGATCACGTAATGGACAGGCAGATGTGAATGAAGATCGGTAGCTTCGAGTTCAATCTTCGAGAACTGGCCGGGTCACTGGGCGACTTCGGCACGTTGCTACCGCTGGCCATCGGGTACATCACCGTCTGTGGGCTGAATCCAGCAGGCCTGCTGGTCATGATGGGCCTGGTGAACATCGTCACGGGGTTGGTCTATCGCCTCCCTATGCCCGTGGAGCCGATGAAAGTCCTCGCGGTCGTGGCTATCGCCCAAGCCTGGACGCCGGAGATGGTCTACACCTCCGGATTGGTCATGGGCGTGGTCTGGCTGGTGATGGGCGTGACCGGCGCGATGGATTCCGTCGCCCGATGGACGCCTCGCAGCGTGATTCGCGGCATTCAGCTCTCGCTCGGGGCGCTGCTGGCCATTGAAGGCGTCAAGATGGCCAGCACGTGGTGGTTGCTCGGCGTGGCCGCTGTTGTCGTGGTTCTCCTGCTGCGGAGCAACCGCTACGCCCCGGCCTCCATCGTCCTGGTCGTCGGCGGGATCGTCATCATGGCCTTCCGAGGCCAGTTGGCCGAAGTGGGCGGCATTTCGCTATTGCTTCCTCCCTTGACGATGGTGGACCCGCGCGAGATCTGGCCGGTGCTGCGGGATGCTGGCTTGGCGCAGATTCCTCTGACGGCCACCAACGCCGTGATCGCCACGAGCGTTCTCATCTCGGAATACTGGCCGAACCGGCGAGTCACGAACCGCCAGTTGGCGACGAACATGGGCGTCATGAATGTCGTGCTGCCTTTTTTCGGCGGCATGCCCCTCTGCCATGGGGCCGGAGGCCTGGCCGGGCAGCACTATTTCGGCGCGAGGACTGGCGGGACCAACATCATCGAAGGGACCATCGAGATCGGCCTGGGTGTCCTGTTGGCGGGAAGCATCGCGTCGATCTTCGCCGCGTTTCCGCTGGCTATCGTCGGGGCGATGATGTTGCTGGTCGGTGTCGAGATGGTCAAGTTCGCCCGCGACCTGCGGTTCAACCGGCACCTCGTGCCCGTCGCGGCGACGCTGACCGGGTCGATGCTGGTCAACATGGCAGTCGGGTTTGCGGCCGGGATGGCCGTCCACTACCTCTTGCTGGGCAAGGAGCATCGTCATGCCGACGCCCAGCGATGAAGACTTGATGTTACGGGTCCACCTGGGAGACTTGGACGCCTTCGAGCGAGTCGTCCTGCGCCACCAGGCCGAGGCGTGGCGCGTGGCCTATCGATTCACCGGCAACGCCGCCGAGGCCGAGGACCTCGCCCAGGATACCTTCCTGAAGATTCTTGACGCAGCTCCGCGATACAGGCCCACGGCCACATTCCGCACGTACTTCTATCGGGTTCTGACGCGGTTGTGCATCGATCACCGGCGCAAGAAGCGGCCTGTTCTCACCGACTCATTGCCGGACACGCCGGACACCATGCCTTCTCCTTCAGCGCAGGCCGACCAGTCCGAACGTGATGCACTGATTCAGGCCGCGCTAAACTCCCTGCCCGCCGACTACCGTATGGCGGTGGTGCTGCGGTATTTCGAAGGGCTCAGCGGGGCCGAGATGGCCGAGGCGATGGGCCGCAGCGTCAAGGCCGTCGAACGTCTGCTGTCGCGAGCCAAGTTCTCACTGGAGCCGCAGTTGCGGCATCTTCTGGACCGGTGAAGGTTTTCCGAGGGGGATTTCCCGGACCTGTTCGTTTGTTGAGATAGGAGACATCCGATGCACTGCGAAGATGTGCAACGACAACTCAACCGCTTTGCGGCTGGCGACTTGCCGGTGGCTGATCGCCACGCCGCGGGGGCCCACCTGGCCGAATGTGCGGCTTGTCGCGCGAAGCTGGCGGAGCTCGACGCGTTGGCTGGCGTTCTGGTCGACATGCCGACGGCGCCCATCCCGTCGGGATTTGCTTTTCGCGTGATGGCGGCTGCGCGACAACGGCAGGAGGCCCAGCCCGTCGCTGTCTGGACCCTGCTGCGCTGGTGGCGTCTGACGTCAGCCCCGATGCATGCCGCCGCTGCTGCGGTGTTGATCGTCGGCTTAACCGTCGGGATGGTGTTGGGATGGACCTCCGCGCCATCGGCCGCACGGGCCGAGACGGCTGCTGAAGTTGACCCGGTTGACGTGTACCAGATCGACTACCTCGGCGAGGCACCGTCCGGATCGCTGGCCGACAGCTACCTGACGCTCGTCTCGGCCACGAACGAGGGAGGGCGCTGACCATGTGGAAGAAGATCGCCCCTTTGCTGATCATGCTCTCGGTGGCCCTGAACATCGCCTTCATCAGCGTATGGGCTGTCCATGCGGCCCGGTCACACTGGCCCACCGAGGCCAATGGCGACAGTGAGATATGGTGCCCATTGCATCGTCGGCTCAATGTGACAGATGCGCAGTGGCAACAGATCGAGCCGCGCATCGCAGAGTTCCGCGATCGGTCGCAAACGATATGCGCGGAACTGAATCGCCTGCGAACCGAGTTGGTTGACTTGATCGCGTCCGATGATCCGGACCATCAGGCCATCGCCGCCAAGCAGGAAGAGATTCGCGCCGGGCAACAGCGGATGCAGCAGCTCGTCGTCGAGCATCTCCTGGCGGAGAAGGAAGTGCTCACCGCCGAGCAGCAGAAGGAGCTGTTCGATCTGATCCGTCAGCGCAGCGCCGGCCACGGGCCGGGCCGCATGATGGGCCTGCCGGGGTCTGATCCCGATGTACAGGGAAGCCCGCACGGGCATGCCGGCGATCGCAACACACTCAATCAAGGAGATCAGCCATGATGATCTTGCTAGCCGGAATGCACATGCAACACGCTGCCGGTGGCTGGCCGATTTGGATCGGCATCGGTGTGCTTCTGCTTGTGGTTGCTTGCGCTGCGGTAGCTCTGTTGGCACGTCGACCGGCCGTGCAAGCTGCTGGGGGTTGCCTCGGCCCTTATGCGTGCTGTCTTGGCGGAGGCGGTTCAGCCACTGCGGACGGCCTTGACACGGAGACGGACGATGACGCTCTCGACGCTCGCATCCTCGAGATGCTGCGCCAGAAAGGCGAGCCGATGCGCCAAGCCGAGATCGCTGCCAACCTGGGCATGGACCCTGTCGCACTCGGTTCGTGGCTGGCTGGTATGGAGCGGCGCGAACGCCTCGGCAGGACGTGGAACGCGGAGCAATCGACCTACGTGGTCCACCTGCGCGACGAGGCGTAAGCCGCCTGAAGCGTGGCGATACAGGAGCTCGGTTTGAAATACGGCGTGAACTTACTTCTGCTGGCTGGCGTCATCGCTCTGGGTGGCTGCGCGGGCCTCGATCCGTGGGGCGAATTCGATGCGCTGCCGGAATCCCGCGCGCAGTCGTTTGACGCGGAGATCGACGTGGAGGAATCGGCCCCGGCTGATTCGCCGAACTTCGCGTTCGACCTGGCCGGGCGGACGCTTTCATTGGGCGAGTGCGTCACCGTCGCCCTGGAGCACAACCCGCGCACGGCCGAATCCTGGCAGTCGATTCGCGCCGCTGCAGCGCAGGTTGGCCGGGCCAAGGCCGATTACCTGCCCGTCATTGGCCTGACGGCCGGCGCTGCGCGCGGAGATACCGTCGAGTTGAACCGGCAAGTCGAGATGGGCACGTACAACCGGTACAGCGGCTTGGTTGGCTTTCGGTGGTTGTTGTTCGACGGCGGCGGCCGTCAGGCCCGGGTAGATGCGGCCACCGCCGAAGTGCTGGCGGCGGGGTTTCGGCACAACACCGCCTTACAGGATGTGGCCCTGCTGACGGTCGAGTCATACTACAACCTGCTTGCCGCCCGCAGCTTTCGCCAGCTCGCCGAGGAAACCGTTCGCCAACGAGACTACCAGCTCCGCCTCGCTCAGGCCCGGCATCGCGCTGGTGTTGTCAGCAAGTCCGACGTGCTGCGGGCGCAAACGGACAGGGCCGACGCGAAGTTGAACTTGGTGCGGGCAGAGAATTCGGTCGAGGTGGCAAAAGGACGTTTAGCCACCGCAATGGGTATGTCGGTATCAGTAGATTTTCAGATCGCCGACCTGCCTGAGGTGGAGTACGCTGAACAACTCACCGACCTCCAAGGTTTGCTTGATGAGGCTGCTCGCAATCGCTCGGAGTTGAAGACCGCCGTCGCCCAGGTCCGCAGCGAGCAAGCGGAGGTTCGGCTCGCCGAATCACGGTACTGGCCGACGGTTGTCCTGGACTCCGGCTTCGGCTGGCAGAGCCGAGAGTTTCCGCCCGACATGCGTCATTGGATTGTTGGAGGCTCGCTTGATGTGCCGCTGTTCACCGGCTTCGAGCGCAACTACCAACTGCACGGCAGCAAGGCCGGGTTGGGCGCGGCAATAGCTGGGTACGAAGCTACCCTTCGCGGCATAGAGTTGGAGGTCTGGACAGCCTACTGGCAAACCATCGAGGCGGGCCAGGCCATTGAGGCTGCTGAGCACTTTGTTGCCAGTGCCGAGGAAAGCGCCCGTGTTGCCGAGGGGGAATACAAGAACGGAACCGGTTCGATCATCGGGCTGATCGACGCCCAGACTGCTCGGACCGCCGCAAACAATCGACTTATTCAAGCCCGGCTGGACTGGCGAATCACCAAGGTGCGGTTCGCACATGCTGTGGGGCGGTCCTTGATTGAAAGAACCGGACCGGTGTTGGAGGAACGGAATGATTTGGAAGCGGTTCCTGCTGCTTCTGCGGGCGCGAGCCCTGTGCTTTCCCAGCCATCGCGCTGATTATGCCGTGGTTAATGAAGTCCTAATAAGGAACATCAACATGAAACGAGTTTGGAACCTCGCCTGCAAGTCCGCCCTGGCCGTTTGCCTGGCGACGCTTGCGGTGCCCGCATGGACTGAATCCGAAGATACAGCATCGTCGAGCAAGGCCGAGCGATCACTGCCGGATTTGTATGCCTATGTGGCTTCGGATATTCTGGAGTGGTCCAAACCCGAGCCGGGCGTTTGGGTGGATTTGGGGGCGGGTTCCGGAGGCGTTGGCTTGGCTGTGGCATCTTCCAAGAATCGATCGGCTGCTGCGAGTACGATTATCTTGTTGGATCCGGACGCCACGGCGCTTACACAGGCACTGAAGAGGGGTCGACGGGCGGGGCTGAGCAACCGGTTGGTTGCCGTGGTTGGCGTGGCCGAAAAAATGCCACTTCCTGACAAATCGGTGGACCTTGTTTTCAGCCGTGGTTCGATCTGGTTCTGGAACGATCAGGTTAAAGGGATTCGCGAGATCTATCGGGTGTTGCGGCCCGGTGGAAGCGCGATGCTCGGAGGCGGCCTGGGGAGCGAGTACCCTGAATGGGCCCGTAGCGAATTCATGCGGCGAAGGCACGGCCATCGGAACACGGATTCGCCGCAGGCAAAGGAGTTTGCCCGACTCCGAGATCCCAATACGGTTCGCCAGTGGGCGAAAGATGCGGGCATCTCCGATTTCGAGGTCATTGGCTACGGTGTCTTGCCTCCGGACGATTCGCGCGCGGCATCGGGTATCTGGTTGAAGTTCACCAAGCCGAAGGATGAATAAGTGCGGCTGTCCATCGCGTCGCGGGTGCGCCTGGACGGGCGAATCGCCAGGGTGTGCTTCGCGCACGCCGTGGAGCGATCGCTGCCCCCACGAGCCCAACCGCCCGCGCCGGAAGAAAGTGAGTAACCTTGGAAAGAAACGCCAAACGAGCTCTGTTTATCGTAGTGGTCTTGGCGATACTGGCTAGTGCGGGCGCCGTCTGGTTCGGCCTTGCGAATCAGGCCACCCAATCGCCGCCGGAGAACTGGGCGAAGAAGCCCACGCCTTTGCAGGTCGAAGTCCAACCGGTGCAAAAGGGCGAGATCGTCCAGCGGCTGGAACTCAGTGGCGAAGTGGTGGCCACCGATGCGGTCGTGATCGCCACCACTAAGGAAGGTCCGATCAAGTATTGCCCATGGCGCGAAGGCGACGAAGTCAAAGGCCCCCGCCGCGAGGGCGAGACGGTTACTGCGGGCGAGAGGCTCATCGAGATTGACCGCGAGGTTCATTGGGCCGAAGTTCAGGCAGCAGAGGCCGGGCTGGCCGTCGCTCGCGCCCGATTTAGGGACCTGAAGGCTGGCGCTCGGCCCGAGGAAATAGTCAAAGCCGAAGCCAACGTCCGGCGATGGCAGGCGACCCTGGCCGAAGCCAGCAAGAGCTACGAGCGCCAGAGGCAACTCATCGCCGATGACTTCACCTCGCAGCAGAGCGTCGATCAGGCCCGCGAGCGAATGGAGGTGACCGAGGCCGAGCTTGCCGTCGCCCAAGAAACCCTCCGCATACTCAAGGCCGGGCCGACCGAAACCGAGATCGCCGTCCAGGAGTCGGCGGTCACAGAAGCAGCCGCCCGCCTGGCCTTGGCCAATGCGCACCTGTCCGAGTGCATCGTCACCGCTCCCTTCGATGGTGTGATCACCGCCGTGCATGTCCGCCCCGGCGACCTGGCCACCCCGCGAAGCCCGCTTCTGGAGATGTACGCCCCGGATTCGCTGGTCATCCGCTTCTCCGTGCCCGAGGCGCAGGCTTCAGCCGTTCGGCCGGGCTTTCGGCTCGACGTGACGCTGGATGCCCTGAACGGACGAGCGTTTGACGCCGAGATCACGCGTGTCTACCCGCAATTGGACGAGGCGATGCGAACACGCACGGTCGAGGCGAAACTGACTGAACCGGCCGAGATCGTTCCGCACATGTTCGCCCGGCTTAAGCTCGAATTGAGACGGGCCGACGATGCCGTGCTCGTCCCCGCCGAAGCCGCTCTGACCGCCCCGACGGGCGAGCGCTACGTCTTCGTGGTCAACGAAGGTAAAGCGCACCGGCAGGTCGTTGACGTTGGCATCGAGCAGGACAAGACGATCCAGGCCCTTAGCGGCCTCGAACCCGGCCAGCGCGTGGTCGTGGCCGGTCAGGCGGCGCTGCGTGACGGCCAGCCCGTCCGCGCGGGCGGCCAGCAACCGCAAAGCGGAGGTGGAGCGCCGGGCGGGAATCGACAAGCAACCGATGGCCCGCGTCCGGATGCGGGGGCCGGACAATGAGGATCACCGAACTCTCTGTCCATCGTCGCCTGGCCACCGGTGCAATAACGCTGGCGGTGGTCGTATTGGGCCTGTACGGCCTGTGGCGGCTGCCCGTCGATTACCTGCCCGAAGTGACGTACCCGGTGGTCAAGGTGCATATTCGCTGGCCGGGTGCGACGCCGGAGGAGATCGACCGGGACATCGCCGACCCTGTCGAACGGCTGATGGCGACCGTCGATCACCTCGACGATCTGGAGTCCACCTGCCGCGAGGGTGTGTACTCGCTCGATGTGCGGTTCGAATACGGCGCGGACGTGGATGTGGCTTTCCAGGATGTGCTGGCCGCCCTGACCCGCGCCGAGCAGGACCTGCCGGACGACATCGACCCGCCATACGTCTTCAAGGCCGACCCGTCGCAGTTACCGGTGATGCAACTGACGATCCGCTCGGATCGCTGGGGACCGGTCGAGCTGCGCGAATGGACCGACAACTGGTTGCAGGACCGCATCCTCGCGGTGCGCGGTGTGGCGGGCACCGAGATCGTCGGCGGACTGGAGCGGGAGATCCGCATCCTGCTCGATCCCTTGCTGATGGAGAAGCATCGGATACCGCTCGAGACGGTCATGAAGCGGCTGGCCGAGGAGAACGTCGAGCAGACCGGCGGGCGCGTCACCGTCGGGCGGCGCGAGATCATCGCCCGCACCATGGGCGAGTTCGACGACCTGGAGCAGATACGCTCGGTCGTGATCGCCCGTCGTGGCGGCGACCGGCTCTACCTGCGCGACATCGCCCGAGTTGTCGATTCGCACGAGGATGAGCGGATCATCGCCCGCTTCAACGGCCAGCCTGCTGTGAAACTCTCGGTGTTCAAGGAGGCCGAACGGAACACGGTCGAGGTCGCGCTGGCCGTGCAGGATCAACTGGACGACCTCGGTCCGGTGCTGCCGGAGGGACTCGAGCTCGGGTTTGTCGAGAACCAGGCCGAGTATGTCGCCGGGGCGCTGGCGGGAGTGCGCGACGCCGCCATTGGAGCGATGATTCTGTTGGTGATTGTGGTCTGGCTGTTCCTGGGCAGCTTCCGCCAGGTGCTGGTCATGGTCGTGGCGTTGCCGCTGACATTGATCATCAACTTCGGCCTGATGAAAATTGCCGGGTTCTCGCTCAACATCTTCTCGCTCGGCGGGCTGGTCGTCGCCATCGGTGTGGTGCTGGACAACTCCATCGTCGTCATCGAGAACATCAGCCGTTTACGGCACGAACGCCCCGAGGAAGCCGCCGATCGGCATGCCATCGGCGGCTCGGCCGAAGTCGGACCGGCCATCGTCGCCGCAACCGTGTCATTTCTGGCCCTGTTCGTGCCGTTCTTGCTGGTGCCGGGCCTGACCAGCTTGCTGTTCCGCGAGTTGATCCTCGTGATCGCGGGTATCGTCATCATCAGTCTGGTCGTGGCGGTGACACTGACGCCTATGCTTGTCACGATCTTCTTCGGCCGGTCCGCACAACGTCGCAGCGCCACGCGGTTCGAGCGGTTCTTCGACCGCTTCACTGATGGCTACGGCTGGCTGCTCGATCTCGCCCTGCGCGGGCGCTGGGCCGTGGCGCTTGTGTTTGTCGCCGTGCTGGGGCTGGCGTTCTGGACGATCGGCCGGGTGGGTGGTGAGTTCCTGCCACCGGTCGATGATGGGCGCATCATGATCAAGGTCATGATGCCGACCGGTTCTTCGGTTCATGAAACCGACCGGGTGCTGCGGCAGATCGAGCAGCGCATCGCCGACGATCCGCTAATCGACAGCACCTTTTCAATGGCGGGCGGACAGGTCATGGGTTTGTACACCTACGAGGTCGCCAACCAGGGCCAGATTGACATCCAACTCGTGCCCAAGGCCCGCCGTGACATCGGCACCACCGACTACGTCGCGCGGCTTCAGCCGATCGTCGGCCAGGTGCCCGCCTTCGGCGGTCGCGTCATGGCCCGCCAGATGCCCATCAAGGGCATCCACGGTCTTCGAGCCGCCGACGTGGTCGTCGAGATTCGCGGGCAGGAGATGGACACGCTCGCCGACCTGGCCGACCGGACAGCCCAGACGATGGGCGGCATGAGCCAGTTCCGCAACGTCTCGGTGTCGATGGATATCACCAAGCCCGAGTACCAGGTGCGCGTGGATCGCACGAAGGCATCCGAGTTGGGCGTATCTGTCGCCGACATCTCCGGCACGCTGCGCTCGCTGATCACCGGCGCGGTCGTCAGCCGCTACCGCGAGGCCGGGGAGTATTACGACATGCGGGTGCTGGTCCCCGAGAGCCAGTTGACCTCCCGCCAGCGAGTGGAGAATTTGGTCGTCTCCGGCAGCGGCGGCGACGCCATCCGCGTGCGTGACGTGGCGAACGTGCGTGAAGCGGTCGGCCCGTTGGAAATCGTCCGCAAGAATCAGGTCAAGCAGGTGTCTGTCGAAGCCAGCACCGCCGGGGTGGACCTCGCCACGGCCGTGGCCGACCTGCGCAGCACGCTGGACAACCTCGACCGCCCGGCGGGCTACGAATTCGACTTCGGCGGACAGGCCGAACTAATGGCGGACATGCGGCAGGCCATCGTCGCCGTCGTCGCCTTCGCTGTGTTCTTCTCCTTCATCGTGCTTACCGTGCAGTTCAATAGCGTCAAGCTCCCGGCCCTAACCCTGGGCAGCGCCCCGTTCTGCCTGACCGGCCTGGTATTCGGGCTGTACCTCTCCGGCCTGGCCTTCGGAGCGACCGTTCTGATCGGCATACTGGTGGTCATCGCTTTGACCGTCAACGATGGCGTGCTGCTGATGACCTTCGCCGAGGAACTCCACCAGCGACAGGGCTTGCCTGGCCGCGATGCTGTCCTAAAGGCCGCAAAGATTCGCCTCCGTCCCCGGCTGATGACCACGATCACCACGATGATAGGCTTCGTGCCCCTGGCCCTGAACCTCGGCGAGGGCGCGGACATGCTCCAGCCCATGGCCATCGGAGCCATCGGCGGCCTCGCTACGGAGGCGATTGTCGCCCTCTTCTTCATGCCGTGTCTCTATGCCCTGGCGGCGCGACGAGGCGAGAAGTTGAAGTGACAAGCCCGATGGCGGGCCGGCGGCGCTGGTGCGGGTCTTCGTGTACGGCAACGGGATCGACGAGGTCCTGGCGATGTTCACGCCGTACCATGCGGGCGATCCGGGGGATTGGGATGAGTTCCTGGACTTCTGCGGCGTGTGGCTGCTGGATTCGAGCGATCCGGTGTGAGGTCCGGCCAACGACCCTGCGTTCGGCCGGATACCCGGTGTAGTCAGGGCGACGCTGCACGCCTGCTCACCATCCCCAGTTAGTCCCGCTGCCGGCTCCCAAGAAAGCCTTCCCAGAATGGCTAAGACACGAGGCGGACGTGTGCGCCTGCGCTGGTCAACGCAGGTCCGCCAGGGCCCCGGTCGGTGAAAAGCCGGCCGGGGTCACTTTTTTTCAGGGGGCGTCGAGGGCCAAAAACGCACCCCACCAGGTCCTAACGCGTTCCGCAAGGAAAACTGGGCGTCGCCGATATTTTTCTCTTTTTTACTTGACTTCCTGGGTATATGTGGTATAATTTGTGTAGATCAGGAACCACTTTACCAAGGAGAGAACGATGAACGCGGAACTGTACGACAAGCTGACGGACATGGTGATGCAGGCCTACAAGGAAACGACCGACGAAGTCCGACGCGAGAAGCTGACGGACGCGGGCACGGCCATCATGCAAGCAAGAGACGCCGAGGCCTCGGTGCTGAGTCTGATCGACTGGCTCACAAGGCATCTTGACGAAGCCCGCCGCGACGTCGAACGGCGAGTGGGAATGCACTCGTCCGGGATCATCCAGGGCAACGGGGCGCGGCTGGACCTGGCGAATCAGGCACTCGTGTTTGCCCTGAAGGACCTGGAAAACGCCTGGGGGCGTGCGGGGCTTGGTGATCTGCCCAAGGAGTAAGCCGAAACGCCCTTGGGGGCGTCTGCTGCACGGTGGCCGGGCGGCACTGATGAAGCAGGCCATTTTCAAAGGGGAGAATGATGAAGACGGAAAAGCAAGAACGCTATCAAGCCAAGGGCGGGGAGTACGTGGAGCCGGACGGTTGGCGATTTGGCAACAAGCTCGAACGGACAGACGAGGGACCGGTGGGCGAGTTCCCCGGTTGCCGGTTTCGGTTGACGCCGCCCTGCCACCCGGAGGTGAGCCTGGCGGTGAACGTGCATGTCACCGGCCTGGACCACTGGGACAGCTCTGGGCAATGGCGGTGCCGGTGCCGGATTGAGTTCGTGGGTGAGGACGAGCCCAGTACGTTCAGCGGGGCCTGGCTGTACCACGATTGAGCAAAAAGACACGGGGCCGGCACGACAGCCGGTCCCACAGCATAAGGAGAGAATCATGGAAATGCTGACAGTAGGAACTCGCATCTACAACCGTGGAGACTACTGCAACCACCCTCACCGCGGAACAATCGTCGCCATACGTCGGGACAGGTGGGGCACGTTCGCGACGATCGCAGTTGACCCCGAGGATAACGTGGACGGCCGCAAGCCCTATAAGGTCCCGGCGATCATGGTGCACGATTACGACAGCGGCAACGGTAGCACGCGGATCGTCACGTTGCAGGCGTATGTCGAGCGGCAAGACAGAATGGCCCGGGTGGGCTGATCGTACCTTCCCCACAGGGGCCCGTTCGGCCCCCACAGCACAAGGAGAGAATCATGAACGCGGAACAGTTGCAGCGCGAAATCGACAGGTTCAACCGGGATGCAGAGGTTGGACTTCTTGCGGTCCGGGAACGACGGTACTGCGTCGATAGGGTCTTGTGGCTCACGGCAGAAGAGGCAGCGGATTGTGTTCGGCGGTCTACCAAGTACACCGTCGTTGCGAGAAAGCAATAGAACCTCTCTCCTTTGGTGCGGCGGGGTGGCGGGGCGGTCCTGCACCCGCCGCATTCTTCGGGAGAGATGTGAAAGGGGAGAACGATGGAAGCCAAGGAAACGTCCGAGCGGAAGACCGTCGCACAAGATTTGGCAGAGCAGAGGCATATCCTGCTGAACCTCAGAATCGGGGAGTCGCACGCCATCGGCGAGAACAAAGAGATGTGGCTCACTCGCGTGCCGAATGGCTGGGTGTTCACCAACCGGGTGGGCGATGCTCTGACAGGATCGCTCGTGCAGGGGTGCTGCTTCATCCCCGAGCGGTTGCCCGCCGACCCGGTGCGGCCGGCCGAGCCGGCCTGGTAAGGAGAGAATCATGGTCAAGCGGGACAAGGGGAACATCGGCAGGCTGGGTTCGCGGCGGCGACCCATATCGTAAAGACGGAGTTTGACGGCGCACACGTGAAAGTCTGGTGAAAGGGGAGAGACGATGAAGGGCAAGATCGAGATGGTGGAAGACGTGGGCCCGGACGGGCGCCCGATCTGGTACGTGCAGTATCTCGGAGAGCATGTGTCGCTCTTAGGCTGGAGCTTTCGTAGAGACAAGGCGGTCGCCCTGGCGGAGAAGGAACGCAAGCAACGCGGTTGCCGGCGGGGGCCACGGCTGGCCCGGGAAGTGCGAAACGCCGCGGCCCGGGCGCGCAGCCAGACCTTGAGGGATCTGACGGGCACCAGCGCCAAAGCCGCCCGCGAAGACATGGGGTTCTGACGGAGAGGGCGAGACGATGAATAAGGGACCACGGTGCTACGCGGGGCAGGAGGGACGGCTCCGCTACCGGCTGGTGCATGACCGGATGTGCAACCTCGGGGCGTGGTCGTATCGGGCGTTCGCCTGGGGCCTGTGGATCGACGACCTGGCGTGCGGCGTGTTCGGGACGCAGAAAGCGGCGATGGAGACGGTGCGGGCAGAGGCGGCGCGGATCGACAACGAACGGGATGAGGCCGCGGCGATCGAGGCGATGGGCCACCCCCCGCGATGAGAAGGGGCGAGACGATGGTGGACGAGAAAAGGGCGCTGTCGGAACTGAACCGGCGCATGCAGGAGTCGATCTTCGGATCGCGGCCCCGGAAACGCACCCCGCGACGACTGTCCTATTGCGAGGCGTGGGTGGAGGCCCAACGTTGCCGGCAACGGATGAGGCGCTTTGGGCACTACTGAAAGGGCGTGACGATGGTGGACGGAAAGGAACTGATGTGCAAGGAGACGGTCGGGGGGCTGGTGGAACACTTCGAGAAAGCCAGCCAGGAGCTGCGGCAGGGGTTGGCGCATCTGAAAACCGCCAACCAGCACATGGCGGCGTTCGGTCCATACGCGGACGTGTATCCGGAGGATGGGCCCATGCCGCGGCACCGGGAGATGGACGACTACCTGCGGGACTGTCTGGCGGCGATGAAGAAGACGGCGTGGCGGAGCATCCTGCGGCAGACCGGGATCCTGGATCGGGCCAGTGCCAAACGGCGAGATGAGACGGAGTCGCAGATTCGGCAGGGCGAGATTCCGGACGTGACGCTGGAGAACGTGATGGGCGTGCTCGAGGGTCTGGTGCGCAATCACGATGAGATCGTGACGGAGTGCATCCGCGAGGCGTACGAGTGGGTCAGGCCGGAGGGCTGGAGCCTGCATCGGTACAAGACCAACTGGAAAAACGGGCGCTTCACCTTGGGGCGCAAGATCATCAAGAGCGGCCTGATCACGGGGGACATGCGGGGCGGATTCCGGTTGAGTTACAGCCCCTACATGGTGGACCGGTTGCGGAGTCTCGATAAGGCGTTCCACTTGCTGGACGGCAAGGGGCTGCCGCAGTATCCGACCGACCTGTGTACGGTGATCGAACAGGATGGGCGCAAGGGCCACCAGGAATGTGAGACGCCGTATTTTCGGTGTCGCTGGTATCGCAATGGCAACCTGCACATCGAAATCAGGCGGCAAGACCTGCTGGACGCGTTCAACCGTGTGGGCGCGGACGGGTCGCTGATGGAGCAGGCGGAGACGGCATGAAAGGGCGGCAGGGGGAGGCTCACGGGTCGGGCCTCCCCACTCAACGGAAAGGGCGAGACGAATGGCGAAGGACTTGGAATCGGCGGCAGAGCGCCTGGAGGACCTGATGCGCCGGCATGGCGGACCCGTACGGCTGGTGCGCCTGGGCGACTGGTATGAATCGTTCGGGACCGATGCACTCGTGGTCTCGCAGGTATGTCACGTGGGATGCTGCAGCCACCCCAGGGTCGGCTGGAACGCGGGCGTGCCGTATCACCGGCTGCACGAGAGCGTTCGGCGATTCCAGGAGGCGGGGTACAGGGTGGCCGTATGCGAGCAGGAAACCAACGAGGACGGGGAGAGGGTCGAGCGATGGAAGTCCTATTGATGAAGTCGGCGTTGTACGCCCCCGGGGCGCACGATCTGTGGGATGTGCTTGTGGAGGGGCACACGGTGGCGAGCCGGGTCCCACACGAGTGGGCGCTGGCGGTCCAGGGGGCGATCCGCCGATGGGCCAAGACGGTGGCCGACGCGGAGGACCTGGCCGCAGCGGTCTGCGCGGACCTGCGGCACAAGGAGCAACGACGGCTCAAGGCGTTTTTCGCAGGGCAACGGGCTGCGGACCTCCCCGGCCTACCGGCTCGGAAGCAACGCAGGCCCTAAAGCCGCCTGGGGGCCGTAAACGGAGAAAAAACGGGCACAGCTTATAGTTGACCAGTAAGGGGAGGGGGCGTAGACTGGCGGCACTTTGGGATGCTTCCAGGAGGTTGTCATGAGATTATCCGCAGAACAGATCGACGCCCTGCACTCGGCAACGCTGATCCCCGAGGACATTGCCGCTGATCGACGTCAGCGGGCACAACAGCACAAGAATCCAACCGTTTTGAAGACCCCCGAGGCACTGGAGACCAAGGAAAAACCAGCCCGCAGTGGCCGTGTGACCCCGCAGGCGGACTGAGGTGAGAGATGAAGCGGGGGTGGACAAGCCTGCCCCTGCGTAGTTCACGGAGAGAACACGATGACCACAATGCTGGAACTGGAGGCCCTGGAAATCGGGCAGGATGTCCCGCTGGGTGGCGATAACCGGCTTATCCGCGTGCCGGGTGGCTGGGTCTATGAGGGATGGAGCCCGGATGGAAGCACGGTTACGAGCTGCTTTGTGCCCGATCCGGCCACACAACAGGCCTGGATGGACGTGCTCAAGAAGAACATCGTTGGGGAGGCGACGTTGAGTGACATCGCCTCGTATCTTCAGTGCATCGCGTTGATCCTGGAGAAGAAGGCCGGCGACCCGGCCCGGACCTGAGCGCCCGCACGAGACGACGGAGGCCGGGGCCGGGATGCAGGCCAACCCAAAGACAGAAGAGGGGAACGCCCCGACCGGCCACCGTTTGGTACGCGTCTTCAGGCCAGCCGGGGCGATCAATAGAATACAGAACGGGCATAATGCCCGCAAGGAAAAAATCTGGAAAAGAAGGTTTTCATCGGAATTCGGGCGGGCATGAGGATGCAGAGCGGCCGGCCGCTTTCGGGGGGCTGGATATCAGCCCGCCACGACAAGGTGAACCATGGAAC
>Ga0209270_1002862_pt1 | contig 16628 bp, 9 predicted proteins | sample MTBAKSrepl1MetaG_FD_187456 | JGI IMG/M metagenome (GOLD analysis project Ga0209270, IMG submission 187456) | Enrichment culture microbial communities from Arthur Kill intertidal strait, New Jersey, USA, that are MTBE-degrading - MTBE-AKS1... | ecosystem: Environmental > Aquatic > Marine >...
ACATAAGGTTTGGTGAATTGGCATCCTTGAAGGAACTGGCAGCTTTTATTAGGAGCATGGATCCGGATCTTGTCGCTCTTCAGGAGGTTGATGTAAAAACGTACAGGCCGAATTTAGACCATCACCGCGGGAAGGATTTCATTACCGAACTAGGTCATTATACTGGAATGTTTTCGGCATACGGAAGGACTATTGATCATGCCGGAGGCTATTACGGTATTGGCATTTTATCAAAGTATCCTTTTTCTCAAACAAAACGGATATTCCTTCCAATGCCGCAAGGAGCAAGGGAGCAGAGAGCATTTCTTACGGCTGATATTGAATTGCCGGGCAAACAGCAAATTACTTTTGTTTCTACCCATTTGGATCATTCTACATCTGACGTGAGACAAACTCAGGTTGAATATTTTAATAATATCCTTAAGGATAATCCTTTCCCGGTAATAATTGCGGGCGATTTTAATGCCCGTCCTGATTCACCTGAGATAGAATTTGGAATGACTGGTTGGAAAAGGGCATGCACTAATGAGTTCACTTCACCGTCCAATAGTCCCAGGTCAAAAATAGATTATATTTTCTGTTACCCTGCCGATAAATGGGAGATAATAAAGAACTCTACACATTTATTAAAACTTTCAGATCACCTTCCTGTATTTTCTGAACTAAAATTAATTACAGAGTGAAGAAATGAATTAAGGAATTCCGGAAATTTTATTTAAATACCAGATATTCAAAATGAAATTATTTCTAAAAAATAACAAGATGAAAATTTTTTCTATACCTTCTTATATAGGGCGGATTAAAATAATAGCCCTTTTATTCTCAGGGTTATTATTTTTTTCTTTTGGCTATTCAGATGATAAACCAAATGTTCTGTTCATTATATCAGACGATTTAACAACTACAGCTCTTTCTAACTATGAAAATAAGGCCTGTCATACTCCCAATATTGATAAACTTGCCTCTGAAGGTATGCGATATACACATACATATTGCCAGTCCCCTTTTTGCGGCCCGTCAAGAGCATCAATGATGTTTGGGTATTATCCTTCTGCAACAACTACTTATGGATATACCAGCGGAAGAGAGAATGTAGGTGAAACTCGAAAATCATGGGCGCAACTTTTCAAAGATAATGGATATTATACCGCAAGGGTTAGTAAAATATACCATATGGGAGTTCCCGGGGATATTGAAAAAGGTTCTGACGGAACCGATGATGAGGCTTCATGGACAGAAAGGTTTAACAGTCCGGGACCTGAATGGAAAGCAGGAGGAGAAGCAGAACTGGTTCAAAATAATCCTTATGGACTTAAACCACGTCAGGGTGGTAATGTAATGACTATAGTTAAAGCTGATGGTGATGATCTCGTTCATTCAGACGGAAAAACAGCAGAAAAGGCATCTGAATTAATAAGAAAGCACAAAGATAAACCGTTTTTCCTGGCTGTTGGTTTTGTAAGACCTCATGTACCCTTTGTTGCTCCAAAAAAATATTTTGAACCTTATCCATATGAGCAGATTGTTCTTCCTCCTAAAGTAGTTAATGATTGGGATGACATTCCGGAGAGGGGTATAAATTATGTTACAAGTGTAAATGCAAGGATGTCGGAAGAGCAGGAGAAAAAAGCAGTGGCAGGTTATTACGCTGCTGTCAGTTATATGGATGCCCAGGTAGGTAAAGTATTAAAAACATTGGAAGAAGAAGGTTTGGAAGACAATACTATTGTGATTTTTACTTCAGACCATGGATTTCATCTCGGAGAGCACAGATTCTGGATGAAAGTGAGTTTACATGAAGAATCTGTGAGGATTCCTATGATTATTAAAGTACCAGGGAAAAAACCCGGGATTTGCCACTCCTTAACAGAATTGATGGATCTTTATCCTACTGTTGCTGAGCTGGCCGGATTAAAATATTCAGAACATCTGCAGGGCAGGAGTCTGGTGCAAACATTAGATGACCCGCAAACTGAAGTCAGGGATTGCGCTTTTGTTGTCACTTCGAGAAGAGGCAGAATAGAATTTTTGTTGCGCACAAAAAAATGGGCTTATATACAATATGATGAGGATGCCGGATCGGGAATTGAACTGTTTGATATGGAATATGACCCGAAACAGTACAATAATCTGGCAAATAATCCCAAATATGAAAGTATAGTAAATGAATTTCAGGAAAAGCTGAAAAAGAGATTGGAGGATGTAAGAGATAATGATTTGGGAATAAGTTATAACTAAATAAATGTGGGGATAAAACTCTTAATTTAGGATAATTGTATATGTTATCTGAATCAGTGAAATCATGAATTTTTTGTAATGCCGGCATTATAAAATTATACATTGGTAAATGGTTTTATAATAGCTGTTAAGAGAGCCACTTTTGATTTTTTTGAACCTATTAAGAGATATTTTAAAAAAAATAAAAAAATCTGTCCATATTTTATATTTTGTTTTCCTTATAAGAAAAGCACATTTTAAAATAACAGGATTTTATTCCTGTTGACAAAATGGTCATAGTTTAGTTTAGAGTTCTGCCCTCAGTAATGAGGGTGGAACTTTTAAAGGTTATTTGATTTACTTTTAATTTCTTTTGATATTTTATTAACAATAATAATACTAATGGATAGTATTAGTAAATATTTAGAAAATCCCAGATTCATCCAATGGGTATTTGCTACTGATAATGAACTTAATGAATGGTGGCAAGATTTTGAAACCTCAAATCCGGGTGAGAAACATAATTTACAGGAAGCTAAGATAATTTTGCAACGTCTTTGTACTAAGGATAAGAGTTTGTCTGAAGAAGATAAAATAGTTATGTTTTCAAGGATTTTGAGGCAGGTCGAAGAACAGGAGACAAAGAGCATTAAAACTCAGGTAATGTACACATGGCTGAAATATGCTGCAGTGGCATTAATATTCTTTTCCTTGGGAGCTCTCCTGTTTTACAGGAAGGACACTTTTAATCCACAATTTTATTCACATAACACATATGAGCCCGCTAATTCTGATGAAGCTAAACTTATAAGACCTGACGGTGCAAGCATTTTACTTGATGAAAAAAAGTCTGTTATTGAGCACCGCACAGATGGTAATGTTATAATTAACAATGGTGTTATAGAGTCTTCACAGACCGATTCCGAAGGTTCTCCGAAGCTTAATCAGCTTATAATCCCATATGGAAAAACATCTGAAGTGACTTTATCTGACGGCACTAAAATTTTTCTTAATGCCGGCAGTCGGTTGGTATATCCCGAGTATTTTACAGGGAAAGTTCGTGAAGTTTTTCTTGTAGGCGAAGCTTTTTTTGAAGTTGAACATAATGATGATCAACTATTTATAGTACAAACAACAGATCTAAGGGTAAAAGTATTGGGAACAAGTTTTAATGTATCAGCCTATCCAACAGATAAAATTATAGAAACAGTTCTGACTTACGGGAAAGTGAGGCTTGAACAACCCAATTCAAGACTCTTTTCAGAGACGGTTGAATTAATTCCCGGACAACTTGCAGCATTTAGCAAAACAGACCGTACAACAAAAATCAGGTCAGTTGATACTGAAAATTATGTATTGTGGAGAGAGGGGATGCTAAAATTTGAAAGCACTGATTTAAGTCGTGTTGTTAAAAAGCTCGAAAGGTTTTACAATATTCGGTTTGTTTATAAAGACCCGTTTCTTGGCACCATAAAAATTACGGGGAAACTGGGCTTGTCTGAAAACAGGGAAGATATTCTGGAAAACCTTGCCTATGCTGCTTCTGTAAGTATAAGGAAAAAAGGAGAAAATTTTTATGAGATAAATAAATAAAAACCGGCAGGGTGTTGCAGCACCTTACCGGTTAAATAATGCTAAATTTTTTGTGAAACTTAACATTTTAAAAGTATGAAAAAAAAACGAGATTGGTCTCTTTTACAAGGAGAAAGCGACAAACTTAAATTAGGTTTAAAGAAAATGAAACTAACTATTATCTTTACCATGCTTGTGATACTATCCTTTGGAAATAGTTATTCACAGGTGAAAGTATCGCTGAATTTTGAAAAAGCAAATATTCAGCAAGTTCTTGAAGCTATTGAAGATCAGACTGATTTCATCTTTTTGTACAAAGATGGAATTTTAGATACTGAAAAAGAGTACTCAATAGAATTTACAAATGCTGATTTTGAAGAAGTTTTAAAATCGGTTTGTGAAAAAGCTGAAGTCGATTTTGAAGTTCGTTCAAACCGGCAAATTATTTTGACCGAAAAGGTTGGTAATAACGCTTCATCGGTTTCTTTTCAACAAAGGACTGTTAGCGGGTTGGTCACAGACGCAAGCGGACAACCCCTGCCGGGAGTGACGGTTATCGTTACGGGAACAACTATCGGAACAGTTACTACACCTGAAGGAGAATTTTCTCTGAGTATTCCAGCCAATGCGCAAACTCTGCAATTCTCTTTTGTGGGAATGAGATCCCAGGAAATTCCAATTGAGGGAAGGACAACATTTACTGTTGTAATGGAGGAGGAGACAATCGGACTTGATGAGGTTGTTGCTGTTGGTTACGGGGTGCAGCGAAAAGCTACTTTGACAGGTTCCGTTGCAAGTGTTGAATCTGAATTTCTTGAGAGCAGGCCATTGACTAATACGAGCCAGGCATTGCAGGGAATAAATGGTATTTATGTAAATCAGGAAGGCGGACAGCCCGGAAATGATAATGCCACAATCCGGATAAGGGGTGTTGGTACATTGAACGACAATAATCCGCTGGTACTTGTTGACGGTATTGAATACAACCTCAGGGATGTAAATCCAAATGATGTGGAAAGCATATCTGTACTGAAGGATGCAGCATCTGCGGCAATATATGGAAACAGGGCTGCAAACGGGGTAATTCTTGTTACCACTAAGAAAGGTAAAGAAGGCAAAATGACTGTTGAGTATAACGGTTATTATGGCTGGCAGGAGGCTACCTATCTACCTGATGCTGTAACAAATTCTGTGGACTTCATGACAGCCATGAATACAGCTTATACTAATGAAGGTCAGCCTAAGCCATATTCTGATGCGCAGTTAGAAGAATTCAGAACCGGCACTGATCCGGATTTATATCCTAATACCGATTGGCATGCAGAGTTGTTTTCTGTAGCGCCAATGAATGAACATAATGTAAGATTGTCAGGAGGAACCTCTTCTGTTACCTATTCTCTGTCCCTTGGATATCTGAATCAGGAGGGCATACTGATAGCAACTGATGCAAAGAGATATTCTCTGAATTCTAATGTAGTATATAAATATTCTGACAAATTGCAGTTTGGTGCAATTGTAAATGGTTCATACTGGGATCGTAACCAGCCTTCTGTAAGTATTGATGATTTTGTACTGACCGGTGTTAACCGTCCGCTTCCTATTCATCCTGCTATTTTGTCGGATGGAAGATATGGAGATACATGGCTTGTGACTCCCGGGCATAATTTATTCAGGAATCCTGTGGCTATTGCAAATGAGTCCTCAAACAGGAATCAAAGTAAGAGGGCCATGATCAATCTTTTTGGTGAATATACACTGCCTTTCGATATTAAGTATAAAGCAACCTATGCCATCAATAATTATGACATATACAACCATCGCTTTATACCTGAGACTTATATTTTCAATCCGAAACAACCGGATGTTCCAAAAAAGTTAAGATTTGATCCTCCAAACAGGAGTGTACAACGTACTAATAACAATAATATTGATATTAGTTTTTTTCAAACGCTTAACTGGGATTGGAGAGATAATTCTGAACAACATAATGTCAACCTGTTGTTAGGCTTTAGCAGAGAATCATTCTACAGATCAAATTTTAATGCATATGTTGAAGGTTTCCTGGGAAATGAACTTACTGAATTGAATGCCGGCACAATAAATAAAGATTTGGGAGGAACTTCATCCGAATCAAAGCTAATGTCTTATTTTGGCCGTGCAAATTATGGTTATTTGGATAAATATCTTCTTGAGTTTAACTTCCGTTATGATGGTTCATCACGCTTTGCCGAAGGTCACCGGTGGGGATTTTTCCCGTCAGTATCAGCGGCATGGCGTATCAGTGAAGAGCCCTGGATTCAGAACTTAGATGCGATATCTGATTTAAAATTACGTGCATCATGGGGCCAACTTGGTAATCAGAATATATCGCTGTATAGCTTTGTAAGCAATATTAATATTAACCAGGGCGGTACTTTTAATAAAACTATTGTACCTGGAAGTGCTGTGACAACTTTGGCTGATCCAAATATCAGTTGGGAAAAAACTACTCTTACAAACATAGGACTTGATCTGACATTGTGGAGTAACAAACTGCAAATTATTGTTGATGCATTTGATAAAAAGACCACAGACATTCTTGCACGGATCAATGTACCCGGACAGGTAGGTAATCTTACAGGCCCGATAACTAATCTTTACAGTATGTCCAACAAAGGTTTTGAGATTAACGTAACTCACCTGAATTCTGTGGGAGATGTTAATTACAGAGTTGGCGGAAATATTGCATTTGTTGACAATGTAGTAGATTATTTGGCAGGAGATGAGCAATATACAACCAACCGCTATGGTAATATCAGTGTAATTAAAGAAGGATACCCTGTTAGTTCCTGGTATCTGTATGAAGCCTTAGGAATATTTCAGTCACAGGAAGAAATTGACAGTCATGCTTTTCAACATGCAAAAACCGCACCCGGAGATATTAAATACCGTGATGTTAATGACGATGGAAAAATTGACATAGATGATATGAGAGTTATGGGAAGATCTATTCCGAAATTTACATATGGCTTTAATTTGGAAGCTGATTATAAAGGATTTGATTTCAGCGCTTTTTTCCAGGGAGTATATGATATTGATGTATACCCGTGGCATAACTATGGATTTGGATTGTATAATGGTGCCGGTATTACCAAGGATCAGTTTGAAAATAGCTGGACACCAGATAATAAGGATGCAAAATACCCCCGGTTATTTTTACCGGCAAGGGGAAGCCAGATCAATTCAAAGAATTCAACATTCTGGTTAAAAGATGCCTCCTATTTAAGATTGAAAAATGTTCAGCTTGGTTATACTGTAAAATCAGAGTTACTGTCGAAAGCTGACATCAGCAGGGTAAGAGTTTATGTTAATGCTCAGAATTACCTGACATTCTCTAAATATAAACTCACCGATCCGGAGAAAGATATTCTTAAACAGAATATTGGGGATTATCCTAATTCGAAGGTTTTAACGTTGGGATTAAATGTAACTTTTTAACAATAAAAAACAGGTAATAAAATGAAAAAGTTAATTTATATAGGAATATCATTATTGTTTATATTCCAATTATATTCATGTAATGAAAGTTATTTAGATACAGTTTCTACTGATTCATATAATGAAGCTAACTGGTGGCAAACCGAAAATCAGGCAATCTCGTCAATTAATGGTTGTTATTCTGTTATGCGGAATGCTCAGATTTCTCAATATGAACAGTTGATGGAGGACAATTATACGCCTAATTCATACAGTCATGGTGGGGATGTTGTATTGGCAACCGGAGCTCATAATCCCGGGAATGTGGCCAGTTTCAGAAATAAATGGGATATTTGCTATCAGGGTATAGGCAGGACCAATAATGTCCTGGACAATATTGACAGGGTAGAACTGAGTCAGACTCTTTCTGACAGAATAAAAGGCGAAGCTCATTTTCTGAGAGCCTTTTACTATTCAACACTGGTTAATTATTTTGGCGGAGTTCCATTAATTCTGGAATCGCCTGATTTTGCCGAGCATAGTGATTTGCCGCGTAATACGAGACAGGAGGTAATAAATCAGGTTTTGCAGGATCTTGATGAGGCTGTTTCATTATTGCCTGTTTCATATACAGGTTCAAATATTGGACGTGCAACCAAAGGTGCCGCACTGGCTCTTAAAGCAAGAATTTTATTGTACGAAAGCAGATGGGCAGATGCTGTAAACGCAGCAAAGCAGGTTATGGATCTTAATAAGTATAGCCTTTTCCCTGATTACAGGGGATTATTCATGGTTGAAAACGAGAATAATTCAGAAATTATTTTCGATGTACAGTATCTGGTGCCTGAATATGCCCATAGTTATGATGTATACCTGGAGATCCAAATCAATGCCGCACCAACCCTGGATATGATTAACAGTTACCTGATGAAAGACGGTCTTCCAATGGATGAATCGCCGTTATATGATCCTGAGAATCCTTATGAAAACAGAGACCCCAGAATGCATCAAACCTGTGTAATACCTGGTTATATGTTTATGGGCAAGCCCGCAGTAAGATCAAAATATTTTAGTACAGGATTTGGATTTAAGAAATATACCAGCTTTAAGGATAATGTAGCTGCCTCCAGCTCTTCTCCCGGTACAAATGATATAAATTATATTATTTTGCGATATGCAGATGTTCTCCTAATGTATGCTGAGGCTAAAAATGAGGATGGCGGTCCTGATGATAGTGTATATGAAGCTATAAACGAAATTCGTGCTCGTGCAGATATGCCTGATGTCCCAGAAGGTTTAACTAAGGAACAGATGAGAGAAGTTATCAGGCATGAACGGAGAATTGAACTGGTGATGGAGGGAAGGTACTATCACGATATCAGGAGATGGAGAACCGCAGAAGTGGTTATGAATGCCAATGCGTTGAATATTGAAGGCGATGTGGTACAGACACGTTCTTTTAATCCTGCCCGTGATTATTTATGGCCTCTTCATGAGGTTACAATCCAGGAAAATCCTGTGTTGGAACAAAATCCCGGATACTAAATTAGTATTTCAGATTAATATCATTCTCATTGTCGGGGATTATATATCTGAATGTTTTTTAGTTACTTTTAGAACAATTTTAATGATAACTGTGAAGTATGCAAATGTGTTTACAGTCAGGACGATAATACAGCATAGTTGCATACTTCCAGTTTAATACCAATCTTATGCAAAAATTAAGTACCGGATTATTATCAGCTGTTTGCTTATTTTCAGTAAGTTGTGTAAGCACACCACAGGAAGAAGCACCCAAAGATCCCAACATTATTTTTATCTTAAGTGATGATCTGAGCTGGGGTGACCTGGGATGCTACGGGCAGCAGAAGATCAAGACACCTAACATTGACAGGATTGCCACCGAGGGAATAAGATTTACCAATGCTTATGCGGGTTGTGCTGTATGCGCTCCGTCACGTTCGTCACTTATGGAAGGTAAACACCAGGGACACGCCCGCGTCAGAGGCAACGGGTATGAGCGCTACAGGGAATCACTTCAGGATGGTGATTATACCGTTGCTATGTTGTTAAAAGAGAAAGGGTATAAAACAGGATTATTTGGTAAGTGGGGTCTTGCCTGTTATAATCAGCCCGGAATTCCTCATAACATGGGATTTGACGAATTTTTCGGGTACCTCAACCAGCAGCATGCACATACTTACTACCCTGAGTTTTTGTATCATAATAAAGAGAGAGTGTACTTCCCTGAAAATAAATTCCACTATAAGCTTGAGAACTATTCTAAAGCCAGTTTCTATGATGAAAACGGAAAGTGTATTCCTAACGGTATAGAAGGAGACCCATTCAAAACCACTTACTCATTCGATGCTTATTGCGAGAAATCACTTGAATTTGTGAGAAATAACAAGGATAATCCTTTTTTTCTATACCTTGCATACACTACTCCTCACGGTCCGCTAATTGTTCCCGATCTTGGTGAATACGGGGATGAGGAATGGCCAATTCAGCATAAAGAGTGGGCGGCCATGGTTACGCGAATGGATAATGAAGTGGGGAAGTTATTCGCATTATTGGATGAACTGGGGCTCGATGAGAATACGATAATATTTTTCGCAGCTGATAACGGTTTATCAAGCAAGGGATATGAAGGCAGATATCTAAAGGAAAAAGAAGGTCCTACACTTAGTGAGTTTTTCAATCATGCTCCACCGGTAAGAGGAGTAAAGGGTGGTTCATGGGACGGGTCATTTCGTGTACCTGCGATGGTAAGATGGCCGGGGAAGATTGCTCCGGGTCAGGTGAGTGACCATATTTGGGCGTTTTGGGATTTTATGCCTACGGTTGCTGATATTATCGGTATTGAACCACCGGAGAGTACAGACGGGATATCAATATTGCCTGTACTGACCGGAGAAGGTGAGGTAAAAGAACATGAATATCTGTACTGGGAATTTCAGCAGAATCAGGCTGTGAGGATTGGCAAATGGTATGGACATAAGGCCAGTGGTGAAAAGGTTGAGTTATTTGACCTGGAATCTGATCCTCAGCAAATGACAGATCTGAGCGGAGAAAACCGTGAACTGGTCGAAAAGATTGAAAAGATAATGAAAGAGTCGCATGTTCCCAGTGATGTGTGGCCAAGTCCGGGAGAGAGTCGTGAGGAGTTTCAGAGGAGACTGAAAGAGAATAATGTCCCTGAGAGAGAAGATAATATATCCTTATACTAATCATATGAAACGAGCATGGTTGTATAATCACACCTGTATGCCGTAGCACATCAGTGCGAAGGCATACAAGAGAATGATTAAAACATATGCAAGTTCCATATGATACCTTTGAAAATAATTAATTTTAATCAAATGAAATCCTTACTTAGACTTTTAATTATTTGTTTGTTAGTCAGCAGTTCTGTTTACGGACAAATCAAAATAACAGAAAATGATCTGACGGTTTTGGATGAACCTGCTGATACCATGATGAGAAGTTATCTAACCGGCATTGTTGACAGACAGTTTGCTGAAAGGGAATCTATCTTGTCAACCTTTAAGACGGAGAGTGACTGGGATGAATGGATTAGTACAATAAGAGATTCCGTAATAGCATGGACAGGCCCGTTACCTGAACGTACACCTTTAAATGCACGGGTTACAAAACGGATCGACAAGGGTGACTATATTATTGAGAATATCATTTATGAAAGCCGGCCGGATTATTATGTCAGTGGTAATTTATATCTGCCAAAAGAGATTTCACGGCGCAGACCTGCACATCTTAATGTTATTGGTCATGCAGCCAACGGGAAAGCAAATGAGCGATATCAGAGGATGAGTATTGCCCAGGCAAAAAACGGTTTTGTTGTCTTTACCATCGATCAGTTGGGACAAGGTGAAAGAGTTGTAAAGCAGTATGAGGGCTGGGACAGTGCCCCTGGAAATGCTCACAGGATAATAGGTATACAGGCTTTTATAAGCGGCACTCATGTTTTCAACATCATGGTCTGGGATGCAATACGGGCTATTGATTATCTTGTCGGCAGACCTGAGGTAGATCCGGGGAAGATTTGCATGACAGGAAGCTCAGGAGGTGGAATGATGACAACTTATATATTGCCATTGGATAACCGGATTGCTGTTGCAGTTCCTGCATGTAATCCCAATACCTGGTCATACCGTGTTCATGCTAATTTAGGTACTGATCATGAGCAGGTATTTTTCGGAGCATTTGAGAGTAAGATTGATCCCAGGGGAGATCTTTTATTTACCCAGGCTCCCAAACCTCTGATGCTTAATACTACTACTGATGATAATCTGAATCCACCACGTGGTGTATGGAATTTGAGTAACTGGCTGTATAAATTATATTCTGTTTACGGGGTGCCAGAAAAGTTTACCACATCTATGGTCAGGGCAGCCCATGATTATAACCAGGAACAGCGGGAGATGACCTACTCCTGGATGTTAAGATGGACAGGGAATGATGCCTCGGATTTATGGGAGGAAGATGCAATTATTGAAAAAGAAGATGACCTGTATGCCGCTGAAGGAGGAAGTGTTTATAATGAACCTGACAGCCGCAGTGATCATGATCTTGTTCTGGATTATTTTAATGCCAATAAAGCGGAGTGGGAAGCAGTAAAAAATTCTAAAGGATTAGAGAGGCTTAAAACTGAATTGAAGCCGCTTGTCAAAGAAATATTGCACATTGATTTTAATCATGTTAATACTGCAGTTGATTTTCAGGATGAACAAAACACGGGCGGTGTTAAGCTCAGAAAATTTGTTTTGAATCCCGAGACAGGAATAGTATTGCCCGGTGTTTTAATTGAACCGTCAGGGAATAACAATACAGGGAAATATATTTTTTATATAAATGAAAAAGGTAAAAATTCCCTGAAATATGACAGTGATATAGTTGCTGACCTGATAAACAAAGGTTACTCAATTTGCGCGGTTGATCTGCGCGGTATTGGCGAAACGTCACCTGATATGGCAGGCAGGTTTTGGGATTTTCTTGCAGGCAGACCTATTTTCGGACAAAGAGTTAAAGACATATTGACAATTGTAAACTGGTTAAAGGATTCAGATGTCGGAGCTGAAGAGATTAAATTGTGGGGTACGGGTATATGTGCGCTTTATGGATCATTTGCCGGGGTATTATCTGATGATATTTCAGGATTTGTACTTGAGCAACCTTTAATATCCTTTGAAAGTGTAGTCAGGGAAGATATACCGGCTTACAATCATGAGATTATTTTGCCCGGAATCCTTGAAAAATTCGATATGACCCAGATTTACCAATCATTATGTCCGCGAAAAGTTTTAGTAATTAATCCATTGGCAGGAGATAAAAACATTGCCGGGAATATTGACATTGAACAGACCGGACAGGCTGTCTCGGTAACTTATAAAGCTTTGAAAAAATCAGGTGCCTGGAGTATTGTGACATCAGAAGGAGATGCACGGGCAGATCTGATTGTTAAAACTTTTACAGTAAAGTAAACTGACGTAGTTAAATATTATTGAGGTGCGCAGGCAGTTATATTTGCGCTTGTGTTATATTATTTATGATACAGATAATAATACATTATGCTGTTATTCATTACCTGAATAACATTTCTGTGTTTAGTGCTTTGCATGTAAAACATCAGTTAATTCATTTTGAATTATGATTTTGATAGTTACACTGACTAATAACCAAAAATTATATAAATCATGAACAAGAATAAAATGTCAAGGAGCCAGTTCCTGGGTACATCACTGGGATTAACAGTTCTTCCTTCTTTTAGTTTAGGAGGAAGCAGTCTTGGCGAATTAATGAAGCCACCAGATGATTCATATGTATTGACAGAGCAGATGAGAAATGCCTATGAGACCGGCCTTAAAATACTTAAACCTACAAAAGCTCAGTTGGAGCACGGATTGGAACTCCATCGAAATTCTGTTGTTTTTGATGCCTATGGGTTCATGCCAAGTGCTGCAGTTGATGGCGCCGTTATCGCTGAAGCCATTAATAATAATGCCTCTGCACTTGAGTTGTCTGATTTGAGGGAAGATATGGCTCAAAGCCGGTTTGTTGACAACGAAAGGGAGAGGAAGGAGTTCAAAAATGCATGGAATGCATCCGGGGTAACATGTGTATTCCAGAATGCTGCATATTCATGCAATGCAATTTATAAGCTAATAAAACGACTGGCACATTTTACCTATACGACTGATATGCTCAGGGATTTTATTATCAAAGCTGTAACTCCTGAAGATATAATTCAGGCCAAAAAAGATAATAAAAAGGCACTCTATTTTACCGGCAATGGTGTTCCGTTGGCACAGGATTGGGTTACCGTAGAAGAGGAATTAAGATATATTAAGATGTTCTTTCAATTGGGGATACGTATGCTCCATTTAACCTATAATCGACGCAATGTGATTGGAGATGGTTGTGGAGAGCCCACAGATGGGGGCCTGAGTGATTTTGGGCGCGCTGTTGTCAAAGAGATGAACAGGGTCGGAATAATTGTTGATTGTGCTCACTCGGGATGGCAGACAAGTTATGACGCTGCTATATATTCAGATAAACCCATGGTTGCCAGTCATAGTTCAGTTGCCTCGCTTAATGAAGTTGTAAGATCAAAACCGGATCATGTTATTAAAGCGATAGTTGACACGGGAGGCTATATTGGCATTTGCTGTATTCCCCGCTATCTTGGAGGAACAGGGGATATTGCCGCAATGATGAAACATATAGATTATGTCGCAAAAAAATTCGGTGTTGATCATGTTGCAATTGGTGCTGATGTTGGTTACCACTCACAATTCAGTGGTGAGGAGAATAAGATAATTGCAAAACTGGCAAAAAAACCGGCACCTTCTACGCGCACAAGGTTCGCTGCTATCTGGCCTGATGAGCCTTTTGATGAAACTCCCGAAATGGGTCAGAGCATGGTATGGACTAACTGGCCGCTTTTTACTGTCGGCATGGTTCAGATGGGTTACTCCGACAGTGATATACAAAAAATTCTCGGCGGCAATGCCTTGAGGGTTGCCAAAGCAGCAATTGCATAATATTTTTATACCTGGTAAGGATTTAAAAAGTGGACAGTATATGAGGATGATATAGCCAAACCGACTGTCTTGTTAAACCGGTCTGAGTTAAATTACATTGTTATCAGATATGCTGATATCCTTCTTATGTACGCAGAAGCTAAAAATGAAGATACCGGGCCTGATGAATCTGTTTACAATGCATTGAATATGATCCGTGACCGGGCAGATATGCCTGATATTCCTGATGGTTTAACCAAGGAGGAGATGAGAGAGGTAATAAGGCATGAAAGAGATATTGAACTTGTATGCGAAGGACATTATTATAATGATATCCGCAGGTGGGGTATTGCAGCAGATGTTATGAATGGTGTTGTCCATAATTACAAGGGAGAGGTTATACAGACAAGGTTCTTTAATGCTTCCAGAGATTATTTGTGGCCAATTCATGAAATATTAATTCAGGAAAACCCGGCGCTTGAACAGAATCCGGGATATTAGCTGTTTAAAATGAGATATTAGTAATACTTATACATTTTTAATAATCAATCAACTATTTCTATATTAAAATTTCGGGACAAATCATCTGAAAATGATGGTTTGTCCCAAATTAATCAAGTTATTAATATAAAGTCAAAAATCATAATGCAAAAAAAATTGATTTTAACTGTTTTGCCTGCGTTTTCAATGTCACTTGCATTAGGGCAGTCTGTTTCACCCGGACATGAAATTCCACAAAGGATGTCAAAAAATCCTAACATCATCTATATCTATGCCGATGATCTGGGATATGGCGATCTAGGTTGTTACGGACAGAAAAAAATCAGGACTCCTAATCTGGATAAAATGGCAGAGGAGGGAGTCAGATTTACTCAGCATTATTCAAGTTGTGCCGTTTGTGCTCCTGCCAGATGTATGTTATTGACAGGCCGACACGGAGGTCATTCTTTTGTGAGAAGTAATTACAGGCCTGTCAACTTTCCAAGGGAGGTGGAAACGGGGTCCATGCCTCTTCCTGAAGGTACATTCACTATCGGTCATATGTTACAACAGGCGGGTTATGCCACCGGTGTCATAGGGAAATGGGGACTTGGAATGCATAATAATACGGGCGATCCGAATAAACAGGGGTTTGACTATTTCTTTGGATACCAGGATCAGGTACATGCGCATAATTATTATCCGACTTACCTCAGGGAGAACGGATTGATTTATAAGTTGGATAATCCTTATATTGATGTACACAGGACAGCCAATAATATTAAGGATGACGATTTTGATTACTATATTGGTAAAGAGTACTCAATTGATAAAATGACGGAAAAGGCCAAACGGTTCATTGAGCTGAATCATAATCGTCCTTTTTATCTTTACATGGCTTATACTATTCCTCATGCATCACTTCAGGTTCCCCCAAAAGAGGTAGAAGAGTATATTGGTAAGTTTCCCGACAGAGAGTATTATGGTGACAGGGGTTATGGATCAGCTAAATATCAACTTGCTACTTATGCTGCAATGGTAACATACCTTGATAAGCAGGTTGGAATAATTATGGATCTGATAAAACGACTGGGATTGGATGAAAATACGGTGATAATGTTTTCAAGTGATAACGGTCCTCAGAATTGTTGCGGAGTCGATATTGAATTTTTTAATAGTACGGGACCTTTAAGAGAAGCTAAAGGGAGTATTTATGAAGGAGGTATCAGAGTGCCGTTTATTGCCAGATGGCCGGGAAAAATTCCGTCCGGTACAATAAGTGATTTTCCTTCCGTTCAATATGATATGATGTCGACAATAGCTGATATTCTGAATATTCCCTGTCCTGAAAATGACGGAGTTAGCATATTACCCAGCATGATGGGACAGGACAGAAAACAGGAACAGAGAAAATACATCTACTGGGAATATCCCGGAGGTGGAGGGCAGATTGCCATTCGTATGGGTGACTGGAAAGTTGTGAGGACAAACCTTAACAGAAATCCGGTTAAACCGTGGGAGTTATATAACCTCTCCAAAGACATAGGGGAGACAAATGATGTGGCTGATAAGTATCCTGAGCTTATTCAAGAGTTTGATCTGATACTTAAACAGGCTCACCGCGCTGCTCATATTCAGGAATGGAACTTTATTGACCAGTCGCTTCTTTATGATTAGAAATGTAAATCATGGAAGACAAATGCAAGAGGTATGGATATAAACCTTGAGAGGGGCGGAGGTACTACAAAATTACGTTCATAAAATAGAGATGATGAAGTTTTTAACTATAGTTGCAGTTTTTCTTTTAGTTATTACCTCGTGTTCAAAGAAAGTTGAATATGAGATTTCATTTGATAATATAAA
>Ga0209270_1002866_pt1 | contig 16619 bp, 13 predicted proteins | sample MTBAKSrepl1MetaG_FD_187456 | JGI IMG/M metagenome (GOLD analysis project Ga0209270, IMG submission 187456) | Enrichment culture microbial communities from Arthur Kill intertidal strait, New Jersey, USA, that are MTBE-degrading - MTBE-AKS1... | ecosystem: Environmental > Aquatic > Marine >...
CCGTGGTCCCGGTCATGCGGCGGCGGTATTCATCCCATTGCCCGATGATCATGAGCATGTTCTTGGGGCTGGTGAAAGAAGCCTCCTGGGTGTAAGCGAAGCCGGTGATGACCAGGGCCCGGACGGTCGGGTCTTTCAAGGCCACCTTATAGACCATTTCCGCGCCCAGGCTGTGGCCCATCAGGCCGGTGGCTTCCGGACGGACGAAAGGCAGGGACCGCAGATAATCAAGGGAGCCGCGGCCGCCGTAAGTCGGGTCGAAGTCCGGGGCCTCGGGGTCGCCGGGCCGGCCGGAATTGCCCCGGCCGATGGCGTCGATGTTTAAAACGACAAAGCCGCGCCGGGCCAGTTCCAGGCAGTACGCGTCGCCGGTCTCCCGGTTGTTCTGGTAGCCGTGGATGTACACCGCGCCGGGCCAGGCGTTTTCCGGGGCGGCCGCCGGCTTGAAGAGCTTGGCCCGGACCTGGATACCGTTATAATTAGGGTAAGTGACGTTGGTCACCTCGACCCGGCCGAAGTCCGTCTGGATCAAGGCGGCCAGGATCACGGCCCCGACCAGGACGATCAGGCTCAAGACGAGAACCAGGAGAGGCCCACGGATTCGTTCTTTTTGAACCTGGTCCAAGGCGTTCATTTCGACCTCATTTTTTTGGAAGCGCCCCGATTTCGGGTGAAGGAAAGAACGGGTTAGGTTTCCCTTTTTTCTTTTTCCGCAGGGCGGTCAGATCAACAGGCCCAAAGCGGTCCGGGCGATGAATTCCTCGAATTCCTCCGGCCGGCTTGGTTTGACCAGGCAGTCATCCACCTTGTTTTCCGGGTTCAGGACCGCCTCGATCTTGTCTTCATTGGCCGTGCAGATGATGAAGTGGGCGGCGGACAGTCCGGGGTCGTTCTTAACCGCCCGGCAAAGTTCCAGACCGGTCAGGCCCGGCATTTCCAGGTCCGAAACGATGACCTTGGGCCTATCTTTCCGGGCCGCTTCCAGACCGGCTTGGCTGTCGCCCGCCGCGGTCACTTCAAAACCGGCTTTTTCCAGATGCTGGCGAAAAAGGTCCACCTGGTAGGCCGAGTCGCTGACCAACAGGATCGATCTCTTTTTATGGGGCAAGGCCGCCGACTCGATCAGCAGCCGATTGATCAGAGCGTAGCTGATTTGCAGGAGTCTTTTCTGGCGGGATATCTGAACGGCCTGTTCGGCCGAGCAGCTTTTTTCCCGGTCGATCAACTGCCGGCCACGCTCGATCTCCTGGGCCTCGGTCTTCTCGGCCGTTTGTCTGGTCAGGGCCCGCTGGACATAAAGCCGCAAAGACTCGGGATTGATCGGCCGGGACAGGACTGCGGCCGCTCCTTCGTTGAAGGCCAGGGTCAAATGAGGCGGATCGATTGGTCCATCCAGGAGAAAAATGAACTTGAGGAAGGATTTTCGGTCCAGGGCCGACTGCATCACCTTGACCGACCAGGCGTCTTCGACGATCAGGTCCATCAGGACCAGGTCCGGGTCCTGGGACCCGATCCGCTCGGCCCAGGTCTCGGGACGTCCGGAAAGTTCCTCGGTCATTTTCGTCGATAATACTTCGTGCCCGGCCTGTTCCAGAACCTCCACGGCCCCGGTCGCCGTCGTCTCCGAACCGACCATCACCAGAATCCGGGCCATAGGCGCTACTCCATCAGAAGGTTTTCAAACTCGATTACGTCATAGTGTCGGACCAGTTGCCGGTCCATGAACCGATTGACTTCCTCGGGCGAATGGCGAGTGGCGAAAAGGACCTTAATCGAGTCACGGACCAGACCGTGCTCGATCTTGTCCAGGGCCGGGACCGTATCGATGACGTCGCCGATAAGGGCCAGGCGGCGCAGGACCAGGTAGCTTAAAAGGCCGGGCTCCTGAAATCGTGGTTTGAAGCGGAGGAGGGACTGAAAGATGTTGGCGCCTTGGGCGGTTTTGGCTTGAAGCAGCAGCCGGCTCAGGGCCGGCAGCCGAAAGGTCTCCTCGAAGACCTCCCCGTCTTCCTCCTCGGCCGAGACCTCCCGGCGTCGGTATTTCTCCAGTTGGGCCAGCAAGTCCCGGTCCTGGACCTCATAGCGCCGACCCGCCCGCAGATGTTCCAGGGCCTGTTCCAGAACCTTGACCGCGTCAAGAAGCAGGTCGACGATCTCTTCCGTCACCTCCAACTCCTTGTCCCGGACCCGGTCCAGGATCGATTCGACCTGGTGGACAAAACCGCCCAGGGCGGAAAACCCGGTCATGATCAGGTTGCCCTTGATCGAGTGAAAATGTCGGAAGATGGTGTTGATCCGGCGGGCGTTGTCCGGTTCCTTTTCCAGTTGAAAGACTTCTTCGTTCAGGTCGGTTAAAATCTGTTGGATTTCCAAAAAAAACTCTTCGGCCAGCCGGCCGGTCACTCCTGTTTCGGCCTCCGGCTCCGGTTCCGGCGTTTCAACCGCCTTTTGAGTCGTGGGTTCTTCTTCTCTTCTAATAGCTGTTTCTTCTTCGAAGATTTCCACCTTCTCCCGGCTCAGGAACAGGTCTTCGGACATCCCCCGCCCCTGGTTGGTGGCCCGGGCGATCAGGGCGAAGGGGTCCAAGACCAGTCCAAGCTGGTTGCCGCCCAGGATGGTCGTGCCCGAAACGCCCTGGACAGTGAATATTTCCGGCAAGGAAATCAGCACCAGCTTCTGCGGTCGGATGAACTCCGAGACCTTGAGGCCGAGCCGTCCGTTTTTGGCTTCGATGATGATGATCGGGATGACCTCCTGTTTCTCGTCCAGGGGCCGGCCGGAAAGCAGTTCCTTGAGGTCGTAAACCGGGATGATCGAACCGAGATAAATAATGCTTTCCGTCACCTCCATCATGGTATGGATGTCCTGGGGCAGGAAGGCCTGGGTGGCCACCACGTTGCCGATGGGCAGGGCGTAGAAGTCCTCGCCGGCCCGGATGATCAGGGCGTCGGTGATGTTGACGGCGGATAGCTGGGGAATCTTGTAGGTGAAGACGGTGCCGGTCCCCGGTTCGGTCTCGATCAGGACCTCCCCGCCCAGCTCCTCGACCGTGCTCTTGACCACGTCCATGCCCACCCCGCGGCCGGAAATCTCGGTGGCCTCCCCCGCCGTCGAGAAACCCGGCTGCATGATCAGGGCCAAGGTGTCGTCCCTGGTCAAGGCCGCCGCCGCTTCCCGGCTGAGCAGACCCTTTTCCACGGCCGCCTGCTTGAGTCTTTTTTCCTCCAGGCCCCGGCCGTCATCGGCCACGCTGACGTAGGTGAACCCTTCTTTCTTATAGGCCGTCAAGGTGAGCCGCCCCAAGGGGTCCTTGCCCTGCTGCTTCCGCTCCAGGGGGTCTTCCAGGCCGTGGTCGATGGCGTTGCGGATTTGATGGGCCAGCGGTTCGTACAGGCGCTCGGCCACGGTCTTGTCCACCAGGGTGTCTTCACCCACGATCTCAAAATTGACCTGCCGGCCCTTCTTCTTGGCCAGGTCCCGGACCAGTCGCCGGAACCTCAAAAAAGTTTCCCTGATGGGGACCAGGCGGATGTCCATGACCAGATGATGCAAGTCCGAAGAGATGCGGCTCGAGGTCAGCGAGGCGTTCTTGAGCATCTCCATGGACTCTTTGTCCAGTTGCGCGGGCTGACTCTGAAGATGACGCTGGAGCAAGGAGATATTGCTGGCCGTGATGATGACCTCACCGGTCAGACTAAGGAGCTGGTCCAAGTGGTAAATCTTGACGGCCATGCGGTCGATTTCCGGGCCGACCTTACCATTCATGATCAAAAAGCCTCCCTAGCACGGTTTCGAGCATCTCGCGGGTGGCCGGTTTGGTCAAATAATCGTCAGCCCCGAGTTTTAAGGCCTTGAAAATGTACCGGGCGTCGGCATGGGTGGAGATGACCACCACCGGGATATGACGCCATTCGGGACTGTTTTTAATGGCCTCGACCAGTTCGAATCCGTCCATTTCGGGCATGACCAGGTCGGACAGCACCAGGTCGGGCCGGCTTTCCCGGAGCCGGGCTTGGGCTTCGAGACCGTTTTCCGCCTCTCGGCAGGTCAGACCGAGACCTTCGGCCAGCTCCCGAACCGTCTTCCGGATAGTCGGATAGTCGTCCACGATCAAAACGGCTTTGCCGGCCCAGACGGCCTGATTCTCGTAAGCCCCCTCTGCTTCCATGACCACCTTGTCCGATCTGAAAAATATTTTTTATATTTTTTAACATTCTCACCCGCCAAAAAACAAGATTTAACTTGACCAATGTTTTCAGTCGACCGAATGAGCTTGACAGGGTTGCGGAAATGGCCTAAATTTTCTTTTCGTGTGTTTTAAAGAGGTTACGCTGGCATGGTGCGACTAAGACTCGAGAAAAACAAGGGAAAACAGCCTTGGACCTCGATGTTTAACCCAACGGGCTTTGGATGTTGGGACCAGGTTTGAGTTGGTCGGAATAAAATATGTCCCTCGACAAGCGACTTAAAGCCATTCGGAACATCGGCATCATCGCCCATATTGACGCCGGCAAAACCACCCTGACCGAGCGCATTCTGTATTACACCGGCCGAACCTATAAGATGGGCGAAGTCCATGACGGTGAAGCGACCATGGACTGGATGCCGGAAGAGCAGGAAAGGGGCATCACCATCACCTCGGCCGCCACCAGTTGCCAGTGGAAAGGGACGACGATCAATCTCATCGACACGCCCGGTCACGTCGATTTCACCATTGAAGTCGAGAGAAGTCTGCGGGTGCTCGACGGGGCCATCGGGGTCTTTTGCGCCGTGGGCGGCGTCGAGCCCCAGTCCGAGACGGTTTGGCACCAGGCCGACCGCTACCGGGTCCCCAAAATCGCCTTCGTCAACAAAATGGACCGGATTGGAGCTGATTTTAACAATGTTTTAAGTATGATGAAAGAACGGCTCGGGGCCAGGCCCCTCGTCGTCCAGCTTCCCTGGGGCAGCGAAGACAATTTCCGAGGCGTGATCGACCTGATCCGCATGCGGCTTTTGGTTTGGGATGAAACGAGTCTGGGGTCCAAATTGGAAGAACAGGAGATACCCTCTGACTTCCTGACCGAAGCCGAACAGGCCCGGGAAAACCTTTTGGAAACCGTGGCCGAATATGACGACGCTCTGATGGAAGCTTATCTGAACGAGGAAGAGATTCCCATCACCCGGCTTTTGGCGGCCATCCACCAGGCCACGATCAATTTGAAGCTGGTCCCGGTTTTCTGCGGGGCCGCTTTGCGCAACCGGGGCGTTCAGCCGCTCCTGGACGGCATCGTCGATTTACTGCCTTCTCCCCTGGAGGTGCTTCCGGTCCAGGGCCGCTTGCCCGAATCCGGCGAACGGGCCAGCCGCCCGCCCACCGAGAAAGGCCCCCTGGCCGCCCTGTCCTTTAAGGTGGCCATGGATCAGGGCCGCAAACTCACTTACGTCCGACTATACTCAGGCCGAATGAAGACCGGGGCCGAGGTTCTCAACGTCCGGACGGGCCAGAAAGAGAAGATCGCTCGAATTTTGCGTATGCACGCCAACAAAAGAGAGCGGATAGACGAGGCCTGGGCCGGGGACATCGTGGGGGTCATCGGCCTGAAATCGGCCACCACCGGGGACACCCTGACCGCTCTGGACCAGCCGATCATCCTGGAGTCCATAGAAGTCTCCGAGCCGGTTATCAACGTGGCCGTGGAGCCCAAGGTCTCGTCGGACCAGGACAAAATCATGAGTTCACTGGTCAAGCTGGCTGAAGAAGACCCGACCTTCCGGTTTTATCTGGATGAGGAGACCGGCCAGACCATCATTTCGGGCATGGGCGAACTTCACCTCGATGTCCTGGTTCACCGGCTCCATCGGGAATTCGCGGTTGACTTGAACGTGGGCCGGCCTCAAGTCGTCTACCGGGAAACCGTCACCCAGGAAGTCGAGATCGAAGGCCGTTTCGACCGGGAACTGGGCGGCACACCCCACTTTGCCCTGGTCGGGCTCCGGCTCCGTCCACTCAAAAGAGGTTCAGGGGTGCGCTTCTATAACGGCCTTGACGGCGATGTTTTACCGGAGAACTTTGTCCGGGCCGTGGAACAGGCCGTTCATGAAGCCGCGGCCAGCGGCGTGATCCTGGGCTATCCGGTCGTGGACGTGGGGGCCACCCTTTTCGAGGCCCAATTCAAGGAAGACCTGTCGACGGAATCGGATTTCCGGGTGGCCGCCAGCCAGGCTTTTCGGGAAGGACTGCAAAAGGCCGCCCCGGTTCTGCTCGAACCGATGATGAAGGTGGAAATTATCTGTCCGGACGAATTCATCGGCGAAGTCATCGGCGACTTGAACACCCGACTGGGCAAAATCGAAAACATCGCCGTTCGTAAAACGGTGAAAATTATAACCGGCCTGGTCCCCCTTTCTCAGATGTTCGGCTACTCCACGGCCCTCCGCTCGGCCACCCAAGGCCGCGGCACCTACTCCATGCAGTTCTCCCGTTACGACCTGGTTGAGCGAAAAAAATAAACGGAGGCGGTCCCGGCCCTTACAACAGTTTATCCTCGACCTCGATCTCCGCCTGGGCCTTGAGCGTCTCCAACCATTGTTGGAGATATAATTGGCCCTTGCCGGCCTCCAATCTTTTCTTTAATTCCTCCTGGCTCTCTCTCAGCTCCTTTTCCGAAGCCGGCAGACGCTCTTTGAGGCGAATGACGTAATAGCCCTGGTCCCCTTGATATGGTTCCGGCCCTACCTGGCCCGGATCGGTCAGGGCAAAAGCCGCCTTTTTTAAAGGCAAGGCCGGGCCGATTTTCGGAACCGCCTCGCCCCGGGTGAAGGCTCCGGTGGTCTCGGCGGCCAGACCGTGTTTTTCCACCGCCGGCTCCCAGCCGCCTTTGTCCTTTAATCCGGACAGGAAATCCGAGGCCGTTTGCCGGGCCATTTCCAAAGCCTTTTCTTCGCTTAGGTCCCCTTCAACCGCGGCCCGGACCTCTTCGAGCTTCGGCAAGTAGGAATCCTTACGGTCCAGGCACTTCATCAGGACATATTGGCCGCCTTCCAGGTCGACCAAGGGGCCGATGTCGCCCGGTTTAAGAGTCAGGGCCACCTCATTGAACTTGGGCGGCAGGTCCCGGTCGATCAGGGAGGTGTTGGCCGAGAAAAATTCGGTGGTTTGGAGGCCGCGACCGAACTTCTCGGCCACGGCTTTAAAATCGCCGGTCAAGCCCAGTTGTTCATAGGCTTCGGCGGCCTGGTCCGCCGCCATTTCCCTGGTTCTTTCCTTGATGATCTTTTCCCGGATCTCATCCTTGGCTTCTTCAAGGGTCCTGGTCCTGGCCGGCCGCCGGTCCTCGATCTTAATAAGGTGAAGTCCGAAATCGGTCCGGACCAGATCGCTGACTTGATCCTTTTCCAATTTAAAGGCTGCTTCGGCGAACGGTTCGATCATCTGCTCCCTGGCCAGCCAGCCCAGGTCGCCGCCGTTCTTGGCCGTGGGGCCTTCCGAGTATTCTTGGGCCAGTTTGGCGAAATCTTCGCCTTTCAAAGCCAGTTGTCGAACCGTTTCAGCCCTGGACCTGACCAAGGCCGCCTCTTCCGGCGAAGTGTCCGGGTCGATCCGGAAAAGGATGTGGCGGACCCTGACCTTTTCCGGTTCACGATAGCTGTCCAGATTCAACTCGTAATACTCGGCCAGCTCATCCTCGCCGACCTTGAACTTGTCTTCAAAGTCCTTGGGCCTGAACAGGAGATAAGAGGCCCGGACCTGAAGGGGCACCCGGTAATTTTCCTTGTTTTTCCCGAAATATTCCGCCAGTTCCCCTTCCGCCGGCTTTACTTTGTCCCGGAAGTCCTTGACGGCGAACAGGACAAAGTCCAGGCTGACCTTGTCGTTGGTCAAATGATAAAAATCCTCGATCTCCCGCGGCGAAACCTTGGCCAGGTCGGAGACCAGACGGATGATCTTGCGGCCCAGCAGCTCCCGGCGGACCAATCGTTCGTAATCCTCGGGAGTATACCTGAACCTGGACAGCATATTGCGGTACCGGTCCGGATTGAAAACGCCGTCGACTTGAAAGATCGGCGTCCGGGCGATCCTGGCCTGGAGCTCTTCATCGGTCACCTTCAGGCCCATGGACCGGGCCTGTTGAAACATGAGCCGCTCATTGATCAATCTTTCCATGGCCTGCTTTTTCAAATCCAGGGTTTGAAGCAGTTCATCGTCCAGATAATCGCCGTATTGAGCCCGGGCCATTTCCAGAAGCTGACGATAGGCTTCTTCAAAATCGGCGATGGAAATGGGTTCCCCGTTGACTTCGGCCGCCTTGGTCAGCTCTTCCCGCCGAAAGGTGCCGGCTCCCCAAAAAATGAAGACGATGACAATGGCCGCGATGATGATGTTGATAATCCAGCTTTTGGCGTGCCGCCGCATCAGGTCGAGCATAAATTTACCCTTGTTTTTGTCATTTTAGCTTTGGACCGTCCTCGGTTTGAGCCGAAAACGCCTCGTGAACTAATAATACAGTTGCCGGGGAAAAGCAAGAGAAGGGAGGAGGGGTTCAGAAAATCGGGACGATCAGTCGGTCGAATCGTCCAAGACCTCCCGGACCGTCTTCAGGAGGTCGATCAGATGGTAAGGTTTGCTGATGAATTTCCTGGCCCCGGCCTGCAAGGCCTTTTGCCCGTTACTGTCAGCCCAATAACCGCTGGCCACGATGACCTTGACCCCGGGTTTGATCTTGAGTAATTCGGTCAGGCAGGCCTGTCCGCCCATGCCGGGCATGCCCAGATCAAGAATAGCCAGATCGATGCCGTCTTTTTGCTCCAGGAAAATGGCCAGGGCTTCCTCCCCGGTTGAAGCGGCCAGGACCGAATAGCCCTGACTTTGGAGAAGGTCTTCGACCATCTCGAGGATAGGTCTCTCATCATCGGCCAGGAGGATGGTTTCAATACCGCCCTTGATCTTCTCGCCGATCTTTTTTTCCGGAGTTTCCGTGGATTCGGCCGAGAGGGGGACCGGGAAGTAAACGTTAAAAGTGGTCCCTCGCCCGGGCGCGCTGTAAAATGAAATGTGTCCCTTGTGGGCCTTGACCACCCCGTAAATCACCGACAATCCCAGGCCGGTGCCCTGGCCGACCGGTTTGGTGGTGAAGAACGGTTCGAATATTCGGCCCGCTGTTTTGGTATCCATGCCCTGTCCGGTGTCGGTAAAACGCAGCAGCACGTAATCGCCGGGCTCGACGCCGAAATGTTCCCTGGTGTAATGGTGGTTCAAGGTGGCCTGCTCCGTTTCGATGATTATCTTCCCTCCTTCGGGCATGGCGTCCTTGGCGTTCGAGGCCAGGTTTAGGATGACTTGTTCCAGTTGATTGGAATCGCCGATGATGGGCGGCAAATCCGGGGTCAGACGAATTTCGATTTCGATCATTTTCGGAATGGTTCTCTCCAGAATTTTAACGGTCTGGTTGATTTCCTCGTTAAGATTGATGGGTCTAAAGTTCCCTTCGGTTTTTCGGCTGAAGGCCAAAAGCCGCCTGACCAGGTCGGCCGCCCGGCGAACCGCGGTCTCAATGGCGGAAAGGTATTCTTTTCCCGTCGGATCGAGACCGTTCTTAAACTGGAAAAGCTGGACATAGCCGGAAATAACCTGAAGAAGATTGTTGAAGTCGTGGGCGATGCCGCTGGCCAGGGTCCCGACCGCTTCCATTTTTTGAGATTGAATCAACTGTCTCTGCATTCTCCTGAGCTCCCGCCTGGCCCTGATCCGCTCCGTCACCTCCCTGGCCGAAGTCGTGACGTAATTTCCACCTTGATCAGACTGCCCGACGAACACGCTCCGGTATTCCAAAAGATGAAGCTCTCCGGTTTTTCCGATAACGGCAAAGACACCTTCCGTCTGCCCCCGGTCTCTCAAATGGACCAGGTACTCTTCCTGAAAGGCCGGCCGGTGTTCCGGGGGGATGAATTCGTCTATCGAGCGGCCGATCAATTCCTCCGGCCCGAAGCCCAGGGTTTCGGCTACGGAGGGGCTGATGTTGATTATCCGGCCGTCCAAGTCGTGGCTGACGATCAAATCGCTTATGTTGTTGAACAACTCTCGGTAACGCCGTTCCGAGCCGGCCAGGGCCTCTTCCATCCTTTTTCGTTCGGCCAGCTCCCTTTGCAATTCATCGGTTCGGGCGCTGAGCCGCCTTTTTAAGATCAACGACCAGATCAAGGCCGCGGACAGGAGGATGACCAGGGGGGCCAGGACCATGGTCCCAATTCGCTTGATTTCTTCCAGAGAAAACCGGCGGTCAAATTCCCCGAACCAGCGGCGGTATATTTGGTCGTATTTACCCGTGGCCTTGATAATGCTCAACCCTTCATTCAATGTGTCCAGGAGCTTCCGGTCGCCTTCTTTAACGGCCAGGCAGTATTCCTGCGGGAAAATCGGCGGGCCCACCGTTTTAATATTGGTCAAACCGAACTTTTTGGCCAGGTACAGGCCGGCCAGCTTGCCCAGCAGGGCGCCGTCGTGCCGGCCGGAAGCCAGAAGACGCAAGGCCTCGGCTTGGTCGTCCACGGCGATGATTCTGTCCGAGAGGCCGTTGGCCGAAGCGAAGTCGTGCATGATGTCTCCGGCCTCGACGATGATCTCCCGGCCGCGAAGGTCATCCAACCTTTCAACTTCGGAGTCCCGGCGGACGAAGACGGCATGGGAGACCACCAGATGCGACGCGCAAAAGTCCACCTTGAGGTCACGGTCCTCGGAGTGAAACATCCCCGTGAGCACGTCGATTCGGCCGGCTTCCAGATCGGAGCGCACTTCCCGCCAAGGCCCCAGCCTGACCTCGATGTCCAGTCCCATGACCTCGGCCACGGCCCGCATAATCTCCACGTTGAATCCGGACGCACCTTCTTCGGTCTGGAATTCATAAGGCGGATAATTATGGTCCCCCCGGACCAGCAGGCGCCCCTTGGCCTGGGTCCCGGCCCAGACCGGCGTCCAGGCCAGACAGACCAGGACGAACACCAGAATTAGATGACCAAGTTTTAATCTGGACGGCAAAACAAACACAACTTCCCCCCTCTCGGCCCTCGAAGCCAAAAATCGCGCCATCGATTTTTTATTTGGCGGCGGCCGGGAATCCCCTTAGGATCGTTCAGACCCTCCGGCCGATAAAATCAGAATGAGTTTTCTTTGGGAAAAACCAGTCAGGCCAGCCCGACCACCTCGTTTCCGTTGGGCTTTTTGGGGTAAAACCGTTCCTTCTCGCTGTAAATGCAGCCGCAATACTGCTGGCGGTACATGCCCAGGCCCTTGGACCGTTCGACCCCTTCCCGCCAGCCGGTCCGAAAGTCCTGGTAATAAAAATTGACTTTGTTTTGCCGGGCCGCCTCGCCCCCGATTTGGGCTATCAAATCGTGTTTTTGGTATTTGCTGTAAAGAAGGGTGGTGGTGACCGCGTCGAATTTGCCGCGCCTGGCTATATGGGCGGCGTTATTCAATCGCAGCATGTAACAAAACCGGCAACGCTCGGTCTCCCGAAAAACCGTCTCCCGGAGGAACCCTTCCAGGTCGTACTCCTCGGCATAGATGACCGGGAGCCCGATCTTGCCGGCCCATTCGGCCAAGGTGTCCCTCCGCCGGACGTATTCCTGGTAGGGATGAATGTTAGGGTTGAAGAAATAACCGTACAATTCATGACCCGCCCCCCGGAGAACCTCAACCGGGTAAACCGCACAGGGACCGCAGCAGATATGGAGAAGAATTTTCATATTTTATTAATAATACTTTTTCGCCCGCTGGACAAGAGCGACCTTGGTCGGTCAGGCCAGGCCCCGCCGACGGAAAAGAAAAGGTCTTGGCCTCCGAGCGCGGCCGCCTCGCCTTAACCTGGCTTTTTCACTTCAGGAAATCGGATGAACCCGGACCGCCCCCTTACTTCGTCTTTTCTTCCAATTGTTTCATCAACTCCCGGGCGTCCTTTTTCCAATCCTGGCAGTCCGGTTCCTGTCCCTGGGGGCAGGAACCATTAAGGGTCTGGTTCAATAAGTTCTTGGCCTGATCGTATTTTTTCTGGTCCATGTAAAGTTCGGCCAGATTAACGTGGGAAATCCAGCGGTTCGGCCCAAGCTCGATGGCCTTTTTTAGGTTTTCCTCGGCTTTCTTCTTGTCGCCGCCGAAAAGGCCCGGCACCTTGAAATACATCCGGCCCAGGACCATGTAAGCCCCGCCCATGTTGTAGCCCGGGTCCCTTTTGATTACCTCGGCCATTTCTTTCTTGATCGGGTCGACCAGGGACAGGCTCTTCATGATGCCCTTGGCCTGACCGTACAGGCCGTAACTGACCCCGAGCCAGTAATGGCCGGGCACGCTCTCCGGGTCAAGCTGAATGGCTTTATTGGCCGCGGCGATTCCTTCTTCGAAAACAGGAATTTGCTCATCTTTTGCTGAATGCTGGCCGACCCAATACAAGGCCCTGGCCAGCTTCCAATAGGCCTCGGGCTGGTCCGGACCGGCGTTGATGGCTTCTTTGTATTTCTCGGCGGCCATCTTGGCCTTGGCCAGGTCGCCGCGCTGCTCGTACCAGGCGTCGCCTTCGGCGATCAAGGCCTTGTAGTCGGCGGCCCAAGCCACGCTCCCAACCAAAAACATAAAAAACACCGCCCACATCACCAAACGTTTTTCCCTTTTCATACTCGTCTCCTCACGGTTAAGAGGTTAAGGTCGGCCCCGGCCAAGGGGCCGCTTACAGACAGACAATCTCGTCCCTGGGTTTGACCCGGCCGCCGGCGATGACCTTGAAAAACACCCCCTCTCGCGGCATGACGCATTGGCCCACGGCCTTCATGATCGCACAGCCCGCGTGACATTCCTTGCCGATCTGGGTCAATTCCAGAAGCGCTTCCGGTCCGATCTTAAGCCTCGAGCCCACGGCCAGGGCCGTCAGGTCCAGACCGATGGTGGTGATGTTTTCGGCAAAGTCCCCCGGGGCGACGTCCAGGCCCAGAGCCCTCATCTTGTCGATGCTTTCCTGAGCCAGCAGGCTGACCTGGCGGGCCCAGTCCCCGGCGTGAGCATCCCCTTCCGCGCCATGCCCCGGCCTGAGCCTTATCGACGGGACGTTGATCTTTTTGACCCTTTTGGTCCGGCTGATCGATACGGCGGCGACTTTCATGTTCCACCGGACGATGGTTTCGTGAATCTCTCGGTTAAAGCCTTTTCCAGGCTATCATATTGACACTCTTTTGAGAACATGGTAAAAATTTTCACCAAAATGGAGGGATGGCCGAGTGGTCTAAGGCGGCGGTCTTGAAAACCGCTGTGCGCAAGCACCGTGGGTTCGAATCCTACTCCCTCCGCCAGGATCGTCGCGTTCAGTCCGGAGAGATGGCCGAGTCGGCTGAAGGCGCTCGCCTGCTAAGCGAGTGTAGGTCTTAAAAGCCTACCGAGGGTTCGAATCCCTCTCTCTCCGCCATTTCAATAAAAAAAGCCCGGATGGAAGCATCCGGGCTTTTTTGCTTCCATTTTTCCATTACCTTTTCCCCAATGATGCAATAATTTTCAATTTTTCTAAAACCATATCCAAGCGGCCCTGGCTGGCCTCATCCGGAAATAGGTGTCCTGGCACGGCCTCTAAAAAAAACCTATCCCCTAAAAATAGCTGGAACTGTTCGGCCAGGTATGACCGCAATTTATATCTCGATTTCTTGATTTCTCCGATAACCTCCGGCCTCCCGTCAATGATCGCGATGATATCCTCCAAATCTTCGCTGGAGCGATAATTTCCCTCACCCCGGCTGTGGAAGGCTTCAATCTTTGTGGCCAGGAAATAAGGCGTTGTTACCAGGCGGATTTGCGTTTCATCTGATAAACGGAAGATTTCCGCATTTTGAATCGCTTCCGTGTACCAGCGATTGGAAAACCCGAGAATGGACGGGTCGGTGGGCATCGCGTCGACCATAACATCGCCGATCCGCCATCGGCACACTGGCGCATCCTCATCGACAAGCTGAACGAACCCCAGACTCCGGAGTTTTTCCTCAAAGCGGTAGTAGTCCGAACGTGTTATGATATGTACAATAATATCTACATCTTTCGTAGGACGAACATCCGGGGCCGAAGGGTCTGTGATGAAGAGGGCCGTAGTTGCTCCCCCCAAAAAAGCGATCCGTTCTCTCAAGTCACCCAATCTGTGAGCGACAAATTCAATCATACGGATATTGGAAACTCGCCGATCCTTCATCTTGTTCCCAACCTTGATTTCAACTCCTTGATAGCCAAGGCAGACTCCCGGGCTCGACCGTCCCTGATGGCGTCCACCAGGGCCAACATTTCATAAAGACGCACGTCCAAAACTGCGGCGCGAGGTACATTTTTGTATAAGGGTGAAAATTCCAACCCGCGGGTCGGCCCTTCCGAATAAGGCCATACCGGAGGCGGCTCATCTGAGTATATGAAAATGTTCTCCAAGGGCGGGCCTGCGTATGATGTCGCAAGACCACGGGTAATACCACCCCTCCGTGGGGGAAAAGCATATTTTACGCCATGAATGAGGAATTCCTCCAGCGCCTTGATAATGGGCGCCCGCTTTTTGAGATTCATCAAACCGGCGGCGGCGGCCCGTTTAACCCCCGCGTGCATTTCGGAGGGACTTATGAACAATTCGTTGGCCAGGCTTTGGTAAGTCCATGGGGGGGTTATCTTGGAATCCACGAACCATATACCTTCCTTGCTTTCGCTCCAGACGGCCAGTTTGAGAAGAATGACGATGTCCTGGGGTTTAAGGTTCATGGCTTATATTCTATTCGCGATTCGCGAATTATGCAAGATTGTTTATCGCCCCGAGACCCACGAAAAATCACTCTGACTCCAAATACCATAAATATGGCCGAGTCGGCTGAAGGCGCTCGCCTGCTAAGCGAGTGTAGGTCTTAAAAGCCTACCGAGGGTTCGAATCCCTCTCTCTCCGCCAGATCAATAAATTTAGCCCCGCAAGACCGGGGCTAAATTTTTGGACGAAACGCCAACTGTCTCGCCTAATTGTCTAGGCTAAAATTGACATATTTCTTTTTCCCAGGATTCCACCCTTTCCGCACCTACAGCTTGACTAAATTAACATAGTATATTATTTTAGGATAAGGTTAGTACCTAAAATAAATCTCGTGGTTATTTTAGGCTCATCGTGATGAAAAGGAAACTGCAAGGCCATTACGTGACGGTCTCGACCGTGGGGGAGAAGGTCAAAGCCTTTGTTCCCGCGCCGCTGCCTCCGGACCCGCCCATCGTGTGGTCGCCGGAATTACGGGAAAGGTTCGACCAGACGCTTCTGGCCTTGGGGCGCCTGGACAGCGTTTCCGCCTTCCTGCCGGACACTTCACTGCTTTTGTATACCTACATTCGGAAAGAGGCGGTTCTTTCGTCGATGATTGAGGGCACCCAGTCGTCGCTGGCCGACTTGCTGCTCTTTGAACTGGACGAGGAACCCGGAGTTCCCCTGGATGACGTTCAGGAAGTCAGCAACTATGTCGCCGCCTTGAACCACGGTCTCAAGCGCATGGAGGACGGATTTCCTTTGTCTCTTCGGCTCCTCAAGGAAATCCACGCCGTTTTGCTTTCCAAAGGACGCGGCAGTGACCGGACGCCGGGGGAGTTTCGTCGCAGTCAGAACTGGATCGGAGGCACCCGGCCGGGAAACGCGTCTTTTGTGCCTCCACCCGCCGAAAGAGTCATGGACTGCTTGGGGCGGCTGGAATTGTTCCTCCACGACCAGCCGGAGAGGACCCCGGTGCTGCTGAAATCAGCGTTGGCCCATGTGCAGTTTGAGACGATTCACCATTTTCTCGATGGAAACGGCCGTCTGGGCAGGATGCTCATTACCATGATTCTGTGCCAGGAGCAGGTTCTTCGCCAACCTATGCTCTATCTAAGCCTCTATTTCAAGAGCCATCGACACCGCTACTACGAACTCCTCAATAACGTGCGCCTGACGGGCGATTGGGAAGCGTGGCTGGACTTTTTCGCTGAAGCGTTGACCGAGACAGCCACCGGTGCCGCGGATACAGCCCAAAAGATCATCAGTCTGGCCGACCGGGACCGAAAGCGGATCACCGGTTTGGGTAGAGCGGCCGAATCCGCTGTAAAGATCCACCGGAGTCTTCTGGAGAGGCCCATGGTCACTTCAGGATGGTTGGTAAAGAAAACAGGCCTGACCGCGGCCACCGTCAACAAAGCGCTGGCTAATCTTGAACGACTCGGCATTGTCAGGGAAGTCACCCGCCGGAAACGCAACCGGGTGTTTTCCTATGGTCAATACATCGATATCATGAACCAGGGCACGGAGCCGCCGGGTTAGGCCACGAAGCGCGCTCGCCTGCTAAGCGAGTGTGGGGTGTAAAGCTCCACCGAGGGTTCGAATCCCTCTCTCTCCGCCAGAATACGCCCAATAGCCCCGTGAACCGGGGCTTTTTACTTTCCATTGTTCAGACTAAGTTTGCTTAACTTCCCTTCCCCCAGGCCCAAGGATACTTTTCGGGCAAAAAGTATTATTAGCCGTGTTTTGCGTCAAGAAATGATTTATACGGCCTCGGACTAATCCCTTAATAAAGCCCGGAATCCCGCTTGGACGAAATGAATGTCGTGGGTCAATGAATCCGTCATTCCCATCGCA
>Ga0209270_1002875_pt1 | contig 16593 bp, 14 predicted proteins | sample MTBAKSrepl1MetaG_FD_187456 | JGI IMG/M metagenome (GOLD analysis project Ga0209270, IMG submission 187456) | Enrichment culture microbial communities from Arthur Kill intertidal strait, New Jersey, USA, that are MTBE-degrading - MTBE-AKS1... | ecosystem: Environmental > Aquatic > Marine >...
GCAGAAAGTCCCCGTTATTATAAAGCCCTTTTCATTTTAAACCGACCCCGGGGGGCCGGCCCGCTTTTTCATTCCTGATCCTGATTTTTAAGGCTCTTCAGGGCATCGAGAATGCCCAGGACCGCCGCCCCGGGGTTTACGCTGACCCCCACCCTGGTCGAACTTTCCGTTGTTTTTGTCGTCACGGAGCCGTCGGGGTTCCGGTTCGTTGTCGATTTATTCGACTCCTGGACGGTCCAGTCCTTTTTCACCGAAGGCCAGGGGGATTCCGCCAGGGCGCGGACGGCGCCGGCGGGATCGGGGGCCGGCCGGGTGTCGGTGGTGGCCGATGAAAGGGGACTCTCCGGGGGCTTCCCGACGATCCATTCGCCCCGGCCCGCCCGGTAGGCGGAGAAGCGGCCGGCGATGTTCTCCCCATCTTTCCGGGCGCCGACCCTGAAGTATCTCGTCACAAACCCGTTCATCCTTTCCGCGTCCTCCGGCTCCACGGCGAAGGCGTACCCGCTCTGATCATTGGTCCACACGGCGGGCTGCCCCGTTTTTGAACTTTCCAGGGCCGTTTCGAGCATGTGTTCATCCGTCCCGTCCATGAGGTCCAGAGGGGATCTCTCACTTTGAAGGCTCCGGGCGGCTTCCGATTCGGTCGTTTTCCGGGGGAACCCCCCCTCGGGGACGAGATTGACCGCCACCGTGGAAGGAAGCAGGACATAGGCCTCGCCGGTGGCCTGCTGGGCTGTCAGGGACTGGACGGCGCTGCTCAGACCCCAGGAGGGGTTGTTGAAGAATGTGGCGCTGTTCACGCCCGAGTTGATGGCGTTCAGGAGGGACATCTCCGTCTGATGCTGCCGGCGGACGGCCACGTCCTGCTGGCGGAATCCCTCTTTCTGGAAGGTGAGAAGGTGGTCCTGGTTCCGGGCGAGGTCCACGGCGCAGGGGGTGACGCAGCCCGGTTTTCCGTCCACGTAGACCTGGGCGCCCGACGGGTTCGTCGACACGGGGACGTTCTGCGTCGCGATCATGGATGCGCAGGATACCAGAAGAAAGGATGCGCTGAACAGCCCGGCAATCCTGAAAATCTGGAACATCGTGTTCATGAGAGCCTCTCCTTTTCTCGATCCGGGTTCTTTTTTTACGGGGTATTTCCGAGATCGACTTCTCGATCCGGAAGGTCATTGTACCGGGAGATCGGCCAACTGTAAACCGTTTCGGACGATATTTGTTTCCGTGGGATCGAAAAGTTCAATTGTTAAAAATGTTGCATTTCCCCTACAGTATATTTATATTTTTACCGATAATTTTCTTGAATATCACCCGTTTCCCGTGCCTCGTGACCCGCCGGAGGGGGCAGGAGAGTTTATTTCCCGTTTCAGGAGTCATTAAATGGATATTTCTTTCGAAATCAAAACGATTGGAAACCCCATCTTCCGTTCCCCTCTGGAGAACATCAATTTCGTCGGGGATGACGAGAGGATTCTTTATGACGTGAACTACTCCCGGGTCAAAGAATCCATGGCGTCGGAGGATCTCGTCACCCTGGAGCGGGCGGGTCCCCGGGAGAGGATTTTCTTCGCGCCGGAAAACACGGTGGCGGCCATCGTCACCTGCGGCGGCCTGTGCCCCGGCCTGAACAACGTGATCCATTCCCTGGTCATGCAGCTCCATCATCAATACCGGGTGACGGACATCATCGGCATCCGGTACGGATACCGGGGGCTTCATGTGGATGAGAAGGTGAACCCGATCCGCCTCACGCCTCAATACGTCGAAAACATCCATAACTTCGGGGGATCCGTTCTGGGCACCTCCCGGGGGTATTCGGATGCGAAAATGATCGTTGACGGCCTTGAGTATTACGGAATTCAGATCCTCTTCACCATCGGGGGCGACGGAACCGTCCGGGGGGCACTCAACATCATCGAGGAAATCGAAAAGAGGGAGCTGCATATCGCAGTCCTTAACATCCCCAAGACCATCGACAACGATATCCCCTTCATTTCCAAGTCCTTCGGTTTCGAGACCAGTTTTTCGGAGGCCGTCGAATCGATCCGGTGCGCTCATATCGAGGCCCGTGGGACGCCCAACGGCATCGGGATCGTCAAACTCATGGGGCGGGAATCGGGATTCATCGCCTCCCAGGCTTCCCTGGCCCAGAAGGACGTGAATTACGTCCTCGTCCCGGAGATCGATTTCGAGTTCAACGGATCGGCGGGACTTCTTAAATCCCTGGAGGAAAGGCTCAGGAAAAGAGACCACGCCCTTATTGTGGTGGCGGAAGGGGCGGGGCAGAAATACTTCGCCGACGAACCCGCGGCCTACGACGATTCGGGAAACAGGAAGCTCCATGATATCGGAATGTTTCTGAAGAAGACCATCGAAGGGCACTTTCAGTCCATCAACATGAAGGTGAATGTCCGGTATATCGATCCCAGCTACATCATCCGGTCCGTCCCGGCAAACCCCGGGGATGCCGTCTTCTGCGGTTTTCTCGCCGAGAACGCCGTACACGCCGCCATGGCCGGGAAAACACGGGTGATCATCGGGAAATGGAATTCCCTCTTCGTCCATCTCCCCATGGATATTATCAAACTCGGCAGGAAGAAGATCAACCCGAAGGAATCCCTCTGGCGGTCGGTGAAGCTCTCCACCGGCCAGCCTTTCTAAGAGATAGGGGAGACAAGCCATCCCCCGGGTTTCGGTACCCGGCCCGTCAGGGCCCCGGTGCGGCATCGCGGTCTGTCAGGAATGGTCCATGGCGGGCCGGTAAAGCGCCAGGGTTTCCCGGAGTTCCGCCGCAACTTCCTCCCGGAGTTCCGGCGGCTCCAGCACCTCGGCATGGCCCCCCCAGGAGCGGACCCAGTACTTCACCTCGCTCGTTCCTGCGACCTCCATCTCCAGGACGAGGGAGCCGTCCTCCCCGTTCGTGATCGCCTGGCTTTCATGCCAGGTCCTCTCCCGGATATACCCCGCCGCCCGCGGGTTGAACCGGATTATCACCCGCTTCACCTCTTCCCCGTGGTGGACGCCGAAACTCGCTTTCCGAAAATCTTCAAGACAGAAATCCCCGGGGATGACGAAGGTTGCCCCGGTGGTCTCGATGTTCGAGATCCGATCCAGGGAGAAGGTCCTCACATCCTTCCGGAGATGGCAGAACCCGATAAGATAGAAGGCGTCGTTGAGAAAACAGATCCGGTAAGGGTCCACGGTCCGTTTCGTTTCGTCGAGGCGGCTCATGGTGTAGTAGTCCATCCGGACGGCCCGTTTTTCGATGGCCGCCTTCTGAAGAATTTCGATGGTCTTTCGGTGCCGCCCATAAGACTTAAAGGGTTTCAGGGAGGCGAAGAGGGTTTCCTGAACCTTTCCCAGGAAGGCAACGGATTCGGGGGGAAGAGTGGCCCTGATTTTTTCGAAGAGGGAATCGAGGGAATCGAAGAAAACCGTGTCCCGGAAAAATTTCAGTAGATCCCGGCTGAAATAGAGGGCCATGAGTTCAGGTAAGGTCAGAGGGAGGGGGAGAAGCAGGGTTTTTCCTTTCCCCGCCGCCTTCCACCGGTTCACCCCGTCCTCCCGTTCCGGGTAGACGGGAAAGCCCGCAAGCTGGAGCGCCTCCAGGTCCCGGTATATCGTCCTCGGATGATATTCGAAATAATCCTCCAGTTCTCGGACCGTCTTCCCCCGGTGGGAAGAGAGAATGAACTGGAGAATCCGCCACTGCCGCTCCATCTGGTCCCCCCGTGCCATGGCCTGTCCCTCCGATGAATGTGATTTTTTCATACCCTTTTTGACCTTCCCTGTCAAAGAGGCGGCTTTAAATGAAACCATGACGGTTTGCCATGTCCACAGAAACCTGGCCCTTTGCCCTCTGATCCGTTCCGGAGAAGATTGGGCCTCCGACTTCCTCGCTGGGCTGAAAAAGCATTGGATTAGGAAGGACCGCTGATTGTCTGATGGCTTCCGCGAACCCCATGCAGACATACTTTTCGAATGGCCTTCTCGGAGTTATTTTATTGCATTTATTGCCTATTATATATTGATCTTTGAAAACTGAATAAAATTGATAGGGAATATCAAGAGTTCGCGCATTTACTAGTTGTTTTTATTTTATCACAAAAGTTTAGCAAGAAACTGTCGCGCCCCCCGCGGGCGCGTGGATTGAAAATCAAGGAAGGCGTGGCCCTCAAGCAGCACCTGGAGTCGCCCCCCGCGGGCGCGTGGATTGAAAATTCTCAGGTGGAGGGTTATCGACAGGCTCTGGCGTCGCGCCCCCCGCGGGCGCGTGGATTGAAAAGGTGTTTGTTCTTGATATTTGTCCGGTCGTGAAAGTGATTTTTGGAGGACGGAGATTCTCTACGGATCTTTCAGAATGAAAAAGAGGGAGGAATCCGGAAGCGACTTTCCTCCCCCGAACGATGTCGGACTTTGAGGCGTTTTTACAATTCCAAAGGGACCGACGGTCCGTTCTTCAGACGCCTCAGTTGCCGCCGTAACCGATCTTGACCTTGCCTTCCTCGACGATGACCGGCACTTTCCAGGATCCGCCGGATCGTTTCAGCAGGAAATCACAGTTGAGGAAAACGAAAAAAACTCGCCGTCCAGACCAAGTGAACTGGCATCTGCGGGAAGATCTTCCAGGCTGCTAGCGTGGTCATCCTTCCGACGACAAGGGAAAGCTTATTCCCAAATCCATCATGACAAAGAGCGAAATGTTGTGCGAAAGCCCTCTTGGGTATTCGTATGTCTATAATATTGTTATCTTATATTTTGACAACTGTTCAACTTGGGCTTGACAATAAAAGCATAAAAGTCTAAACTTTATCTCATTACCCCGCCAACGTTATTTTTGCATCCATATATTAGTTCTCATTCACGATCTTTAGTCCATCGCAGCAGGAGACTGCTGATGAGTCAGAGATTCTATGCCCATTCCAAAGACGGACAACAACCGGAAAATTGGCAGCGCCTTGAGGACCACCTGAAAAATGTCACCGAGATGGTGGGGCTGATGACACCCTTTGAACTAAAATTTAAAGAGAAAGGAGCTGTTTTTTATGAGAGCGTATGAGGTTGTTTTGGAAGTAGCCGGTCCGGCGGCGATGTTCGCGCGGCCGGATACAGGAGGAACGCCGACGAGTTACCCCGCGCCGACTTGGTCGGCCGCAAAAGGTTTGTTCGAGTCGATTGCTTTTTTTGCCGATGGGGCGGCATGGATCTGCCCGACAAAGATCGAGATATGTCGCCGTGTTGGCGAATCTGGTGGCAGGGTGCATTTTCAACGATACACAACAAACTATGGAGGTCCGTTGCGTAAGGGTGATTTGTTCAATAAGGGAACTGCTCCCGGAGGCAGCAGTATGCAGTTTTTCGCTACGATCTTATATGATGTTTGTTATCGTCTGCATGGCGCTGTCTTCAGTTCAACATGGAAAAGACAAAATAATCCCAGGCACCACTTGAAGGACCTTTTCGAGCGTCGATTAAAGCGTGGAGAATGCTTCCGCACTCCCTGCCTTGGCTGGAGCGAGTTTACCTGTTCCTATTGGGGGTCATTTCGTGAGGGAAGAACTGAAGTAGATACAACTCTTTCTCTGGACATCTCTTCGATGCTTTTAGGGGTTTGGGACAATCCATTAAGCGGATTATATGAACCGGGGTTCCGTCAGAATGTCAAGATTGAGCATGGTGTTCTTAAATACGATATTCCAAAAGAGTGGATATCAGTGATGATACGGGAGGCGAAGACAGATGCTTAATGAACTTCTTGTTGTCGAACGCGGAGCGCCGCCTAAGGATATTGAAAAATTCCTGCGGCATCCGGATGTTAAAGATGCTGGGGGAAAATCAACCCTTTTAGTGCAACTCGACGAAAAGGGGCACATGGCATGTATCCGGCCAGTTTCACCCGAAGTTTCGCCTTGGACGCTACGTGACGGCCAGCACAATAGCTTCCCCTTCGTCCAACCCAGTTTTCCTCTTTGGACTTGCACGGTTGGGGAAGAGTGGAGAGAAATGGTCCTCTCTACGAAGAAGAACGACCGAAGGGAGGTGTTGCTTTCTTTTGTAGAAAAGGCCCAATATGATTCTGATGCCTTCAATGATTGGCCCGGTAAAATTTTGCTAAGACGACTGCAAGAACGAAACAAAAAACTTCGAAGTCTTGAAAATACAAATGCAGCCATAGTGTATGCTACAATTGATCGTTTCCTGCGCGCTTGCAATCAATCACCTCAACAATTGATAGAGGGCGTGACGAAAGCGCTTGTTGAAAATCTTAGGCAAACTGCTCAGGATGATTGGATAAAAATAGCTGTTGATCTGTTGGTGGGCAAGAAATTTAAAAACAAATGGATGTGCGATGGTGCTTTCCTCTTTGAGGCAGAAGGATTCTCTTTATCGATTACAGATCAAAGTTTGATTGCACCTGTAAGCGAGGCGCTACAGATTTATAGCGATGATGAAACGCAAAATCAGAAGTGGGGCATCTGTGGTTTGACGGGTTTAGAAAGTCAACTATTATCCGGAAATTTCCATCAGCCAAAACTACCAGCTGGACTGGGTCAAACATATCTGTTTGCTAAAAACAAGGAGATCCCAGCTAATGATCGCTATGGGCGTTTTTCTGTGGCGGCGATGCCAGTGGGGATAGAGACAGAAAAACGCATGGATGCCGCACTCCGGGCTCTTACAATGAAAGACCGAGAGGGAAAAACATGGCGAGCACTTCCCGGTGAGGCACCAAAACAAAGCGACTTGCTACTCGCATTCGTCGAAAAGGCTCTCGATGCTCCCATGACCGCTGTCGTAGCAGAAAATGATGCAGAAGAGGATTTTTCCGAAGAAACAGCCAACTCAGTTGCTGGTACTGCCAACTCGATCGCAGTATTTGAAAATAGAACTGAGAGATTGATCGAAGCTTTACGAGCGAAAGTCGTTGCCGACTTTCATAAAACGCCTGTGAGGCTGATTGTGATTCGAAAGGTGGACCGGGCCAATCGGAAGGTCGTCTTTGCTGGTGCACCGACTGTGGCCGACATTCATCACGCTGCTAAAACATGGGTTGCGGGTGAACGAAACGTGCCGCCGTGGCTGAAATTGCCCTTCTGGCGAAAGGGTGAGAGCACGCCATATTGGATGTTACCACCGCATATAGCACCGCTGGGATTGGTTGCCTTTAGCAAGCAAATCTTCTTGCATAGTGGAAAGAGACCGAACGGCAAGAAAAAAGAGCAGGTCGGTTTGCCTGCAGATAGGGCGTTGGGATTTTTTATCGATCCAGTGGGAAACGGTTATAATTCCGCATGGCGTCAAGTTGAGCGCATTTTGCAGATCGTGCTTTCCCGACGTGCTTCCTTACTTGCTGGAGTGGCACACGTTCTACACAAACCAGAATCTTGGGGCAGGCGGGATACGGTTATGAAAGAGTTTGATATGCGTGAAGCATTACAGACAGTCACGCTACTTGGGGTAATCCTACATAAATTCAGCCGAAATAAGGAGGTGTATATGAACGAAACGGCGTTCAGGCTCGGTCAATTGCTGGCAGCAGCTGACGTAGTACATGCAGGCTACTGTGCAGATGTCCGAGGTGGGGCAGTGCCACCGTCGCTTTTAGGCAACCAAGTCTTCACAATGGCGCAAGGTGCACCGGCTAAGGCGCTCGCGGTACTTTGCCGTCGTTGGAAACCATACGCCGGATGGGCGAAGAAGGCGGCCCGTGATCTAAATAGGGTCAAGGTTCTGATAGAGAGCAAACAAAAGGGTGACCAACAAAAGGGTTGGGATATCAAAAAAGCCTTGCGGTATGCACGGGAAATGGAACCACTGGCAGCAGAACTTGCACCGGCATTGAAGTGTTGCAGTGTGGATGATACTTTTCTCGCGGAACTGCTATTGGGTTATATCGCAGGTCTTCCCAAGATACAGAAAGAAGATGAAGATGATCAAGTTTCAAATCACAATGAAAATAAGGGGGGCTGATTTATGGAATCGAATCTCAAATGTAATGAAGCACCATTCAATCGGGGCACAGGGCTGCTCGTCATCGAAGTGCGGTACAGCAACCCAAACGGCGATCCAGATGCCGAGAGCGATCCGAGAATGATTGATGTCGACGGGCGGGGATTGATCTCTCCTGTCTCTTTCAAGCGTAAACTTAGGGATCTCGTGGCAAACAAAGACAGTATTGTCTGGACGTCAGCCAAACAGGCCCTACAACTCGAAACAGAAGTCGATAAGCGAAGAATTCTGCGTAACACACGCCGTGGCCTTGATCATCCCACAGCGGAGCGAGAAGTCAAGGCAAAATATAATGTGCTAGAAACACGCTACCGCCCGCGTGAAGAAATTGGACAGATGGATGTGTTTAATTTCGCTGCTGAGTTCTGGGATGCTCGTCTGTTCGGAAATACTTTTCTCGAAAGCCTCAAAGAGAAGGACGGAGAGGAATCGGGAAAGCAAGAAACAGGTAAGGACAAGAAAGCAAAGAAGCAAGAAGAACTTGAAAAGAGAGAGCATTTCATTAGCACTGGAGTGGTTCAGTTTGGACCGGGGATCAGCATCGCTCCGATATCGGTGATTCGAGACACATGGACAAACAAGGCTGGTGTCCAGGAGGGGAAGGATCGTGGTATGGCACCTTTAGCATGGCGGGTGGTGCAACATGCAGTGTATGTAATGCCATTCTTTGCAAATCCCTGTATGGCGGTAAAAACTGGCTGCGGATTGAATGACCTATTATTGATGCAATTTATGATTCCACACGCTTATCTTCTAAATCCATCCGTATCTCGGCCACATGTCGAAATCCGACACGCTTGGTATGCCGAGCACAAATCACCGCTTGGTTCTTGTCCAGATTCACTAATTATTGATGCATTGACGCCTAAGAAGACTACAGGCGGGGCAGAAAAACCTTCCCTTACGATCGACGAATATGAGCCCATTCGGAAAGAATTGCCGGATGATGTCAGAAGGCGGGTGGAAAGCTTCGAGGATTTATGCCTGAAACAATGGAATTAAGATATGACGAGAGATCACAATGATGAAGCACCGCTAGCCCACTCGCCGGCACGACTGGGTACTTATGGCGATCCATACGAGCGGCACATCAATGCCGTGCGGCGGGGTGCGCGAGAGCGGGCGGATGAGATGCTTCGTTATACTTCCAACTCACAACCTGGCTTATTGGAGGCTATCGAAGCCGCAGCAGCGTTCCACGATTTGGGTAAGATTGATCCTGACATACAAAAGGTATTCCGGAAAGGTCGAGGAAACAAGCTTAAGTGGGACCACATTGACGCTGGTGTTGCCCACCTGTCTGCTGAACAAAATTGGATGGCAGCTTGGTTGGTGCGTGCGCACCATGCTCCTGGACTTCCTAAGAAGGTCGAGCATTTCGATCCTGACGGCTTGGGACGGCGCCTGAGAGGGCGCCGCCGAGATGAAGCGGCGAAAGAAAGACACAACGAACAAATCGAGAGGACAGAGTCTTTGCTCAAGCGATATCTCTCCGTTCATGAAGCAGCTGTTGGACATTGCGAGGTCCAACGACGACGTCCACTTCATGGGTTGACAATGCGACTAGCGCTCTCATGTCTTGTTGATGCCGACCATTCTGACAGTGCATCCTTTGACACCGAAAGACTTCCACCTGATCCTCTGAAACCGCGATGGGAAAAGCGGCTGAATGCCCTATGTGAATATGTTCGGGCTCTGCCCGTTGGGGAAAGTGACGCAGAGCGCGCCCGTAATCAGCGGCGAAGCGAATTCTTCGATGCCTGTCTAAACTCTCACATTAATGATCCACTTGTAGCTTGTGAAGGCCCTGTCGGTCTTGGCAAAACAACGGCGGTAGCAGCCTATCTCATTCGCCGGGCGCAGGAGAAAAATCTTCGACGACTCATCATTGTAGCTCCGTTTACGAATATCCTCACACAAACAGCAGAGCGCTTGCGTAAGGCTCTTGTTTTACCAGGCGAAGATCCCGATAAAGTCATTGTCGAGCACCATCACCGTGCTGATTTCACCCATATTGATGATCGTGAACTCGCAGTACTTTGGGGTGCTCCAATTGTGCTCACAACGGCTGTAAGCTTTTTTGAAACGCTCGCCGCCTGCGATCCTGCATCTTTGCGAAAGCTTCATGCCGTGCCTGGCAGTGCAATCTTCCTCGACGAGGCGCATGCGGCATTGCCGACGAAACTCTGGCCGCAAAACTGGAAATGGATAAGAGATTTGGCAGAGCAGTGGGGCTGTCGGTTTGTTTTTGCTAGCGGGTCCCTCGCTCGTTTCTGGGAGCATGCAGACATTGTCGAACGACCGATGAAATTGCCTGAATTGTTGCCTGCTGATCAAGCCGAAGGAGTCATGCATGATGAACGGCATCGGGTAAAATATGTCCAAGCTTCAAATGGACAAGTCTTGCTTGTTCCCGAGTTGATTGATTTCGCGAAGAAAGAGCATGGACCCCGATTGGTGATTCTGAACACTGTGCAAAATGCGGCCATAGTTGCCAGCGCAATGCGCGAATCAGGTTTCGACGTTCTGCATCTTTCAACGGCCTTGACCCCCCATGATCGGGGGATCATTCTCAAACGTATATATCGAAAGCTTCAATTTAAAAGCTTTCGAGACTGGACCCTCGTTGCGACGAGTTGTGTCGAAGCAGGCATTGATCTGTCATTCCGCTGTGCCTTTCGTGAACGTTTTGCAACTGCTTCTACTATCCAAGTAGGTGGAAGAGTCAATCGTCACGGTGAGTATAATGAATATGGCGGGGGGGTAGTTTATGATTTTGCGCTATCCGGAGAAGGAATAACGCAACATCCTGCGGCCAATATTTCAGCCGAGGTACTACGAAATCTAATGGGTAAGGACAGGCTCAATCTGGATAATCCAGCTGATCTGGTCACATTGGCTATGAGAGAGGAACTGAAATGCAATGGGGGGCTTCCCTCTGATCTTCTGCTGAAAGCGGAGTCAGAACGAGATTATCCGAAAGTGAAAGAACTCTCTCGGGTTATTGATGCCTGTACCCGTTTCGTGGTCATTGATCCGTATTTAAAAGAACTATTAATGAAGTATATGCCAATTGATTTCAAGACGTTGCTTGAAGGAAGTGTTCAAATCTGGGCTTATAAGATTGACCAATTAGATTTGGAGCGATTGCCTGGTCGCAGAGATGTCTATGCCTGGAGTGATACTTATGATCCTGATTTTCTTGGTTACATGAGTGGGGTGCTCAGGAACGAACAATTTATGCGTGACAATAAAGCATGGATTTTTTGAGGGACGTATGTTGTCTTGTATAATAGCAGGAGTGAGAACAAATGATATACGTCGAAGACAACCTCATCATGATTTCCGCCCTGCAACATATGGTGTTTTGTCCTCGCCAGTGCGCTCTTATTCATGTCGAACAGATGTGGACGGAAAGCGGCCGAACGGTCGAAGGCAGTTTAATGCATGAGCGGGTACATGAGCAGGACAGGGAATCCCGAGGGGATCTCCGCATTGAGCGAGGCGTTCCACTTCGGTCCCTTCGTCTGGGGCTGATCGGGAAGTCCGATGTGATCGAGTTTCACAAAATCGGGGAGGGCCTGTGGCGGCCCTTCCCTGTTGAATACAAGCTTGGGAAGCCGAAGGTGGATAATTGCGACAAGGTTCAGCTGTGTGCTCAGGCAATGTGCCTGGAGGAAATGCTTGACATCGAGGTGCCGGGCGGGTCCATTTTTTATGGCAGAACGCGCCGTCGTCTGGATGTAGAGTTTGATTCACCTTTAAGGAGAGAGACCGAGGAGGCTGCAGCGATAACCCATGCTCTGATTGAATCCGGGATTACGCCGAAACCGGTTTATGGAAAGCGATGCAAGAGCTGTTCCCTTGTTGACGAGTGCCTGCCTAAGACATTGCAGAAGAAAAGATCGGTAAAAACCTATCTGGCACGGGTTATGGGTGAATCATGAAAAAACACCTGAACACCCTTTTTGTTACAAGTCAGGGATCATACCTGGCTAAGGAAGGCGAGACGGTGGTTGTTAAAGTAGAAAACGATGTTCGCCTTCGGGTGCCGGTACATACCCTTGACGGAATCGTCTGTTTTGGCATCGTCTCCTGCAGTCCTTATCTCATGGGGTTTTGTGCACAGAAAGGTGTGACCATCAGTTTCCTTACGGAAAACGGTCGTTTCCTGGCGCGCGTGCAGGGACCGGTATCGGGGAACGTCTTGCTTCGGCGTGAGCAATACCGAAAAGCGGATGATCCTTGTTTTTCAGCAGATCTTGCAAGAGCCATATTGACAGGGAAACTTGCCAATTCAAAAACAGTGGTTCAGCGAACTTTGCGTGATCATGGGTCGAAGGTTGAAGACGAAGATCTTCGAAGGACGGTTGCCTATCTCGGAAATTGCATGAACGCCTTGGAAAGGACGAGGAATCTGGAGTCCTTGCGTGGGATAGAGGGAGATGCCGCTCACAGCTATTTCAGTGTCTTTGATCATTTTATTGTGGCACAGAAGGAGGATTTCACCTTCACGGAACGAAACCGGCGCCCGCCGCTGGATAAAGTGAATTGTCTGCTTTCTTTCCTCTACACGCTCCTCGTTCACGATATCCGATCCGCATTGGAGTCCGTCGGCTTGGACCCGGCGGTCGGATTCCTGCACCGGGATAGGCCGGGCAGGCCGGGATTGGCTCTCGACCTTATGGAGGAGTTCAGGCCCTTCATTGCCGACCGGCTTGCCCTCACGCTGATTAATCTTCGAAGAGTCAATGCCGGAGGATTCCATAAGACTGAACCGGGAGCGGTCATGATGGATGACGATACCCGGAGGTTGGTTCTTATCGCCTACCAGGAGAGGAAACAGGAAGAGATCGTCCATCCCTTCCTGGAGGAAAAGGTTACGATCGGTCTCTTGTTTCATACTCAGGCGTTGCTTTTAGCCCGTTATCTTCGCGGGGATCTTGATGGGTATCCGCCTTTTATCTGGAAGTAGGTGGGGATGCCATGTTTGTACTTGTCAGTTATGATGTCGAAACGAAGGATAAAACAGGGGCGGGGCGTCTGCGTCGGGTGGCCAAGACCTGCCAGAATTACGGCCAGCGTGTTCAATATTCCGTTTTCGAGTGCGTTGTCGATCCAGCGCAATGGACAATTTTCAGGGATCGTCTTATCAAGGAAATTGATGAGGAAAAAGACAGTCTGAGGTTTTACTTTCTCGGAGCGAACTGGCGGCGACGCGTTGAACATATCGGAGCGAAAAAAGCATTGGATCAGGAAGGACCACTGATCGTATGATGACTTCCGCGAACCACGTGCAAACAAAGTTTTCCAATGGCCTTCGCGGAGGGATTATCATATTGTATTTATGGCTTATTTTTATATTGATCTTTGAAAACTGAATAAAATTTCTGTGGAATATAGAGGGTTCGCGCATATGCCAGTTAATATTGTTTTATTTTAAAAGCTTAGCAAGAAACTGTCGCGCCCCCCGCGGGCGCGTGGATTGAAACTCGAGGACGGCGATACCGTCCAGACCATAAAGTGGTCGCGCCCCCCGCGGGCGCGTGGATTGAAACCAATCGGTAGAGCTGGATAGCAATCCTCTGTATTGGTCGCGCCCCCCGCGGGCGCGTGGATTGAAACTGCGAGGCCGTCGGGTCAAGCGAACCTTTCAAGCGTCGCGCCCCCCGCGGGCGCGTGGATTGAAACATCCTTCCCGGTCCGGAGGCACTGCGGGCCGAGAGTCGCGCCCCCCGCGGGCGCGTGGATTGAAACATCACACGGCGAAGCTCCACCAGGCGGGGGGCCATCGTCGCGCCCCCCGCGGGCGCGTGGATTGAAACATCCCTAAACCCTATCCGATCCCTAATCTTTCCCAGTCGCGCCCCCCGCGGGCGCGTGGATTGAAACAGACGATTGATTCCGGGACGGTCGGGGGGATGTGTCGCGCCCCCCGCGGGCGCGTGGATTGAAACCCCCGGGAGTGGCCGCCCCCGGAAGAAGCCCCGAGTCGCGCCCCCCGCGGGCGCGTGGATTGAAACTCCACGACGAGAACGTGGGGCCTTGTGCGCCTAAAGTCGCGCCCCCCGCGGGCGCGTGGATTGAAACCTTGTCCATTGTACTCCTTTCACTTCACCAGTTTGGTCGCGCCCCCCGCGGGCGCGTGGATTGAAACGCCTTGTCGATGTTCTGGGCCGTCCAACTCTCGGGTCGCGCCCCCCGCGGGCGCGTGGATTGAAACATCTCGTTCCAGAGCCAATGGACCTTCTCCCAACGTCGCGCCCCCCGCGGGCGCGTGGATTGAAACCTGCCCTTGGCGTAGGCTTTCGCGATGGCTGTATGTCGCGCCCCCCGCGGGCGCGTGGATTGAAACGGATCCCGACCTTTAGCCTTACGTCATCCCCGATGTCGCGCCCCCCGCGGGCGCGTGGATTGAAACCCAGAAATGATGCAACCCAGGGAGATCGTGGTTGAGTCGCGCCCCCCGCGGGCGCGTGGATTGAAACCACCATTTCGGCGACAACAACGGAGCCATAGTAAGTCGCGCCCCCCGCGGGCGCGTGGATTGAAACCGGCGGTCCTCGTCGGTGGACAGTCCAGAGAGATGTCGCGCCCCCCGCGGGCGCGTGGATTGAAACATGGTCAAAACTCCCACGGCAGGCGGTACGTCCCCAGTCGCGCCCCCCGCGGGCGCGTGGATTGAAACTTGGGTTCCACCCGGATCATCTTGAACTGCGTCTTGGTCGCGCCCCCCGCGGGCGCGTGGATTGAAACCGGCGAGGCTTTCTGGAAATCACGGTCGGAAAGAGTCGCGCCCCCCGCGGGCGCGTGGATTGAAACCGTGATCCGCTCCCGTTCATCCTCCGTTATCCGGGTCGCGCCCCCCGCGGGCGCGTGGATTGAAACCGTCAACTCGGAAGTGAATCAGAAGATGGCCTACGTCGCGCCCCCCGCGGGCGCGTGGATTGAAACGTCGCCATCACGCTGAAAAAGAAGGATTGGGTCTAGTCGCGCCCCCCGCGGGCGCGTGGATTGAAACCCTCGCTCAAGGTCGCAATTCGTGGCTACCTGGGGTCGCGCCCCCCGCGGGCGCGTGGATTGAAACCCTCGCTCAAGGTCGCAATTCGTGGCTACCTGGGGTCGCGCCCCCCGCGGGCGCGTGGATTGAAACCAAAGTTTGGAAAAACTCATGAAAGAGAATGCAGGTCGCGCCCCCCGCGGGCGCGTGGATTGAAACAGGTATTGCGCGTACTCCATGCCAGCGTCGGTGTCGTCGCGCCCCCCGCGGGCGCGTGGATTGAAACATCATCATCCCTCCCGCCCGTACTCCCTCACGACAGTCGCGCCCCCCGCGGGCGCGTGGATTGAAACAAGGGTGATCCGGGAGGCCCAACGGGGCATAAACGTCGCGCCCCCCGCGGGCGCGTGGATTGAAACGATCCGATCCTTGATGTCATTGAGGCTTTCGGGTCGTCGCGCCCCCCGCGGGCGCGTGGATTGAAACAGATTCCCGGCAAGGGAAAATCGACATTCACCAAGTCGCGCCCCCCGCGGGCGCGTGGATTGAAACTTGAACTGACGGAAATCAATCCCGGAATCGGCTGTCGCGCCCCCCGCGGGCGCGTGGATTGAAACGGGTCCGACATGGCGACTACCCTGAAAGATATCGCGTCGCGCCCCCCGCGGGCGCGTGGATTGAAACCGATTCGTGGTCTTATGGCCCGGACGCATCGAGGGTCGCGCCCCCCGCGGGCGCGTGGATTGAAACCTGAAATACATTGCGGACGGCACAATTGACCTTGGTCGCGCCCCCCGCGGGCGCGTGGATTGAAACAGTCCTTCCTTGAGGCTGCGGAGTCTCAAAATTAGTCGCGCCCCCCGCGGGCGCGTGGATTGAAACGCGGAGATCAAGGTGGGACTTACGGGCTTGGCGTCGTCGCGCCCCCCGCGGGCGCGTGGATTGAAACCCGAGTATATCGGTCAGATTCGCCTCAACATGGGGGTCGCGCCCCCCGCGGGCGCGTGGATTGAAACGCGTTCTCCCGTGCGGCCTTCGTCTTGGCCTCCGATGTCGCGCCCCCCGCGGGCGCGTGGATTGAAACAACCATAGCGGCCCCTATGCCAATCGTTGTCAGGGTCGCGCCCCCCGCGGGCGCGTGGATTGAAACTCTCTTTGCACTTATATAGTGCATAGAGTATGCCATAGAAAGTCGCGCCCCCCGCGGGCGCGTGGATTGAAACACGACCAGGCCGTCGTTTTCGAGCACGACGTCGGTCGCGCCCCCCGCGGGCGCGTGGATTGAAACCCGAGAGACCGCACATTTCGACGATGGAAACGACGTCGCGCCCCCCGCGGGCGCGTGGATTGAAACTTTCAGGGGGATACGCCATCTTTCGGCGTACCAGGTCGCGCCCCCCGCGGGCGCGTGGATTGAAACAAGACCCTTGTCGCCGGTGAAACGGTCCGGGTGGAGGTCGCGCCCCCCGCGGGCGCGCGGATTGAAACGCACTTCGGCGTGATCTCGTCTCCATGGTGATCCTCATCATGAATGATTCCGGATAAAACAATGTTTCCCCTTGTCCGCAGCAAGAGAAAGGGGC
>Ga0209270_1002876_pt1 | contig 16587 bp, 22 predicted proteins | sample MTBAKSrepl1MetaG_FD_187456 | JGI IMG/M metagenome (GOLD analysis project Ga0209270, IMG submission 187456) | Enrichment culture microbial communities from Arthur Kill intertidal strait, New Jersey, USA, that are MTBE-degrading - MTBE-AKS1... | ecosystem: Environmental > Aquatic > Marine >...
GTTGACCCTTCCCGGAAAAGCTGTTACATCTAATCGTCAAGGCGGGCGATTAGCTCAGGTGGATAGAGCGTTGGTCTCCGGAACCAAAGGTCGCGCGTTCGAGTCGCGCATCGCCCACCACTGAAATCAAGGACTTAGGGGAGTTTTCCGAGTCCTTTTTTTGTTCCTCATGGTACTCGGGTGCAAGGAGGGTGCAACCGGGTGCGGCCTTCTCGTCCAGTTCGTCAACCTCCGCTTTCTTCAGTCCCGGTATCCAGTCGGCATATACATCAAGGGTGAACTTCGGGGAATGGTGTCCAAGCTGCTTGCTTACGTCCAGGATGTTGTCTCCCTTTGCAATGCGAAGCGTTGCATAGGTGTGCCTCAGACTGTGGATACTGATCTGTCTGAGCTTCGCCTTTTCGAGTGCCTTATAGAAAACACGCTTCCTCAAGTTGTTGGTGTCCAGCCGTCCCCCTGACTCATTGTAGAAGAGCCACTCAGGGGGCTCCTTCCATCCTCTCTTCAGAGTGTCCTTCTTGCGGTCCACAAGGTAGCGTTCAAGGACTTCTGCGAGTTGGGCCGACATATCCACCCGCCTTGATTTCCCGCTCTTGGGGGTTGTCAGTCGCCCCTTTGAAAAAGATCTCCGGACTTCGATAAACCTTCCGTTGAAGTCCAGGTCTCCCGGTTTAAGGGCAACTACTTCCCCTATCCTCATTCCCGTTCTCAGGCTGGTCAAGAAGAGCGGATAATACCCGGGGTAGTGTTTCACCATGGCCTTTTCGAAAACGTTCTTCTCCTCCCATGAAAGGGAATTTACCTCTTCCACCTCTTCACGGTTCTTCTTCAATATCTTGCCGGTCTTCAGGACGGGGTTTTCTGAAATCAATTCATCGTCGACGGCCTCCGCCATGATTGAACTGAAGTACCGTTTAAGGTTGCGGATGGAGTTAAGGGCGAGCTCCCCTTTCTGCATCTTCTCGGTCAAGAACTCCTTCACGTCCTTCTTGGTGATCAGGTCCAGGGGTCTTTCTCCGAAATACGGGATGAGGTGCTTATCAAGGGTACTCCTGTAGCTCTCGCGGGTAGACTCCTTATGGTTCATGGCTGAATAGGTCTCCATGAACCCTTCGGCATAGTCCTTGAAGAGCGGGGCCTTCTTTTCCGGTTTGAATCCGAACTCCCCCATTTTCAGCTTCTCCCGGATCTGGCTGGCTACGGCCTCGGCCGCTTTCCTGTCTCCTACCTTCCGGGAAGTCCTCTTGTTGTCGTGAGAGACAAACACCCACCATGGCTGGTCCTTGCCTTTCACCTTCTGGCGGACAATGACACCCATTCAAAGCCCCTCGCTTTCTCCCCTATGGTGTTTCACGGGCAGGGGATAGGGTTTCCCTTTTCGGCCGGCCGGACCTATCCCGTGAAAGCCGTTCTTTGTCCAGTTTGATATGCTTATCGACATCGACTTCGATAAAAACCGCTAAATGTTTATCAACTGTTAGCGCCCTCTGCTTCACTTTGTTCATTCTGGCCGCCCATGCTTTCCTATGTCCTCTTCCCGGTCCTGCATGGCAAATCTCATGGATGAAAGCAAGGTGAAGGATCTGTTCATCGTTTGGGACACGGTAGAACCAAATTCTTTTTATTTCCCTATGGCAAATTGCTCCTAAGTTCCCGTGTATCCATTGCGGGCAATATTCGACTTGCCATTCTGCAGTTCTGTCCCACCTTGGGAAAAAGGTTTTCCTCACATACTGGAAAGCCCTTTGGAGCCTATCTTCGAGATATTCCCTTTTCAATATATCCCCCGCGTCTTTTGGCCGGTGCGGTTTCTCACGGGCCGCTCGCTGGCCGCCTGGCCCGTGAAAGGTGGTCAGATGGTTGCTTCCAGGTTCGGGCCGTGTTTCCTCAAAGGGATTACATTCGGTGAACGTTTCTGAAGATAGTTCTCGGTCCTCCCTCCATCGGTATCGATCATCTTCCCAAAGACAATGTACCCTTCCCCTCCCCAGTCCAGCCGCCTTTGGTTCAGGGCTCGCTCGGCGTTTGGAAGGATGGTGAAGGATTCAACGGAACTCATCCCGTCAGTGTTCCACCAGATAACCCAATATTTTTTCACGGTGTGCCTCCTTCCTTTCAGTGGATGATTGCTCCCTCTCCCCCGGTCTTCAGTTCCTCGGCTGCGGTCAACTGGCAAAGCCGGTCCTGCAGGTCCATGAATTCTCGGGTAACGATTTTGTTGTGGTCGATCAGTTGGTAGTACAGGTCCAGGAGTTTCGAATATGAGCAGACGAGCTTGATATAGTGGGGCTCAAGCTCCCGATACTTCTTTCTCCACCTTTTCTTCGACATAGCGTTTCCCCATTGCATACATGTTGTCAATCCAGGTCAATGAAATCCGCTTCTGCTCGGCTGTGCCGTTCTTCCGGATCCAGTATCCAACGGCCGCAAGAAGAAGGTTTTCCTCACTCAGGATGAAACATTCGGGGTCGGCTGCCCTTGCCTCCTCCTGGTGCTTCCTTATGGCCTCCAGTTCCTTCCTGACTTCCTTCCCGTGTGACCTCATGACCTCGTTGAATACAGGTTTAAAGTCCTCATGCCAAGATGGAAATTCCTCTGCCTTCATGGTCTTCTTACTCCTTGTCCGGTTCGATCTTCGGTTTCGTTATTCCATTCCGGGCCAGTGTGTCCGCGTCCTCAAAGATGAGTTGCTTAATCATGCGGTAGTGGGGGCTCTCGTCCTTGTTCTTGATGACCTTGAAAAAGGAATCGGTAAGGACAAGGTCCTGCTCGTCCAGGTGCCCGGGATACGCAAGGGTCTCGACCTCGGCGTCTACCTCTCCGGCTATTCTTTTGAGTTGTTCAAGGTCGGTCTCGTTAAGGTTCCGGTATTCCGGTTCCTCTGTCGGCTGCCCCTCGGATACGACAAGTTTCAGGCGTGCGGGTCTCTCTTCTGTATCCATTATTTTTTCCCCTCCATTTCCGCGTACATGTTTTCAATCCAGGTCTTCGTGATGTCCTTCTGCTGCTTGGTCCCATTCTTGAAGATCCACAGAACAACGGTGGTTAAAAGGAGTTGGTTGTTGTCGAAATAGGGGTCAAAGGTTATGGTGTCGCTCCTGTAATCCTTTTGAGCCTTCTTCGTCTTCCTCAGTTCCTTCCGGATCTCCTCCTTATGGTCCCGAATGACATCCTTTAACAGGTTCTGAAAGTCTACATGCCACTGCTCCAGGGGGGCTTTCTTCTTCTTTGCCGTCGCTGCTTTCATGCTGCCTTCCTCCCTTTGGCCTTCTTCCTTAAAACCATCGCCTCATCGTCTATCCGGTCCTTGATCGCGTCCAGGACCACTTCGTAACCCCATGACTTCTCGAAAGACGGCTTCAGGTCTGAGCAAACCTTGTGCAAGCGTCGAAGTCCGTCCAGGTCTTCCCCATCGACCATACGGTCATAGGTCTTTGCCGCTTCAGCCTCTACGGATGCAAGCGCCCTCTCAGCCCCAGGGACTTTTTCGAAACCCTGGATAGCTGCCAACAGCATCTCCCTGTCATGATCTTCTGTCATGATTGCCCCTCCTGCCCGGCCTTTTCGCCGTTCCCCTTGTACTCCTCGATCGGCTTGACGGTGCCGGCCAGCACGTCATTGAAGAGCCGCTGTGCATCAATGCCATGGTGCCTCAAAGCCTTAATGGTCATGTCCAGGGATTCGCCCCATACGTTCCGATCCTTCTCCTTCTTGGCTTCCTCTTCCTTCCTGGCCTTCGCCTCCTCCAAATAAGCCTCTTCCACATCGTTCATAAGGTTTTCGATGAAATCCGCATCGTCGACCAGCTTTTCCCCCATGTCTGCATAAAACTGCTTCGGATCACAGATACAGTCCGGTCCTATGTTGGCTATGAAATTCCCGATACTTGAAATCCTGGCCGCTGAAATCCGGACTTCGTTGAACCCAGCATCACTAATCGGATACCTCTTCTTTTCCGCTGCCATACCTGCCCCCTTTCAAAAACAGAAAAAGCGCTTGAGACTTCTCCCGGCCACAGGGGCCGCCCGGTCCTCGCAGATCCGGGAGTCTCAAGCGCTATTCGGTTTCCGTTCATGTTGTTCCTGTGTTTGGAGGGTTGACAATGATCGTCTTAAAGACTACTTTGGACTCCTGAAGCGTCTATGTCAAGCAGAAACATTGACAAGACAGTCTTAAAGAAGATATAGGGGGTCATGCTTATGAACGTAACAGTCAAGATGCCAGAAGAAATGAAAACCGCTCTCGAAGAGCAGGCGGACAAAGAATTCACAACTGTTTCTGGGCTACTGAAAAAGGCTGCGGAAAAGTACCTTCAGGAGCAAGGTATAGACTGGCGCTCAAAGCCAGAGAAGAAAGCAAAGAAGTAGCACCTTCCTAAACTCCAAACACAGGGGGCGCTGATAAATGAAGGCCAAATCAATCCTATCAGTTCCTATCAAGAATGACGGGTCTGCCTTCGCGATTAAGTTCCTCGATGATTCGGGAAACCAAATCACAATTGAGTTTCCCGGCTCCGAGGTCCATAAACTGGCAAGGTACGTTCAAGCCATATCGCCCAGCGCTCCGCAAGAGCCGATGCCGCCAGCAGGGACCGAGAAAGCCTTTCCGTTGACCAAATGCGAAATAGGGCAAGGGTTTCCCGATGGGATCTTCGTGATGTTCCAAAGCGCTGTCTTTGGACGTATGTCTTTCGCTTTGGACGCGGAGACCGCACTACGTATCTCGAACGACCTGCGATCATGTGCGGAGAGTTTTCTAAAGGATCAATCCAATCCTCGGAGTTATTCATGAAATCTCCTGGCCGCGCGACATGGCAACTGCTGCCACAATCCGCGAATAAAAGAATTATGGCTAGTAGGTTCTTATTCCCTCAGCCCTTCGGCCTCCACAAAGCCAAAGTAGTCGGCCTCTTCCCTCGCCGCCTCAGCTGTGGCCTGCAGGTCCAGAACACGGCGCTTGAACGATTCTGATCGCCGGATCTGCTCGGACTGCATTTCATCCTTTACCCTGGCCTTGGCCTCGAAGTATTCAACCTTTAACTCTTCCAGTTCCAGGGCCGCCCGGATGACTCCCTGAGGTACGGAAATCAGTTTCTTTTCCCTCTGCTGCCTCGCCTCGATTCCCTTCTTGAGAAAGGGAAGGTCTTCAAGGATGGTCCGCTGCTTCCTGATCTCCGCCCGTATGGCCTTTACATGGTCCTGGTCCACCTCCCCAAGCTCCAGGGCTACCAAAGCGTCTGTAAGTGCGTTCTGTGCGTTCCTCAGCCTGGTCATGGCCGCTTCCGCCTCAACCGGGATGCTTTGCTCTATCTCTGAAAGTCTTGTCTGTCTGGCGAGTGATTCCTTTTCCTTCTGTTTCGCTTCATCTATGTCCATGCGTTGCCTCCTGTGCTCTCGTATCCGTCCAGGTCAAAGACTATTCCATCCTGTCTCAGGCCGACAATTCCACAGGCTGACCGGATCTGACCATAGGGCCTGTTGCGGTCCAGTTGCTTCAGCCCGGTTACATCCCGCGTGCATTCCTTGGTAGCAAGTCTCCTTGTCGCGTCTCCAAAGTCGTGTTTGTTTTTCATGGTTCTCTCCTTTGTGATTAGAGTCCGGTCTCCTCGCGTTTCTGCAACATCAAGGACCTTTGCAGGTCCTGGAGCTTCTTCACTTCTTCTGTGTACTCCTCGCCGTCCAACTCGTTCTTCTCATACCGGCCTTTGAGCCTGTACCGTTCCTGGCGGATGGATCGAATGATCTTCTTCCGCTCGGACAATTCGAACTCCTTCAGTTTGTCCGTGTTCGCCGGTGACATCTTGATTCCCAAGACAGATGACAGGAGGGCCGTCTGGAGTTCGATCGGCCTGTCTGCCCAGTCCAGGACCTTCTTATCGGTCAAGGTGTTCATGAGACCGGTTTTGACCTTGTTCCACCCGTAACCGCCCGGCGCCATGGAGGGCGCTATCTCCCGCCATGAATACTCGAGGTACTTGGCTGCAATCTTCCCGGCGCTGTCCAGGACTTCGTTATAAACCGGTCTCCCGGTGAAGGGCTCCCGGTTGGTCATGATAGTGGCCGCCATTTGAAAGAGCGGGTTCGATGGAAGGATGTCCGAAAGAGGTAAGGCGCTCTGCCCCCACTTCTCCGCTAGATTCCCGTAAGGGAGAATATAAGACAGGTCCAAATACAGGTTGTCTCCCCATTGGTCTTTGAAGGGCATGAGTACATGGGTATGAGGGCCGATGACGGGGGGTTGCCTCCTCTGCTGCCACTCCGGAAGAAGGGCTCTTTCCTTCTCCGCTTCATCGTCGGAGAGTCCCAACTTTCTCCGGGAGTACTCTTCCATTCCGTACATGGCCGCCATGATTGCCGCTACCTTGTGGGGCTTTCGGATCGCCATTTCCGCAAACAGAGGGACGGCCTTGTATGTGAAGGTGAAGAAGGGAGAAACCCACCTCTTCATGTGCTTCACCCATGGGGGAATGTCCTGGTAGGAAAAGAGGTATTTTTCCGCCTTTCTTGCCGCTTGGTCAACGTCCATCCCGGATTCACGGGCCTTGATGAAGACGGCCATTTTCCCGAGTTCTTCAACTCCCTGGTACAAGTCTCCAGGTGCGGACATGGCCTTGCGGATCCAGTCTTTCAGTTTGGAGGGATCGCGGACACTCTCCAGCTCATCGCGTAGTTTCCCGATCTCGGACGAATAGAATGTATTATTCAGGAGTCCCCAGTTCTTTGCTTCGCCGTACCATCTATCCTTATCGCCTCGGGTAACTGCCTTAAATGCCTTGCTCCATGTCTTTGCATCGGTAGGCGATACATCCCCAAGGTAAGCGAGAATCACATTACTGTAGAAGTTCCTCGCTACAGAAGAGGGGTTAATCACCACTTTTCCGTATTTGAACCATGCAAGGGCCTTATCCCAATTCTGCGTAAACCATCCGCGCCACTCCTCCACCTCTTTCAGGTCCTCCCAAATATCCTTTCTCACATGGAGATTATTCAAGGGTCCAAAGCGCTCATCCTCGATCAACTTGAAGTTGGCCGGTACGTCCACGCCTCGGGTCTTCCTGATCGTCCATCCCGGTTGGTCTGCAATGTCCTGAAAGAGTCTTGCCTTTCGAAGATCGGACATCTGCACCCCAAGCCCTTTGGCTACCGGAAAAGGCGCTTCCTCGATCAATCCGAGCATCCTTTGAACCTCGATAGGCATTTCAAGGCGCTGGTGAGCATAGGACTTGTTTAGGGCCTTGTGGGTCGCTCTCTGCACCTTCCTGGCCTCTGCACCCTCCCCGAGCATTCCCTCAAGGCGGGATATGAGGGCTTCAAGGTCCTGCTGGCCTTCGGGGTTGCCTCTCCTGCTCTTCACCTTCAGGTTATTGATTTCGTCCTCCAGGACCTTCCTTTGAGCGGGGGAAAGTCCTTCCTGCTTCTGGTAGTAAATCGGTGCGTATTCCTCCGCGCTGCCGAAGTGGTAATAATCGTTCAGCCTCCCCCTGTTGAATTCAATCTCCTTCTGGATGTCTGAGACAAGCTGATCCCGGGTGAGTCCCTTCTTCGGGGTCATGCCGAGATCTTGAGCCATTCTTTTGAGTTCCCCGAAGTCCTTCACTGTGGCCGGATCGGGCATGGAAGAGAGCTCCCGGAGTCGTGCGCGTTCCTTCCTGGTGAGCTTGTCGAACCGGGAATATTCCAAAAGGTTATGCTCCTTCAGGTTCTCCCGGAGTTTTTCAAAGAGGCCCCCTACCTTTTGCGCCTTCTCCGCCATTTCCTTGTTTGCGGTGATGGATCCCTTTATCACCTGCATCAAACGCTTTTGCTCTGCTGCCGTTGGCGCTACGGCCTGGAGCTCCTTACCTATCTCAACCGCTTTCTGCCATGTCCCTTGGACTTCCCTTTGATACTCCCTCATGAGGTCCTGAAAGGCTTTGGAGCGTCCCATGCCGAGCATACGGCGCAAGTCCTCATGGACAATCAACCCGTTTGCGGTGTCTTTCGCCATGTTAATGAAAGGCTCTGCAACCTTCCGGTCCCAAGCGTTCGCAATCTTGTTGCCTAGACTCCTTACCTTCGGCAGGGCCGCGCCTCCTGCCACTCCTGCAAAAGCGCCTATGAGGGCCTTCTTCGGGTCAAGGCTGATCGTCCCGTCTTTCTCGTATGCTTCACGGTCAAAGCCTGCGGCCACTCCTCCAAGGGGTCCTGTGATTGTCTCCGGCCTCATCCAAAGGGCGCTTCTCCCGGTGCGGGTGAAATACTCCATTTCCTGTTCTGCAAGCTCGTCTGATGTAAGATCCTCGATGTCAGACGCTCTCTTCACCCTGCGGCCGAGTCCGTAGTAACCTCCTAAATCTTTCTCAATCGCGTCAAAGAGATCATTTTGAGTTGAACCTTTGGGAAGGAATCCCTCGTCAATCGCCTCCTGGGTCAAGGTGTCCATGGCCCATTCGGAGTTTTTCCGGAGAAAGTTGGGGGGAACACCCGGGGCCCGGACTTTCCGCCCTTCTGCGCTGATCGTCCATGCAAGGTCCTCCAGTTCCGGAGTCGGTTGGAGTCCGCCTTTTTTGGCAATCCAGGGTAAAAGGTCCTCGGTGTTCACGGCCGCCTCTCTCTGTTTGGCCGATGCCTCCATGCCTGCCTGGATACTTTTACCCTTGGCCTCCCCCATGCTTACAGGTCCACGCATAAGGGCGCTTTCCTTGGGGGGGTTCAGGATATGGATCGAATCAGAGAAAGGCTTCTCCGGTGCGGTGTGAGAGATAATAAGGTCCTCCACACTTCCCCCGGACCTACTGAATGGGACCTCTTCAACCGCTTCCGTCGCCTGGGTCCTGGCCGCGGCCTTCGCCTTCCATTTTTCCATCTTCGCCGCTTGCGCCTCTGATATCTCAGGCGTCCATGTCTCGGAAGGTGCGCCTTCCTTGAACTTCTTCAATACGTCCTCTGAGAGAACGGCCTTAGCCTCCTGGGGGTACTTCCCTGCAATGGTCTTTGTGAGCTTCCATAGTCCTCTCTCTGCAAGGTTCTCGACCGTGATCCCGCTTGCAAGGCCAAGCCCTATGGAGGTCAAAAGGGCCAGCTCTGGATTGTCTTCTGCAATCTGGTCAACAAGGGTCCCGATGGGGATGTCCATAGCTGCGGCCGGTCCTGCCGCCGCAAGGCTGCGCCCGATGGCCTGGGTAAGGGTAGCGCCTTTACTCAGGGCGAACTTTGCCGTAAAGCCTCCGGCTGTCGTTGCTACGTCCAGGGGGTCAACCCATGGCTGCTGCACTCCGCCGAGTTCCGCCTCTATCTCCTTTTCAGGCTGCCCCATGGCCTGTTGTTCCTTCACAAAGGGGGTCTTGATCATCTCGTCAAGGCGCTTCTCTATCTCCGCTTCTGCCGTTCTCCTCATGGCCTCGCGTCTACCGGCTTCGTCCATTAGCGGATCCCCTATCGTCTCGGGGCTGATCTGCTCCACTGTGGGCGCTGCAATGGTCTCGGGTGAAACCTGACGAGGAATGGCCGGCATGGGCTTTTGAAATTCCGGAGACCACACGTATTCCCCTTGGTCGCTCATCTCGGGCTCTGCCCCTGCAAGGTAAGCCTTTCTGAAATCAACCGGGTGGATATCCGGAGCCGGTGTAATCCCGGTTCTCAATGCGACATTCGTAAACCATTTCCGGAATGCCGCTTCATCGAAAGGAACCATGTCAGTCAAAGCGTTCACCTGCCGGGGCCTGGCGCTGGTGGGCGCTTCCTGCATGGTCAGTGCGTTCACTCTTTCGGGCGCCTCACTCAAGACCCCTATGGAGTCCTTGAACCCACTTCCCGCGCCTTGAGCCGGTCCCTCTTTCAATAGTCCCAATGAGTCACGAAAAGCCATTTTCCACCCCTTACTTTGCGGCCTGCCGGATCAGTGCAATTCCCTCTTTCGCGGTCCATCCCTTCTCGATCAGTTTTTCCAGGATCGCGCCCGTATCCACTCCGGACACAAGACTGTCCCTCACGCTCTTTATTGCCTCTTCATCATTGCCCTTGGAAAGGAGTCCACTTTTCTTCTTTTTGGGGATGCTCCCAAGGGAAACATGGTGCCTGTCCACTTCCCGCTTTGCCTTGGCCGCTGCGGTGCTGGCGTCCATTTCGGGGTTTTCGTTCAGCATCTCGGCTGTTCTCTCGATCGCGTCTGCCGCCTTTGTGGAGGTAGCATCATCGACACTCGACCATTCCCCCATATTGTACAGTTTGAAAACGGCCGCCCGGGCCTCCTTTTTCCTTGTGTCAAGGACCTTCCCGTCTTTGTCTGTGGGTTTCCTTTTGCCTATGGCTCCCTCGGCAGTTTGATAGCCTTCCTCCGTGAGATAAAGACGTTGCTCCTTCGGTGTCTGTGGTTTGGTCAACCCTACTGCCTTCGAAGCTGGCTGATATCCGGCTTCAGAGGTTTCATACAGCTTGGGCTCCTTCAAGGAAGCGTTCAGCTTTGCAATCCTCTCCCCCGCGGTTGAAGTCGCCTTTTCCCGGAATGCCTCAAACTCCTCCGGGCTGTTGAAGGATTCAGGAAGGTATCTCTCCCCCATGCCAAGGCGGATCATGTTCTTCCGGAACTCCGGGTACTCCTCGGGTCCGGTCACGCCTATACTGCGGGTCATATAATCCAACAAATCCCGCTCGTAGCTAAGGGCCTTGGTTTTTCGCTCCTCCCCCCATGCTTCAGACTCCCGGGTCCGCCTGGTCTCCGTGTCCTCAAGCGCTTTTTGACGTAAGGCATTGGTCTGCCTGGTGCCTTTCACCTGCTCGGCAAGGAGAAGCGCCCGGCCGATGTCCGGACCTTCAGTATTCAATCTCGGTAATGAAAATGCGTTGTATCCCATGGCTTCTAATCCCTCCTTTTTACGAGTACCAATCGCCCGTTGAACCGCCGCCGTAAGTCGTAGCTGCATTCATATAGCTCCCAACTCCGCCGCCTGTAGAACCGCCTCCGCCCCATAGTGACTTGAGGTGGGGGAGTGCTTGAACAATCGAATTTGAGGCACCTGAATAAGCGTTGGCCTGATTGATGTAACCGGATGCTCTGGAGCCGCCAGCTACAAGGGCGTTTTGTCCAAGCTGGCTTCCAAGAGTCATGGCCTGATTCCCTCCCTGACTCGTCGCCACTTGTCCAAGCCCTGCGAGTGAGAAAAAGGGATTCAGCTTCTTGTAATAGTTGTTGAGCCAGTTGTCATAACTCAGCGTTGCGGAGTCCTGCGCGTAGTCGATAATATCCTTTTCGAGTCCTCCCCCGGTCCTCCCCAGTGCCGCGCCTTTCGTCATGAGGGCGTTAAGACCACGTTTCAGCCTGACCAGATAATCAGGAGACTCCTCGAACTCTCCTGGGCCTTCGGTCAATAGTCCGCCTTCATACCCGGTGATATCCCCTCCGGTCGTCACGGTTTCGTATCTCTCCACTCCTGGTAGCTTCATCTGTTTGATGTTCTGCTCATTCATGAGCCGGTAGCCTGGGGGGATTTGGTTGTTTGTTCCGGAAAAGGATTCCTCTCCGCCGAAGTTGGTTTGATAACCCGGATAGTCTTCCGGTCTATATCCGGCCTGGATAAGATCGACATCGGGGACGAGATAGGCACCCGGAAACTGCTGGTGTTTCGTGTACCCGAGTCCTCCGGAACCGGGGCCGCCTCCTACAAGTTTCCGTTCGGTCTTGGTTTTGGAATAGACTGGACTGCCTACGAGTTTACTCAGGCCGAACTTCCCCGCTTCTCTCCAGGGGGTCAAGTCCTCCCGGGAGATATCGAACATTTCCTTTTGTACCGCTGCCGCTGCCGCTGCCGCGTCAGCCTGGGCGTCTGCTGCCTTACCTGCCGCCGATGCTCCCGCAAGTCCACTTACCACGCTCATCGTCGTTACCTCCTTGATGCCTTGATCTCTTCAAATGCCGATTTTCTTGAAACGGTTTCAAAGGCGTCGACATAGGTGTCAAACTGCGTAAGGTCCGCGCCTTTTGAACCCATCTCATCGACTACCCTGGCCGTCTGTTCGATCAATGCGGGATCGTCCGTCAGCTTCTCCTTGAAGGCGCCGAAGATCTGTTCCGAGTCAAGAGAACCCTCCAACCGCCGGCCTTCTACGATCTCCTCTGCAATCTCCAGCTCCCGCCCAAAGCGGATCACGTCCCTGGCGTCCTCGTTCTCGTATGCTTTCCTAATAGCCGGGTCCTTCCCGGCAAGCTCCTTTCGCTGCAGAACCCTCTCGGCTGCATCGTGAAAGGATCGGTAGTCGTTTGGATTATCCCCGCTGGCCTCGATCACCACCCTTCGCACAAACTCGGGGTTTTCGCTGTACTTGGGAAAGTCCGCCTTCAGCCGGTCGTGGAGCTCCCCGGAGTCGGAAAGGAGGTTCTCCGCGTCCTCCTCTTTCCGTTGCTCCTCTTCCTGCTGCCTTCTGGCCTCCGCTCTTTTCAATCCCTGGCGCCGCTCCCGCTCTGCCCGTTCAACCGCCTCCAGGTCTCGGAGTTCCTGTAGGTCGTGCCGGTCGGTGATTTCCTTCAATGCCGCTTCTCGTTCATTCATGTTTTATGTCTCCTTTCTAGAATAAAAAACCGCCAAAAGGCGGATAAGAACTCTCTGGTTGTGGTCTCTGGCTTACTTCAGGCTTTCCATTACCTCGTCGGCAATAGCGGAGATGTCCCTGTCTCCGTCAAAGCGATACTTCTGCTCCATCCACTTATCGAACTCGCATTTCCTGACAAGGATCTTCCCCTTGAGCCGGAAGCATGGCAGGGATTCGCTTTTGATCGCCATGCGGAGGGTACTGATTCCCAAGGAGGAATACTCGGCCAGCCCGGGCAGATCGAAGTATGCCTTTTCCACTCCCGCCCGTTCCCTGGTCTTTCTTTCCGGGCCTCTTGCGTCGTCTTTCATGTTGGTAAGTCTCAGCACTTCAGCGCCTCCTTCAATCCGTCCATTCGGTGGTGGGCATGTACCTGGAGCCATGAATCAGTTTGTAATGACGGTATGAGCCCCGGGGGTTGTTCTCTCCGCGCCATGCCTTGGCATCGGTAATCTTGATTCGATTGACCTTCTGGTCTGGCAGGTAGTCCAGGGACAGGTAAAGGCGGGATTTCTCCTTTGAGAAGTCGCCGCCGCGGCCGGTGTCCTTTAGGTCTGACTTCTGCAAGGCAATGATGCACACGCCTTCTCTCAGCTTCCGATGTACCTCCTGAATGTACTGCGCGACCTTCCAGAAGTCGGTTGTCACTTCCAGGAAGTCGATTATGAAGATTTTCTTCTCCGGTGTTATCAGGTCACTGAAGCCGGTTGACCGATGGAATGCCTTGAATCGCCAATCCGTGAGTTTCATATCCTCGAACAGCTCAAGGCGTTTCCTGAATTCGGTATCACCCATCTCGGAATTGAGATACACGACTTCATGTTGTCCTTGGTTCAACTTGACCACGTTCAGGAGAAAAGCCGTTTTTCCTGCGCTCTTGCTTCCTGCAACAACGATGATGTTTCCCGGATAGATGATGCAATGGTCATGAATGGCAAGCGGCCACTGAATAGGGAATTCCCCGGTAGGTGCTGAAAGGAAGTTCACGGGTTCAACGTCTGTCTCCACCCGGCGGTAACATCCTCGCCGATTGCCGACTGATTCAATAATTCCCTCTTCAGCCAGCTTCCTGAATTCCACGATTGCAGCATGTTTATCCTGGGGACTGACTATCGCTGACTCTGAGTGACAATCGCTGACTAGAAACTGACCAGAACTGACTAACACCCATTCCCGGACCTCTTGGGCAATGTTCCTTTTCTTCCTGCTCAGGCGCTCCATGGCGCTTTTGATTTTCGCCCGGATGTCTACTTTGTCGCCGGGGTTTTCACAGGCATGATACAGGGTAAGTGAAAGGAAATATTCTATTTCTTCGGCAGGCATGCCGCCTTTTACAAGGCAGTTTGCAAGGTGGAAAAGGGTTTCATCCCTCTTTCCATGGGGAATCTTTTTCTGACTACCACTGACTATTGCTGACTTGCACTGACTAAAGGCAGTCTCGCCGACATCACTCCCCTTATATAAAGAAAAAGAATTAATAATATAAAGAAGAGAAGCAGGGCAGGCAGGCGCTGCCGTGTCAAGGATGCCGTGTCCCTGGATCCACTCATATGCTTTGCCGTTCACTCCCCTGCTCGGAGGTGCGACGATATAACCGCCCTGGCCTCTATAATCCACTCCCTTGAGAAATCCGGCCTTGTTGCTTTCGCCCGTTGTCTCGACGTAAAGGTGCTTACCGCCGCGGGGAGTCTTGGCCATTGGAGGATTGAAACTTGACATATCTTCCCCCAGGGCCTCGATCAGGAGGTCTTCCCCTTCCGTGGTGTCGATGTCGATAACATCAAGCCCGGACACTTTGCCGGTCACAATTCCAACCCCTGCATCTGGCCACTTCTTGAACCATCCCTTGATCTCTTCCGGTTCAGCCTTCCGCGTCTGGTATTCTTCCCATTTCAGGAAGGGCTTCTTGTCCGGTCGTACAGGAATGATGCTGCAACCTTTTTCTCTGTATTCCATTGCCGGTTGAAGATTGTTCATTTGCTTTCCGCCTGTGAGATGATCTTGTCCAGAAGAAGAGACCGCTTCCGGGAGAAACGAATTAGGGTAAGGAGTTGAGCGAAAGGCAGGACAAGACGAGCAATCCGCTCACGGATCCAGCCCCGTCTTCCTTGCTTTCCTCTTCGGTCGATAACTGGATTCGATTCAAGTAGTGGTCCGTTCATTCTTCTGCCCCCTGTTGTTATTGCGTCCTCCCCGACGACATGGCTAAGGGGGCACTAAGCCAGAGGTCGCCGGTTTGGACGCAGTGCGCCTCACGGGTGGCATGGTCCAGCCACTAGCCCAGAGGTCGCCCGATCAGCGCACACTTTTATCCCTCTCTCGAATGTTTCACGCCCCACAGCGGGCCGCGTGGTTTCCGGTATCTCAGTTTCTTGGCCGTAGCTATCTGCGCCCGCCAAAGTCCTTCTGCCCGGGTCGCCAAACTTTCGGGCTCTTCGGCCTCTTCCTCTTCCCTCAAACACTCAGGAACCAACCCGTAGCGTTCCATTTTACGTTTTGCGTTCAACGACAAATGGTCAATCTTCTCCCTGGGTCCCTCCCTATTTGCGCATCCGCTTTCGAAAGGGAATTGCCCCATATGGGGATGGTCGCTCATGGCTGTTTGGCAAACTCGAAGATCTGATCAGGGTTCAGGTTCAGATACTCAGAAATCTTTCTGATCTCCACCGGCCGAACTGTCACATGCCGGTTCAGTATCCTGGAGAACCTGCAGCGATTGATCTTTAACTGCTTGGCCGCTTCCCCCAGTCTGCGGGCTTTGATCATGACAAGTCCACGGGTCATGTCATTGGCGTAAATCATTCAACCCTCCTACTGATAACGGAAGTTGTCCGTTCTTGAGGTGAAAAAAAAGGTGAATCATAATTTCCTCCGAACCTGGCTAGACAGGTTTCTCTTCATCGCCCAAATGTTTATCTGGAGTACCTTCTCCGTGTTCGCGAGCACGTTCTCTAACTTGTCCGCGCCGCCCACCAGTTCGAATATCCCGCGCTCTATGAATTGCCCCTCGCGTCTCTTTTCTTGGTCCTGTACATCATAAAATCCATCAAGGGCGTTCTGAGACAAAGGGAAACGGTAAACCCTTCTTTCCTTCCCATCGACAATGATCTGCCGATCAAGGCCGAGAAGGATGTAAACCTTAACATCTGATTCACCCTCACTGAAGATCCCCGCTCCTACTTCCTTGTCGTATTTTAGAAGCTGGTCGGTGATCTTCCTGACCACATTGGGGGAGAACCCTTCCCGAGACAGAAGGTCCATCAGTTTAAGCTCTACTAAGTTGCCATAGCTGAACCTGTGAGCTCTCCCGGTCCCGTGCACCCTTCCCGAGAACTCCATTCCCACCCTTCCAATCAGATAGTCATAGCGATTGGTGGTTAGGTTCAACTTCTCTCTTACTTCTTTGGCTTCAAGTTCCATCCCTGATAACGTCCGTTCTCCGTTTTAAATACCAATATCGTGTCACAAAATCAAAGTCAAACATTTTTTTTATGTCTTTCAACATTCATCTGCCTGGTTTTCTGATAAGCTACCGGTATTCCGTTATAAAGGGGTCTGAAAAAAAAATCATTACGGGGGATATTCAGCCCCCGATACCTTCCGGGGCAAAGATCTCATGTCCAGAAAGGGAAGTGCAAAAGAAAAATGATTTGGGATTTCAGGGAATTAGGGAAGGGAAGGAAGGAAGGACAAAAAAAGGTGCAAGTCTACTACAAACTACTCGAAGAGCCGGGGCGAAAGCAAGGAAAAAGTATAGGTTTTTACGATAGGTCGTATAGGAATATACCCTGTCCAGGGTGCGCCTGGGGTGCAAAAGGGGCTTTTAAAATGTCACGATTCGCCACGATTCACTACCCCAAGCGCCTTAAATCATTGATACCATTACCCTTTCTTTCTGTCTCCGGAACCAAAGGTCGCGCGTTCGAGTCGCGCATCGCCCATGCCAAAGAACTCAAGGGCTTAGGATGAAATCCAAAGCCCTTTTTCATTTCGAGCGAAGCTCATACCCAACACTGTACCTATT
>Ga0209270_1002878_pt1 | contig 16563 bp, 17 predicted proteins | sample MTBAKSrepl1MetaG_FD_187456 | JGI IMG/M metagenome (GOLD analysis project Ga0209270, IMG submission 187456) | Enrichment culture microbial communities from Arthur Kill intertidal strait, New Jersey, USA, that are MTBE-degrading - MTBE-AKS1... | ecosystem: Environmental > Aquatic > Marine >...
GCGGGTTTGTCAAGGAGGGAATTGCGGCGGCGCGGGAAATGACGGTTTTCGTCATCATGATGGACAATTGTTCGGGACGGGATATAGTGGGCACAGGCGGAAACATGGGGCAAAAGAAGAGCACGGAGGGTAATCATGGAGGCCGGGCCGAAGGCAGCGGGGAAAAGCAGCTTTGATCTCATAGACCTGGACAGGTTTTTCACCCTGCTTGATTTGGTCCCTAGGCAGCGGTTTGTCGATCTGGCCTGCGGGACCGGCCGATACAGTCTGGAAACGGCGAAAAGGATAGGGGATTCCGGTCAGGTCCACGCCGTCGATCTGTGGGCCGAAGGCATCGCGGCCCTGGACAGGACGATCCGGGAGCAGGGCCTCACCAACATCACAACCCATGTCGCCGACATCAGCCGCCGCGTCCCCCTGGCCGGCGGCTTTTTTGATGGTTGTCTGCTGGCCGCCGTGCTGCACGATCTGTCGGAGGAGGAGCAGGAGGGCGCCCTCAGGGAGGCGGCGCGTCTCCTCAAACCCGGCGGGATTCTGACGGTGGTTGAATTCAGGAAAACCGCCGGCGGACCGGGGCCGCCGGCCGGCATCCGCATTGCCGAACCCGAGCTGAAGCAGAAGGTGGCGGCTCGCGGGTTTTCCTTGCGCCGCTGCGATGACCTGGGACCGTTCCTGTATCTCTGTCAGTTCAGCAAAGCCTGATCCTGCCGACGTGACGGGGCGGCGGTCATGTCCTGAGACTGCCAACTGCCGACTGCCGACTGCCGACTGCCACATCTGTCCTGCTTGGAACTGAAAAGCTCATTGCCTATCAGGTAATGATTCTTATTTTATAAGGTAAGGGAAAAAGGATTCCTCGTCCGGATGATGCTGTGATTAATGACCAGGTTTTCCTGAAGAACAACATGAGAACACAGCATTGAAGACAGGAGGTACATTATGGCCAGCAGATATTATTGCTCGAGTGTGGCTGCGGAGCTGGAGATGTGGAGCGAAAGGCTGCACAAGCTGTCCAGCGAGATAGACAGTATCCCGTCTATCAACAAATATAAATTACAACCCCAGATCGACGAACTGCATATTATCATGACCGAGTTGGATGACAGGCTGTGCGAACTGCTTGAATCCTGCCCGACCGTCGAGGAAGGGGTTCCAATGATGGAGGAAGGAAGCAGGTTCGGAGTGAAGCATTCATTCAGCCCTGAGAGAAATGAGAAGTTCGACTATGATTTCGGCGGCTGATGCCGGCGGAGTCTAAATTCGAATAATTGCTGACAAACAGTAGTTCGCCGGGGCCTTGGCCCCGGCTTTTTTGTTTTTGCGCTCGAGTTCCGCCTGGAGCGCGACACGGTTTTCCCTTTGCCGCCCTTGAGCCTGCGGGCAGGTCCATCCGCCTGCCTGGTATTCCACAGCCGGCGGAAAACCACTTTCTTTGGCGCAAGACCTGCCCTCAGGTCTGCTCCGCGCCGGAAAACTCAGCGTTGCCGCCTGCCGCCGCCCTGTCCTGATCGGTCTCGCGCCGGGCCAGCCAATCGTTGACAAAGAGTTCGACCTCGGGGTCGGCGGAGGTATTGCCGCGGCCTCTTATTTCCTGCACGCGGGATGTTCCGTGCAGGGGATTTCTTCTGATGAGAACCGTCGCCGGCGGTCTCCGCGGCACCTGAACATGATAGGCGTACAGTTCTCCATTTGCCTCGACGATGTCATGGGCATAGGTGGCAATGCAGTGGTCCATTTCCGCACCTTCGCGCAAGAGTTCCCTGCCGTTTTCCAGGGGGAAAATGCCGCATGGAACAGTGTTTTCGTTGGCTGTTTCCAGGCCCGGCAAGGGCGGCTCGGGGAACGTCAGCCCGGCGATTTCCCGGTATCTTCGTACCGCCAGATACTCGTCCAACAGTATGTCATGGACAGGTTCCAGGGACTCCAGCCTCCGCAGGGCGGGAACGTACAGTTCACAGGCGGCCGTTTCGATGATCCTGTCCATTTCCGCTATCTGCAGCCAAATCTCCTCGATTGCTTCCGGATCCGCCAATCCGCCTGTTTCGAGAACAAAGGAGGGATGCACTCGGGCGGGGAAATATTTTTCCGACAACAGCTGCAAAACCAGCCAGTTGATATGTTGGGCGTGGCGGAGAATTTTTATTTTGGCGGGATCGCCCGCCACGATAATGTTCCGCAAGGCCCCCAGATGCGCGCTTTCGCAGTCCGCCGCCGGGATCTTTCGCAGCAGTCGGATGACCGACTTGGAGGCCGGATACGACAAAGAGGAGAGGATCTCTCCCCGCTTGCGCCGCACGAGCCGGGCCGCCTTTTCCGTGTACTCGCCTATGGGCAATGTCGCGTCCAGCCGGGCGGCGATCAGGCCGATCAGGGCCGGACAGTCTTCCATCAGTTCAACGGCCGGCCGGCCCGTGTTGAAGCAGAATTTCAGCAGGGCGGCCTTGTTTTTCCGGAAACGGGAAACGCCCTGGAGGATCCTGTCGCCCAGGGAGTCGACAAGGCGGAGGAGAGCGTCCATGGACCGGCTGTAGCCGAAGGGCAGGAGGTACTGGCCGCTTTCCGCCTCATAACGGGGACAGAGGGGCAGGATCCCCGAGGGGTGCCTGAGCAGGCACTGGGCCTGACGGAGATTGGGGTGGAGGATCAGCAGCCCTTCCTTGCATTCGAATGTGTATTCACCGATCAGGGACATGAAACAACTACCCGGTCGACTTGTTGATTCTCAGGCCCCTGTCATTCATTATCCCGGGCGGGGATATGTTTTTCAAACCCCTCGGCCAGGTTGGCAAAACGGCAGTTCGCCTCCAGGTAGGCAAGCCTGATGGTCCCGGTTGCGCCGTAATTGTTTTTGGCCACGATGAGCTCCACAACCCCCTTGTCCTGGGTGTAGACCAGATAGGCCTCCGGCCGGTGGAAAAACAGCACCATATCGGCTCCGTCGGCTGCCAGGGATTCCCATTCCCCGAGGTCATCGATGACGGGCCGTTTGTCCCCCCGCCCGCCGTCCCCGGGCGGGGTGGTGAGGCTGACGATGATCGCCGCCCCTCTTTTCCGGGCAAGGTCGCGGAGAAAAAGGATGAGCGTCTCCGCCGCGGCCCGGTGCGACGTCTGCCTGTCCGCCGGGGTCATGAGCTCAAAGCCGTCAATGACGATCAGGCCCGGATCGGCGCCGCCCTCCATGGATTCGATGAAGTCAAGAAGCTGCCGGTCGGTGCCGGATGTCCCTGCTTCAATCTGCACGGGAAGATCCGCGAGTATGCCGGCGGCGCGGGTGAGCTTGGGCCAGTCGCCACTCAGGAGCCTGCGTACCATTCTGTGCATGGGAATCCGGCTTTGGGCGGCCAGCATCCGCCGGCAGACCATGGGCTGATCGTGGCGGAGGGAGAAAATGCCTACCGGCCGGGACGTCTCCGCGGCGAATTGCATGGCCACGTTGAGCAGAAAATCGCTCTTCCCCATCAGGGGGCGGCCCGCCGCCAGGATGATGTCGCCGGGATGGATGCCGTCGACAAGGCGGTCCAGATCATAAAAGCCGGTAGGCACCCCGCCGGTGATCTGTCCGCTCTCGAAGGCCTTTTCGATGCGGGCAAATTCGTTCTCGACGAGATCACTTAATTTTTTCGGTCCGGATGAAACAGTCATGACGGGGTCGTGCTCCTGGAATACTGCCGTTCAATAAGGCGGATTTTTTTCAGAAAAGCAGGTCGGGGGAAAAGGGAGGAATCCTGTTCTGCCGGGCTTCAGCCTGGTGGAAGGTGTTGTTCCCGGGCGGCAATTTTTTCCTTCCAGCCAATATAGCTCTCCGGGAGAAAAAGGTCACCCCTCTTTCGGGCAAGGGAGTTTTTTTTGAAACGGTTCGGCGGAATGGGCCTGGACGATGCCTGAACGGAGAGCCGGTCAGGGTGGCGGATCAACCGGCGATAGCGGGTGCAGGCCGTGATAAACGTATATCTCCGAAGCCTGCCGTGAACGAAGGAAAAAGATGAGCCTGCGGCCCCAGGCGCCGCCGTCTCCCACCAGGCCCATGTTTGTCCTGCCGATGACATTGCCCGGCAGGGGCTCGGGATTGTCAACACTTCCGCCCAGGGGAATCATTTCGAAATGGTCCGGAAAGATCCGAATATATCGTAAGGCCAGATGATAAAACACCACGGCCGCATCGGCTGAACCCTCCGCAACCGCCTGGGGCGCCTCACGATGATGAATGCATTTTCCGAACAGAATCCGACCCCGCGCAATTTTATCGTCCGGGAAACTGTTGCGCGGATCACCGCCGGATACCAGGTTTTTCAGGGTGTTGTAATACGCCGTGAAGCTGCCCTTCTCCGTTTGGGGGTTGGACAGAAAAAGGCGAATATCATCCCGGGCCAGGTCCGATACCGAGCAGATATTTTTCGGGTTCCCTTTTTGTATGAGCAGGACATTGCCCCGGTTTTGCATAAATGGCAACTGTTCGGCCACCAGCCCGTCGGCCGCAAGTCCGTCCAGGATCTCGGGAGGGCTGATAAACACGTGGGGCGAGACACGGAGAACTAGGTTGCCCATCCGCAGTCCGCCCTGTCTGAGCAGAGTGACAATGGGTCCCGGCGGTGTTGTGGCGTAGAAGATCCCTGACAGGTCCCTGTTCTGCCGGGCAAACAGGTCCAGGCAGTCCCTGAGGGCCATGTGATGGTTCCCGTCGGAAAAAACCACCAGCGGGGCATTCACCGGGTCCCCATGAAAATCAAGGCAGATGTTGGAGGCCGGCTGAGACCAGCTCAGGTACCGCGTATCCCCGGTACAGACCTCCTCCGGCCAGTCAAGATGCGTCATATACTTATTGGGCTGATTTGTTGTCTCATGCTTTGCTTTCCTTCCGCATTGATCCCCTGGCGGTCTTAAAAACAATAAAAGCGGTGATGGCCAGCAGGCCCATCGCCACCGGCCTGGTCAGGAACATGTAGGGGTCATGCTGGGAAGAGATGACAACCTGCTGCAGGGACGTTTCCCAGATCGGCGTAAGGATAAATCCGATAATAAAACTGATATGGGAAAAATCAAATTTTTTCATGAAGTAGGCTATAAAGGAAAAAAACAGCATTAACAGCACGTCGAACGGGTTATACGCTCCCAGGTACGACCCCATGATGCAGGTAAAAATAATTATGGGGTAGAGGATAACGGCAGGGGTTTGCAAGATTTTACAAAAACCTTTCAGTCCTGCGCGGCCGACAACAAGCAGAAATACATTGGCCAGGAGCAGACTGCAGTATATGGAATAGATGAACTGCGCGTTTTTTTCAAACATCAACGGTCCGGGGATCATTCCGTGGACCACGAAGGCCCCTATGAGCAGGGCGGCTGCGACATTGCCCGGAATGCCCAGGGTGAATAACGGAATCAGGCTGGACGCGCAGACCGCGCTGTTGGCCGACTCGGACGCCGCGATGCCCTCCAGCTTGCCTTTGCCGAATTCTTCCGGTGTTTTTGATCTTTTCTTTGCCTGGTCATAGGCAAAAAACGAGGCCACCGGAGCGCCAAGACCGGGCATCGCGCCGACAACGGTGCCGGCTACGGATGACCGCAAAATTGTTCTGATGGTGCTGCGAAATTCCTGCCAGGAAATAAAGCGATCTTCCCGTTTGGTGGAGAATGCCAGAAGGCATGCGTCAGCTCCTCCTTCCTTTTTGGAATCCCGGTACCGGCGCTCAAGCTGGATGATTATTTCTGAAAAAGCCAGCATCCCGATACCAATGGGAATAAGTTCTATCCCCCTTTCCAGTTGATATACGCCAAAGGTGAATCGGGGAAGTGCCGATACCGGTTCTATGCCCACGGTTCCGACTAATATCCCGAAACCGGCCGCAATGAGTCCGCGCACCAGGGATTGGGTTCCCAGCCCGGCAATAATGGTCATTGCAAGGCAGACAAGGGCAAAAATTTCAGGCGGTCCCATGTACAGGGCCACTGCCGCCAGAGGCGCAGCCACCAGGATCAGCACCATGGTGGCAAAAAAGTCCCCGGATACCGATCCGAAGAGAGCCATGCGCAGGGCTTTTTCTCCTTTTCCCTGTAATGAAAGGGGGTAGCCGTCCCAGGACGTGGCGGCAGCCTCCGGGGTGCCCGGGGTGTTGATTAGGACCGCGGCAATCGATCCGCCGTAAAAAGCCCCCTTGTTCAATCCCACAAGAAAGCCTATGGCCGCTATCGGGGACATATAATAGGTAAGCGGTATACACAGGGCGATGGCCATGGGCCCGTTTATTCCCGGCGTTGCACCCATCACCACCCCCCCGGTTACCCCGGCGAAAACAAAAAGCAAATTGAGGGGATGTATCGCGTCGATAAATCCTGCAAGCATAAGCTCCAGCATATTGACTCCAATCAGAATGATTTGATTTTACGGCATGGGAATCTTCAGGCCGAAACGCATGAGCGCGTACATGAACCCCACGGAACAGACAGCCACAAGTACCATGGTGACCGGTTTGCGCTGGCCGCAAAAGAACTGAATCAACAGCATGAAAACTATTCCGCTGGGGATGAATCCTGCAAGCTTGATTGCGGGGAACAGGAGGAGGCAGGGGAGAAGGAAACTGAAAAGACGCCCCAGGTGGACTTTATCCTCGTCCGGAAGTTCTTCCTGCCCGGTGTTTTTTTGAGGACCGAAAAGATTAACCCCCAGTGATACCAGGGAGAGCAGCAATATCAGGCCGACGATCAGATTCGGCAACAGTGCTGCGGAAACACCGTAGCCGGGATACGGGGGCGTGAAGGTCGGAATGACCCAGAGCAGAAAGACCACACTCGCCGCCGCAATACCGGCGGAGACCAGATTATCCCTTTTTTGCTTCGTCATGCCATCCTCGTTTGTATTCCTTGCAGACAACCGGTGGACGGAGGTCCCGGCAGAAGGGACCTCTGTCAATTGGCATCATTTCTTTGGGCGTGGTTCCTGATTTATTGCGCTGCCTGTTTGCCGAAGCGTTCATAGGCTTCACGCATATAGGTCTGGGCGTGGTCACGGCCGAAGGTCACGGGGCCCATTTTCAACGTTGCGGTGATGAAATCACGGAACTTTTCATTCTTCTGCAGATTTGCGATGGCCTGTTCCAGCCTGGCCATGGTGGCATCCGGCATTCCTTTTGGTGCTGCAAGAACGACAAACATTTCCACCGATTCGTCCCATCCCTGTTCCTTCAAAGTCGGAACACCCGGTAATTGTGAGAGCCTGTCAGGAGTGGTCGCGGCCAGCAGCTTTAACTTTCCGCCTTCAACATATTCAAAAAGGATGGCGCCCAGGTGACCTATGTCCGCATGTCCCCCCATGACCGCTGATATGATGGAAGGACCTCCCTGGCTCGGCATAAGCGAAAGATTGACCCCTTCCTGCTCGGCAATGCGTTTTACCACATCGCGGTCATCGGAACCCTGGAACATGAAATTCAATCCCTTGTTTTCCTTTTTGGCCCATTCAAAAGCGTCTTTCAGGGTATTCCACGGCCGATCAGGGTGACAGACAATACCGCTCTGATTGAGTCCCAGCAAGGTAATGAAATCGAAATCATCAAGCTTGTAGCTTGCCTTGACAAAATGGGGCGAATAGGTGTACGCGGCCGTCGCACCCACACCAAGGGTATAGCCGTCCGGTTTGGCTCGGTTCAGCTCGGTGGCCATGACGCTTCCGTGGGAACCGCCGGGATTATTGCTCACCAGCACGGGTTGTCCCAGTTCATCTTTCAGGGCATCGGCCAGCGCGCGGGCCAACAGGTCAATCTGGGCGCCGGGCTTGACCATGGTGAGAAGTTTGATTGGCCGATCCGGGTAATCGGCGGCCACTGCCGGTTGCACGATGAGCAGGACGGCAAAAAACGCGCTTGAAATCAAACTGATCGCGGTGGAACGCATGATTGTATTCCTTTGTTTGCACATGATCTTTCTCCTTGAATTGGAAGGATTGTAAAGGCCCGATCACGGGATGAATTCCAAACCAGAAAATGTTTACGCCACTGTATAGCAATCTTGTCTCCAAGACTATCGCCCAAACGATAAATTGAAAAAGAGGCAATCTGTCTTCCTGTTTTTGCCGCAAAACGAAACACTTGGCGGACCTTCCGGACTTCTTCTGCCGCTGTCCGGTTGTCGAAAGGGTCGTGCCTTACTGTCAGAAAAACCTATTTTTGCCGATCACTCTATCGCCCAGCCGATAGTTTATCTGGCGGCAACCACATAAAGTCGGGCATGACCTGGCGGAATGTGCGCATCCCGGGCGGCTCCCGGTTCCATCATACAGGGCAGGGGTGCCGGAACGAGGGATGCATTGGCCGCGTCAGAATATACGTGGAGAGTCAAACGAAAGCCGAGAAAACAAATTGAGGAGAAAAACATGCCGAACATTAGCGCAAAAAGGGCACTTCAACCTGAACAACTGCCCAAGAGCATGGAAGAGGTGCAGGTGGTCAATATCGAGACCGACCTGCTCATCATAGGCGGCGGGAACGCCGGCTGTTTTGTGGCTGTTGAGGCGAGAAAGCTCAACCCTGAAATACGGGTGGCAATAATGGAAAAGGGCGAAATCATGCGATCCGGTGCATGTTCTGCCGGTATGGATGCAATCAATACCTATATCCCCGAAGGCAAGACCCCGGAAGACCTTGTCCAGTGGTCACGGGCCCAGGTCGGCGGAGGTCCGCTGCGGGAGGATCTCGCCCTTTCGAACGCCGAGGAATTGAACGAAGCGGTAGATGATCTGGAGCGATGGGGACTGCCCGTGCTCAAGGACGAAAACGGCAAAACGAAGTACCGCGGCAAGTGGGACATCTCGATTCACGGTGAACAGCTCAAGCCGATCATGGCCGAAAAAGCCATAGAAGCCGGAGCCGATGTGTATAACCGCGTGGCTGGAACCGGTTTGCTCATGGAAGGCGACCGTTGCGTCGGGGCGATGGGGCTGGGCGTGCGTGACGGCAAATTATACGTATTCAGCGCCAAGGCCGTGGTCAATTCGACCGGAGGGGCCGGCACATTGTATAAATCGTACACCGCCGACTCAACCGACTGCGGAGCCCAGATCTGGATGTGCCCTTACTGCGTTGGCACCGGCTATGCAATGGGCTTTCGGAAAGGGGCGGAGCTTTCCAGCCTGGAACAGCGCTGGGTGGCGACCCGGACCAAGGATTTCTGCGGTCCGGTGGATACGATATCGGTCGGCTACAAGGCCCCGATCATTAACTGCAAGGGTGAAAAAATCATGCAGCAGCGATACGCGCACCTGGGCGGTGACGCCGCACCCCGTTTTATCCGCGCCAATGCCCCGATGAACGAGTGGTTGGAGGGAAGGGGGCCCACGTACTGCGATACCAGGGGACTGGATGATGCCACCAACTGGCAGATGATGTGCGACTACTTGAACGAAAGACCGACCTTTGTCCTTTTTCTTGCTGCCCGCGGGCAAGATCCGGTCAAGGAACCCATCGAAATCTTCGGCTCCGACCCGTATATCATGGGCGGCCATACCATGGGCGGTTTCTGGGTTGATATCGACCGCATGACAACCATACCGGGTCTTTTCGCCGCCGGCGAGACTGCCGGGGGCAATCCGAATAAGTTTGTCGGCGGCTGCGCCGCCGAGGGTAAAATCGCGGCAAGGGGTGCCTGGAAGTACATGCAGGGGATGGCGCAGCCCGCACTGGATGAACAGCAGGTGGCTGCGGAAAAAGAACGGATCTATGCGCCCCTCATGCGCGGCGGTGATTTTGACGGTGTTTCGCCGCGGGAAATGAAGGAACGCCTGCAGCGGCTGATGGATGAATACGCCGGGGGCTATTCCCAGTTCTACCGAACCAATGAGGAACGCCTGGACTATGCCCTGAAGCACATCAAAATGCTGCAAGACCAGTTCCGGTTCCTTAAGGCGGCGGATTTGCACGAACTCATGCAGGCCAATGAAACCATGGATCGGGTCGATGTCGCAGAGGCGGTGGTGCACCATCTCAAGGCGCGCAAGGAGACCCGCTGGGCCGGTTGGCAGACCAGGGCTGACTACCCGGAGAGGGATGATGTCAATTTTGACTGCTTTGTGGAAACCGTCCGCGATCCGAAAACCGGAGAGGTACGTGCCTTCACACGTCCTTATGAGCAGATTGTGCCCGGCGATCGTTACAATTATCCAGGATAATCAAAAAAGATATCAGGAGGTGAATCGTATGCCACCAAGAATTAATCCCGACAAATGCAACGGCTGTGAAGGGCTGGCTGAATCAAAATGTGAGGAAGCCTGCCCGGGTGATCTCATGGCGGTAGACGAAACCGTCATGAAGGCGTACTGCCGCTCGACAAATGACTGCTGGGATTGCATGTCCTGCACGAAAGCCTGCCCGAGGAATGCCATCGAGCAGCGGATACCGTATCAGCTCGGCTATCACAAAGCGACGCTGAAGCCATTCATGAGCAAGAACACCATCACCTGGAAGTGCAAAGACATCTACGGGAATGAAAAAGTGTACAAGTACAGGAACCGCATGGACAAATAATAGATAACCGGACATTCCATCCTGTTTTCAGCAAAGGCAGAGTGGCTCCAAGGCGGCTTCTCTGCCTTGTTTATTTGAAGTATTTCTGTTAGATTCTGTGTAAAATTTTGCACAAAAGTCTACGGCAAAAACTTCATGGACGGACATTGGCATCTAGGGGAAGAGGATTTCTTTCAGGATCTGGAGCTGGAAAAGCAGGCCTTCATGCGTCTTGCCCGACGGCGTGACCTGAAGAAGAATGATATTATCTTTTTTGAAGACGATCAGGGAGCTACCTGCTTTTACCTGGAAAAAGGACTCATCAAGATTTTCCAGATTTCCTTCTCGGGCAAGGAGCCCATCTTCTTCCTCCGCCGGGGCGGCGAGATGTTCGGCCTAGCCGAAGTTCTTGAATCAGTTCCCCGCAAGGCGAATGCCCAGGCACTGGTCCCCTGCACCCTCTATGAAATAGGACGGAGGGAATTCGAGTCGTTTCTTGAGAACAACTTCCGGGCCACCCGCAAGGTCATAACCACCATGGGCCGGAGACTTCGCTACCTCAGCGATCAGATCGGCAGTCTCATGGTTTGTGATGTCAGAACACGTCTTGCCAAGCTCCTGGTCTATATCAGCTATGAGCGATTGTCCAGTGAAGAGAGCTGGCAGGCGCCGGCAATTATACCCATCAAGCTTACCCAGGATCAAATGGCGTCAATGACCGGTTCGTGCCAGCAGACTATCAGCAAGTTTCTGAAACAGTTTCAGGAGGAGGAACTCATTACCATTAAAAACAAGAAAATTACCATCATCAATCCCCTCAAACTTTTGGAAAAAGCAGAAATTTAACTCCCGTTTTCTGTTTCCGGATGGCCTTCGCCCCTTTTTCCCGGAGCAAACTGCAACAGGCAGAATGAGATCAGGAAAATCTTGCGGCCTCTCGCCCCGGCAGTCTGGATCGAGGGGCTGACCCAAAGGGCGGCGATGGACACCGGATCCATATAGTTGGCTGCGGACCGTGATGGTATGGATGTCAGCGAATTTGCCTTTTATCCCGCCACCTCCTGCGGTTCCTTCGGCCCCCGGCCATTCTTCGGCTCCCGGTAATCCTTGTGATAGGGATTCATGCTCAGGAGGAAATCCCGTTCCGCCTCCGTCAGCAGTGACCCGAACTGGGCAAGTCTCAGTCCGTTTTCTCTGCGGCCTATCATTATCACAACTAATGCCAACACCATTATCGCCAAACTGCATGACCGAATGCCCGTAATTCTGCCAAAGGATTGCTATGGCCTGTGGCTTGATTCAATCAGAGAAGGTTTTTCTTTCCCGGAATACATGAGGCCGTATGATCCTTACAAGATGACAGTCTACCCTGTCGGCACCATGGTCAACAATGTCAAGAATGAGGGGGAAGGGTGTATCAGGAAGGTTGATTGATGAGAGTCAAGATCGGGATGGATTCCAAAGATTTTAAAGTTCACCAAGAGGTTGCACGAGAGGTTGCATAAAGAAACAAGGGATTAAGCCCGATAACCTAATCCCTTGTCTTCTCTTGGCTCCCGGGGAGGGACTCGAACCCCCGACAGGGTGGTTAACAGCCACCTGCTCTACCAACTGAGCTACCCGGGAACAATTTGTTAATTTGTTTCAATCCCGTTGCTCAGGGTGGTTAATCCCGCCGGCGGCGGGACTCTACCAACTGAGCTACCCGGGGTCAATGTATTCTTGCGGTTGCGGTCTGACGGATACCATAATAAAATGGCCGTCATTTCAAAGCAACATTTATTAGCACAGCGGAAATTGGCAGTCAAGGGAAAGTTAAAAAAGAACTTGCGAAGGTCCGGAAAACCCGGTATCAGGTATCCACTTTTTGCGCCGATCGGCGAAAATCAATAACGGGGCGTAGCGCAGCCTGGTTAGCGCGCCTGCCTTGGGAGCAGGAGGTCGCAGGTTCGAATCCTGCCGCCCCGACCATACTTTTACCTATAATTTCAAATAGTTGTTTTCTTCCGGGCGGGTCGTTTTGGTTGGTCGGTGGTTGGTCGCTCCGTGACTGTATACACCGCTTTCAATTCTTCCCGGGAAAGCTGAAAATATCGCTCAAAAGCCTTGTTTGTTGAATGCATGGTGGCACGCCTGATTTGTTCCGGGGTGTGATGTTCACGGAGGGCAACCGTTGAGCTATGACGAGTGCCGCCGTACAGATCCACGCATTCAACGCCCAGGTTGTGACAAGCCCTTTTCCACCACTTGTAAAACAACTTCATGCCGAACCTGGTCCCGCCGGCTACACCGGAAACCCCTGGTGAATGACGGAAAAAATAAAGGTCCGGAAGCCCGACAGGGATATTCTGCAATATCTCAAGGTCATTGTCGGTTAACGGAACCAGCTTGGGCCGTTTTTCTTTCGGGTGGGGGATGAAAATGAATCCCTGGCGCCGGTCAATATCGCCTTCCCGGATATTACGGAGCTCGTTGGGACGAATAGAAATATAGGTGGACAGCCATTTGATACCGAGCCAGATTTTAGGGCTTACGTGGTAGGAGATTCGTTTTACTTCGGCAAGGATGGCCTGCTGCGTTTCCTTATCAACGGTTTTTCGCAGGCCGAGTTCATATTTGATCGAGGGAAAAACCGGAAATTGTGAGCGGTCTATTTCCCGCCGGTCGACAAGCCAGGAGAAAAAATTATGGAGGCAGGAAAGATAATTTGATTTCGTCTTGTCCGATACCTGCAGCGAGTCAATAAAATCTTCCAGCTGCGCAAACTGGATATTCTTAACATTTTCAGGACCAAAAAAATTTTGAGCAACAGAAATTATATGCTCAAGGCCCTGATAGGTCCTCGGAGCAAGTTTCTGCTTTTTCTTGGTCAACCACTGCCGGGAAAGATTGATGAATGATAAGGGGTTGCCGGCCTGGTAGTCCCTGGGATCAAATGAGCCTTTGTCGACTTCATAGCGCAAGCCGTCAAGAAAACGCTCCGCAGCCTGAAAATTATTGAACCGTTTGGTTATCCCCCGGCCGAAGCGGACCTTGAATTGCCTGGTGGCTTCCTGGTCTGGATGGTGGGGACAGAAAAGACCCCTCTTCCGGTCATCATGCAAAAACGATGAACCGCAAAGGGAGCACTTCTGATCAGAATAGATACGGCCGCGCATACATAAAGAAGTATGCGAATATCCCGGATCAGTCAAGAACATCGATCACGACCGCAGAGGGAAATAAAGGATGTTGTCGGCATATTCTGCCCGGCGGCCGAAATGGAGGATAAGGGACGGGCAAAGAGTTGCAATCATGTACTTGACGCCCTGCAGCCAGGCGGTTTCAGTTCCTTTCTGGGGACCCCGGACGGCGACAACGGATGAAGGACGGATACCAGCTGCACAGAGATCGAAAGTGGACGGGGAGCCCCATTGCAGGACGGGAACAACAATGACGCCCTGGGCAATCCAATAAGCTGCCAGGATGCGGGAACGGAATACTTGATACTGAACCAGGGGAGCAGGAAAATTCTGCTCGATGGTGAAATCAGGGGCGGTAACAATGCCCTGGCAGATCACTTTTGCAAGCCCTTCACCCTGTTTGCGCCAGAGATGTTCCAAGCGCCAGTCATCAACGAACATATGACGGGCGTCATACTGACCGCCTGATCCCCACCGGCCCCAGGGCAAATCCTGCCAGTCAGCAGCGGTTGGAGAACAGGAAACAGAAGGAATACCGGCAGGACCGCAGTCTATCGGGGGAATCTGTATCTGGTAACGACCCATGAACGTACCTCAATCTGAACAGCCGACCACTTGCCAAAGGTTATTGTTTCCGCCGGCGGATTGGATAATGAGTTTTTTCAACCTTCGACCCAGCAAGAGAGGCGGGAACAGGTTCCCATTTATCGCCTAAACTCTGAATCTGATCTCCCAATCGTATTTTCTGCCCAGGTCTTACAGGATAATATTTTGCTTCACTGGATGATCCCGACGCAGGTTGAGTATCTTTTCTGTAGAAGGAAGCATGATCAGAAGCAGGCTCAACATAGGGATTGAAATACCAGTCCGGATTGTAACCGTGCCGGCGCTTGAACTCAGAAGCGGCTTCATTGTGCAAGGCAAATTTTGATAGATCGGCCGAACCGTCTTTGACTTTGTGGCCGGACATCTTGCCGTACCGGTCCAACCGTTGATCGGATATTTCCTGCAGCCAGTCCCACCGGTCAGGCGGGGTATATTTGCGTGATCGTCCACCCATGATCTCACCTCAATCTGAACAGCCCTGACTTGCAAAAAGGGAAAGCTGTTGCGGTTGCTTCTTTTCAAGAACAAAGCCCCGGTCCTGCAGCTCGCTCCACCTGGCGACCAGGTCATATTTTCGGCTCATCCATTTTCTTTCGTATTTCACGGCTCCCGGAGGAAGGGTGCAGAGTTGGAAAACGTACTGCGGATCAGGGTTGTTCCTGCTCGGGAAATAGAGAGAACGGACGCGCAACTTATAGGCCCCAGGAGAAGGGGGAACGAGAATGTCTCCTTGCGATAGTTGCATAATTGCACCTCATAAAACGGTTGCGTAACATTCATTGAAACGCATGTTCAGGGTTCGAATGAATTTTGACTTGTCCCGGCGCAGCAGCCGGCGAAGATCATCGGTAAGAATCACCTGGATCCTGGAAACGATGTAATCAACATTGTCGGTAAGCAGACCCTCGGAAGCGGCCAGGGACATGGCAATGCCCCGGAACTGATCCCGGAGGGCGTCAATATTCTTGATCAAACTTTGACGGATACGGGTTGCCGTCCGCATGATAGGAGAGAAAACGGCAGACTGGACCAGTTCCCAAAGGGGAGACGTAAGAGCCCGGTCCTGGTGCTTGTTTTCTCGGTCGACAGGTTCAGTACAGAAGCGACACCATTCAAGAGTGAGATACCGCCAGATGGCTTGCAGATTGGCGAATATGTCCTGAACGGTATCGGTGGGGACGTCAAATTCCTTCAGGACCGGCCGGCGGATTTGAAATTCACAGCGGGTAACATCGGTTTCAGCAAGGTTGACCTGCCATTTTTTGGCGAAGAAATCCTGTTTTGAGGATTCATGTTTTTCTTTCATCTCGGCAATTTTGTCATAGGCCCGGAACATGACATTACCGGCACCCAGGGACATACCGGTCATCCGCCGGCGGGATGAAAAATAGGAGAACTTGTTTGCCCGGGCGATCCAGTTATTTTCCAGCCGAAATTTTGTCTTTTTGACGGGAACATTGATCAGATCAACGGCCAGGTGGATTTCCTGCACCAGTTCCTTGTGCAGACGGCAGTTAAGCAACCGTAAGACGGAAATGATTTCCTGGTAGATGCCCTGGGCGTCGGTTTGAGAAGAAATCGAACCTATTTCTATCTGGCAGTTGTGAAGGGTGGAATCGACCGGCCGGGGGGAAAGGAGCATGATGATATCCCCAGTACTGAGGATATAGGAAAATTTCGTGGTACCGGTCCGGTGGAGATTGAAATTGAAACTGGTTTCCGACTTGACCAGGTCGAACGGGGCGCGAAGCAGATTTTCGGTTTCCTGCAGGCCGCGCTTATGGGTTTCAAGACGCTCGAACAGCTCCGGGTTGCGCCAATCAAACCAGCAGGAAACTTTTAACTTATCGCAGCCGGTGGCTACTCGGGGGGTGCATGTTATTCCGGCTTGCACCCCCTTTTTCAGAGGGCAGCGCTCGACCTGGGGGGACTTGTCGCCCTGGTCTCGATGCTGTATCATGACAATATCCTCCATCTGTTAAGGTGGGGTGGTTGCCCTTCCGCTGATCAGTTTGCCGACCGGCAGCGGAAGGGTTTTTTATTGCTATCTGACAGGCCCCGGCATTCCAATCCGGGACGCAACGGGCCGGGACCTCTTTGTGACAGGTCCCTTTCGGCCCTTATGCGTTGAGCAAATTAAGAGGGGGACGGCAGCAGGTCGCCGGCGCCCGGGTCATCGTTCGTCAGTCCACTCGACCCGCTCCCCTCCTCACTCTGCCTCCGGGCGCCTCGGTTTTCCTCCAGGGGCATGTAGGCGTAAATCGAACGGCCGGCGCGGCGGATTT
>Ga0209270_1002887_pt1 | contig 16519 bp, 11 predicted proteins | sample MTBAKSrepl1MetaG_FD_187456 | JGI IMG/M metagenome (GOLD analysis project Ga0209270, IMG submission 187456) | Enrichment culture microbial communities from Arthur Kill intertidal strait, New Jersey, USA, that are MTBE-degrading - MTBE-AKS1... | ecosystem: Environmental > Aquatic > Marine >...
AAGAGGTGAGAAAAATGCCGCTGAGACTTCATGTTTGGGACATTCTTGATCGGGAGTTCGAGACCATCGGACCGGAGGCCACATTAGGCGAGGCCATGGAGAAGATGCACGAAGCGGGTAGACAAGGCGCGGACATCCGGAGCCTGATCGTGGTGGACAAGGAGGGGCGCTATTTGGGCGTCATTTCCATGCGCAACATCCTGGACGCCTTCAAGCCCGAATTTTCCCGGTGGTCGACCCTTTTCGGCAAAGAAGGCTATGACGAGGCCCTGGAAAAAGGCCTCAGGGAAAGTAAGTACCGTTTCGTCAAGGATTGCATGGCCAAGGTCCCTTCCCTGAAGATGGGCGACGACCTGATCCAGGCTTATAAGATCCTCACGGAGAAGGGCCTGGAAGTCCGGGCGTTGCCGGTGGTGGAGGCGGACAAGGTCGAGGGCGTGGTCCGCATCCCGGAATTGTTTGAAGCCTTTTTCGAGACCTACCAGAAAATGGCTCGCTGAAAAAATCCCCAAAGTCCCACGCCGCCGGTCCACGGCCGGCGCGGGGCCTATTTCTTTATAGGTTTTTCTCCGCAAGACCCACGGTCTTGCGGCCCGAGGTTCGGGCCGGCTCAAGGCCGCTGGGGATAAATTATCTCCAGGGTCGGTTCGTCCACGGGTTCGTCGAACCTGAGTTCTATATCGTAAACGCCGTGGTCCGGCACGGCCCTGGCCCGTGATCCGGCCGAAGTCGAATAATGGGGGGATTTTTATCTTGCTGACCCATACGTTCAAGGCCTTGGTTGACAGGCTTTCGGAACACCGTCCATAATTGAGGTGCGGGCCGAAAGCCAAGGAGGCGGATCATGAGTGGGGAAGAATTGTCCTATACGGTCGTAATGGAACTCAACGAACACGACGGATATACGGTGACTGTCCCGGCTCTTCCGGGACTGGTGACTGAAGGGGCGACCTTGGAAGAAGCCAGGCAAATGGCTAGGGAAGCCATCTCTTGCTATCTGGAAGGATTACAAAAGGACGGAGAGCCTTTTCCCAAGGAGCGAGTGGTCTTCCAAGAGAAACTACAGGTGGCGGTCAGTTAATTCATGACCGTTCTTCCGGTCCTGAAAGCCAAGGAGGTGCTTCGGGCGTTGGAGCGAGCCGGTTTCATCGTCCACCATCAAAAGGGAAGCCATGTCCATCTTCGCCATCCGGAAAAAACACACTTACGTGTGGTCATCCCTTACCACAACCGCGAACTCGCCCCCAAAACCCTTCGAACCATCATCTCCCAAGCGGAGATGTCTGTTAAAGATTTTTTAGAGTGTTTATAAGCCTTTTGAGAATATTAAGGCCAAAAGACATACTGCAAGACTCTAAGTCAAAGATGCCGTGGTCCGGCCGAAATCGACTAGGCGGAAGGATTAAGGATAGTCTTCAGATCAGACCAATGAGTTTCTACGAAACGGACAGTTCTCGACTCATCGCCAAGATTCACCGGGATTTCCGGACTGTCTGAATCGATTAGACCCTTTTTGAAGCCGGCCATGGCTTCTTCGTCATTTTTTATGAATTCCTTGTATTTGGCCGCGCACAAAGGACAGAGCGCCAGGAACTGCGCCTCGTGCTCCTTGGGTAAACGTTCCATGGAAAGGGCCTCTACGGCTTCAAAATAGTACTCGCCGTCACGCTTTTTCATATAGAGCTACCAAATGCATAAAGTGGCGCTGATTCCATTTGATGGAGCACTCTTCGCCTGCCAGTCGAATTTTTACTGATATGCTTTCTGCCTGTTCACCATTTACCTTGAATGTTTCGATTACATCCTCAAGGCTTTCCAGAAATTCAACACTTGCATACTTCAATTTGGCCATGGTGTCAGCACAGAGGCAAAGCATGTTGCCAGCATCATTAAGATAATCGGCATTCGCATATGAAAGAATGCTGCATGCCTCGAAATAGTTCTCGGCCACGCCGTCCGCATTTCTTGATGCCTTTGGAAAAGTTGTGCCCGTGACCTGACAATGACCACAGTATTGGTCGTAAAGAAAACGGCGTGCTTCTGCATTTGAGGGAACATCCCTTAGGGGAGAAAACGTTATTTTTCGAGGCGTCGAGTGATATTCCTCAATTCCTTTTTTGGTTCGTTCATCTAACTTTTTTTGATAACGATCCGGATCAGAGACAGGGGATATTTCCTGATCACCTGGCTCAATTTCGCCTCGCTGCAACCGACCGAGGTTTTTCAAGGCATCTTTAAAAGAAGGTGCTGGTTCAGGAGGGATTTCACGGGGAATTATCTTGAGTATTTTTTTCCGTTCTGATTCTGACGCGGATTGATAATGTTCAATCAACCTTTTAAAATCGTCGTCCCTTCCGGTAACTACCTCCAAAGCCTTCTCACGCTCGGGCTGCTTCATATGCAGTATTCGTGAAAGGGCTTCAGCCCGCTGGGTATCTTTCTCGAATTCAGTAGGAAGATCATTCAGGAAGAGTGTTTTAGGTTTTGAAAAACCACCACTCGGGTTCGGAAGCCAGTGGCTATCCATTAATAAGCGGCCAAATTCGGATATGCTTTCTTCTTTCTTACTGTCCTCATAGTTTTTTTTAAAGGATTTTTCAATCGTCCCGCCTATACACTCAGCGTTCGGAATACAAATACGATTCCAAATAAACACGCTCTTTTCCAATGATGGTGAAGCTAAAGCATGTTCTAACCCTTCCACTTGTATTTCGGGATCGAAACCATTTAGGCCTCGCTCATGGTTATTTCGCCAATCTTTTTTTATAACGAATCCTTGGTGATTAGGCATGTTTTTCCATACTCGAACGTCTTCACTTACTTCAAGCTCCTTGAACATATCTAATGTGGGCTTTGGGTAGTTTGAACTTACAAACTCCACTTCGGTATTTCCAGCAAAATACATTTCCAATGTATCGTTTGAAAAATATAATCCATCATCAGGTCTTCTGTAAAAGGTAAGACCGGAAACTGGATTTCTTGCGAGAATAAAAGGGGTTTCCTGGAGAGCCTGCATCAGTCTTTGCTTATCTTCCTGAGGGTCTTTGAGAGCCTGTTGTATTTTCATTATGTCGTGTTTATGTTCTTTATAGGGGACAGGAGTTGATGAAGATAAGTATTTCGGAATTACATGTTTAATAACCTCAAATACATTATTAGGTTCGGATAAACCTAATTCTTTCAAAAAAGACAATGCTTGTTCATCCTTGGCTATCGAGCGTTTCACTATGGGGAATGATGTTTCCCCACTTGGCGGCCGATAAGCATTCGGTAAGCCATCATCTCGAAATGGCTCCACATGCCCGCCATTTTGTAAACGAATGAAAGGTTTGGAACGTAGTGGCCCCGGCGGCATGTTAATCAGCTTAGTAGAAAAACCTTCTCTCCATAAAGCTTTTTGATCTGTAAGTTGACCATAGAATTCGATGAACCATTTATCAGTTTGTTTCTTAAAAAAATGAAGGTCTACCTGGCGGGCAAAAGTTTCTGGGGTCACTTCTTCGACCTTCAATATTTCGCGGATATATTTCCACAAGTTGCTGTACTTTCCACTTTCAGTTACTTCACCGGCAATCCACTTCAGCGGGGCTTTAGACTCAAATAAAATTTTAAGTTGTTTGTCTCGCAACAATTTGCGTATCCATTCCCCTCTGGCCAGTTTGGCATTTCTCGCCGCAACGAATGTTTCATCATCCGCCGGTAGCAGTTCATCATTCATTAGAGCGTCACGCACTGCTTCAACAATCGGATAAAACATGTTTTTTTTATCTTCGGCCAGTTCGTTCAATCTGCTCGCAAGCATTTCCAGGAAATCGACCCTCAAAAGGCCCCTTTTCTTCAAAAGCGGCAGCGCCTCTCCCATCAATTCCGCAACGCATCTCAACAACCAACGATTCCATGGGATATCTTGAATATCTTCACGTGAGCTCGGCAAAATAAAATCGGCATTAATTAAAAAAGGCAACCCCGTATCAGCACGCACTGGCAGATATGCAAAAATCTTTCCTATATCCTTTTGGTTTTTCTTTACCGGGAATGCAATCGATACTTCCCGGGTTTCGATTTCTTCTCGGTTTTCTTGTTTGATATCTTTAGGTTTATTAAACTGGCTTTTACACAATAAAAATTCATATAATGCAGAAAAAAAATTCCCTTGCCGATTGCCTTCGACTAAAATTTTGACCAAAGGCTTCTTGGAATCGTCTTTCAAAATCGTCAGGTTATCTCCTATATCTGTTTCTATTATAATTTTCTTTATCTTTGATAAAAAAAGAATAGTTTCTGGCTCAATATCATGAAGCATCTCTTCAATTTTGGAATATCCAAAATCAGGTTTAAGCGGAAGTATAATCGTGGTTTTCGATCTGCACAGTGAATCCGGAAGTGTTTCGATCCATATCGGAACGATGTATCCGAGACCCGTTTCTTTTTCACGCTCTGGAAAGCAAAAACTGTACCCGTTAGAGAAAATATGAGGATTGGATGTTACCTTAAATACGGACTTGAACCCTATTCCTTTTTCACCGATGTATCCTTGACTCTTGCTTTTGGTTGTCTCGCCAACTGCACAGATTGCTTCCACATTTTCCGGAGAAAAGCCTATTTCATTGTTTCGAATTATTAAGGCGCCTTCCGATCCATGCGTGCCTGTCGGATCAGTTTTTGATAACAGAAAAGAAAGGGATGGTTCAACTTCATGATAAGTGTTGTCTTCGGCATTCTGAATCAACTCGAATATAAAATGAGTGTCTTTAGCGTAGAGATCTCTCGCCAACGTTTTAATGGAATTATTTAAGCTATTTTTGACACGCTGACTCGCTTGAAAATCCTCTCGTATTTTCTTGATATGTTCGCGGCAATTATCCATCATGATCTTCACCTCTCTCGACATGTATTATCCCATACGCCACCGGCTCGGCGATGATGTCCGCCCGTTCCATGGCGATATCCAGGTCCTGGATGCGGCGAGCGTAATCGGCCTCGGCCGCATCTATTTGGGACTGGCGCATCCGTCTTATTTTCTCATCGGCGGTTTGATTAAATTGTTCATGGAGAAGGGCAACGCGGGCGCGGTGACTGGTGGTCAGGCTTTCCCGGCGGTACTCGGCCAGTTCCCGAGTCCGCCGCCGATGTTTGTCCCGGGCTTCGGACCACAGTCGGTAGTGTTCGGCATCGAGGGCGTCGCATACGGCAGGGTCAAGGACAGGGGTTTCATTCGCCGGGACTTCTTCAGCTTTTTCAAGCAGCGTTGAAAGATGCGGTGTAACGTCTTTTGAGGCGGCCACCGGCCGCAGGATCAAATCTTCTTTGATGCCGTGAAGCCGCCACTGATAGATGGCGAATTCATACCGGCCCGCCGGGACCTCACTGGTCCGGGTCTTCAGCGAGGTGACGATTCTCCGCCTGGGGTCGAAGGACATGGCCGCTTGCTTGACCAAGGGGTGCAAAGGCATGATGAAAGCCGCCTCGGGATGCTGCACCGCGCAGTCCGATTCGAAGGTTATAAGCAGATGGGGGTTTCCGCCCTTCAACCAGTTTTCCCATTCCCGATAAACGGCGGTGTTTTGCCGGGGCAGTTTTTGGAAATCCCGCACCAGTCTGTTGCGGGCTTCCTGGGAAAGGCGCAGCGTTTTCAAGGGTTTTTCGCCGAGAATGAACTCCTGGCCTTTCCCACACGCCATTTGAAGATAGAGGGAGATAAGCCTGCGGATGGAAAGGGGGGACAACCAAAAACTTGACGCCTCCTGAATCTCTTTTTTCATATGATCTTCAGGGAGACGGAGGCCGAAAAGCTCCAGTTGCCGCTGTTCGAGTTCTTCCTGTTCCCGGATAAGCCGGATTTTGTTATCGGCCAACTGTTGGAGCTTTGCTCTCCGTTCTTCCTGGCCGAGGGCGAAATTTTCGGCGATGTCCTTGATTTCCCTGGTGATCTCTCCAAGGATTTCTTCACTGCCGCCCAGGGCGCTGTTAAAAACACCTATACGAACCAGACAGCGCTCATAAATGTCCGCATCGACGGTGCCCGGCGTGATCAGGTTGAAAATGGCCACGGTTTCACTTTTCTGGCCGTTTCGATCAATACGCCCGATTCTTTGATCAATCCGCATGGGGTTCCAAGGAAGATCATAGTTCACAATACAATCGCAAAATTGATAATCCAAACCTTCACAGCCGATTTCGGAAAAGAGCAAAACATCAAGCGCTCCGTCCTCGTCACGAGACATTTGAAACCGGTTCTTCAATTCAATTCTTTCTTCGTCCGGAGTGTGGCCATGCATTAAGCCAACGCGAAAACCATCCGATTTTAGATGGTTATACAAATAATGAAGTGTATGACGAAAACTGCTGAAGAGCATGATTTTATTGTTCGGCCGGCTTTGTTTATCACGAATTATTTTGCGGACAGCTTCAAGTTTCGGGTCATGGGGATCGAGGAGACGCGCCTTTTCAAGAATGGTTTGGATTTTCGACTCGATTCTGTCAACGTCGTCCACTTGTGGGACCGATCCTGTGTCGTCGGCTTCCTCCCAGGACAATTCGTCGAGATGCCGATTGAGGATGTCCTCGAGAAAAGGGACAAGGCCGAAGAGGCAACTGGCCGCCTGGCGCCTGATGGTGGTCATCATGAACTTGACATTAACATCCCCGTGCAGCTTGCTGAATATCTCCGCCTGGACCTGGAGCAGTTCGTCATGCAGTTGCTTCTGGGCCGGGGTGAATTCGACGATGACGGTTTCCGGCTTTCGCACCGTAAAGTCTCCGATGTCGCGCCGTCGCGTTCTGTTGATTATTCCCGCAAAGGTATGCAAGGTCTCTAGGCCGGTAATAAACTGAACGCGTTCTTCCAATGAGACGTCTCCTTCCGCGAGCCGGCTTCGTATCCGGTTGAACTCGGGGTTCCGCTGAAGAATGGCTCGGCCCCAGTCCGTTGAAGCGGCCTGGTCAAGGGCTTCGGCGGCCCGAGCCGTCCAATCCGGGTCTTGGGAACGCGCGTGGGCCACGGCTTGGTTAATAAACGGATTGGGCTCGGCCATGTGCTGGAAGCTCTCTTGGTCGATGATGAGATCAGGGCGGAGCGTATTTAGCAGAACGAAAAGATCATGGCTGCCGAGCATTATGGGCGTGGCCGTCAGAAAGACAGCGGCTTCGGCGTGGTCACAAAAGAATCTAACCGCTTTATGGCTGAAAGTGTCCCGGTTTCGGATGTGATGGGCCTCGTCCACGATGACTAGGTCGAATCGGGGGGGCGGGTCCAGCTCCAACAGCCCTTTTTGACGTTTCCGCTTATGGCCGGGTCGAGAGCCGTAAAGAAGAACCTCGTCAAACAAGGAATATGGAAGGATCACTTTACTGTACTGCTCGGGCCAGGCCCCTTCCAGGTCCATTTCGTTGCGGCAGTACCTCAGTTTGCCGCCGTCAAGATGAATAAAGCGTTCCTCAAAACGCTTCATCTCAATCTGCCATTTACGTTCGGTCACCAGCGGACGCGGACAAATGATGAGGACGGAGCGGATGTCGCGCCTGGCCTGAAGCTCCCGGAGAATCAACCCCGCCTCGATGGTTTTGCCCACCCCCAGGCCGTCGGCGATCAATAGTCTTGGGCGGTCTGATCTGATGAATCTCAGGACAGGTCGGAACTGATAGGGGATGAAATCGACGCGGGCGGCATTGAGCGAATAGAGAGTGGATAACCCCGGAAATCTTATTTGGAGGGCGGTCAGGTAGGCATGAAATTGGTCGTATTCTAAAAAATGGAAACCCTCATCTAACCTCTCTTCGACGGCCAGTTGAGAGGCATAGTAGGTCTGTGTCTCACCACCTATAAAAACCTTAAAACGGTTTTCCGGCTTGCCCGGCAGAACTGATACAATGGCCCCCTTGACGGCCGGGTTGGATTTCAGAAACACGATGTGTCCAGGTTCAAACTCGGCGCTGGAATTTTGCGTGCCCTGAGACAGGCCTTGCTCGATGGTTGTTTTACCTTGAGGAGATAAATCCGTGTCTTTGGCAAGCAGAGACGTTTTTATGCTTCGGACCTCTTGAAGGAAGTTTTCATCAGCTTCAATAACCGTGGCGAAGCGCTGGAGAGTATCCAAATCGCGGTACACATCATCGACGGGGAATCCTTCCGCGCCTGGATGGGCCCAGCGGTTGCGAACGGTCTGTATTTCCTTCACGAAATGACGGGTTTCCGAGGTCAGATTCATTTTTGTGGAGATTTGATACCAGTTTTGGTCCATCACCCGAAGCAGTGCGGCAAGGTCCAGGGAGACCAAGGAGTCGATATGGTGTTGTTCGATTCGACGCTGTTGCTGGTAGGAAAGGTTTTTGACGACGGCTTGCTCCCACCAGTCCTCGAAAAGGGATGGCAGGATCTTTTCAAGGTAAAGGGATAGAAACCTGGCGGCTTCGGCCAGTAACGCCTGAATTTTTGCGATTTTATTCATCCGGCGGCCCTTTCAGTGAAAATGGCATGTTTGCCAGAGTAACAAGGCCAAGACCCCTATTGGGGCAACGCCTGATAGTTCTTTTTATCACCCTAAAAAACAGCTATGATTTTTTGCCCCCGGTAAATCGAAAAATATCATCGAACACTTTGACTCGCGTGTCAAGCGGTTATCCGGTAGCTATGTTAATTTTTACAATATAATAATATAGATAGCGATCAGGTAAAAAGAAGCCGCTTCTACCCGTCTTACTTCGGATAAATGATCTCGAGGGTCGGCTCGTCCACGGGTTCGTCGAACCTCAGCTCTATATCATAAACGCCGTGGTCGAGGGCGGCCCTGGCGCGATAACCCATGCTCTTGATCATGTTCAGGGTCTTGGGATTGTCGTGGGAGACGTGGGCGATCACGCCCTTGAAGCCCTTGCTCTTGGCCACTTCGAAGATATACTCGATCAGGTTCCGGCCCAGGCCTTTACGCCGGTAGTCCTCGGCCACGGCCACGTCCACTTCGACCAGGTCCGGCCCTTCCTCGACCATGTACCGCCCCAGGGCCACGACCGTTTCAAACCCCGGCTCGCCCTTAAGAACCAGGATGGTCATGCGGCGGTGATAGTCGATGTTGGCCATGGCCGCCATCTCTTTCCGCGGAAAAGCCCGCATGGTTCTTAAAAACCGAAACTGAAGGTCCCGGTCGCTCAGACTGTAAAAAAATTCCTGAATGGCCCGAAGGTCGGCGGCCTTGGCCGGTCTGAAAATCAGGGTCTCGCCCTCGATATCCGCTGTCTTTTCCAGATGATAAGGATAGAGCACCGGTTTGAACAGTTCGATCGGCTCGCCATGGGACAACAGGCCCTGGTCCCGGGCCTGGTTGAAGAGTTCCTCCCGGAATTTGGGGTGGGCTATCTCGATCAGGGCCACGGCCCGGTCTCTCATGGAGCGGCCGTGCAGATTGACCGAACCGAATTCGGTCACCACGTACTGCATCGCGGCCCGGTTGGCCAGCAAGTCCGAGCCCGGGGTGATGTTCATGACGATGCGCGAGGTCAGTTCATCCGGCGAGACGGCGTGAAGGGCCAGGATGAACCGGCCTTTTAGGGCCTGCTGGGCTCCGCGCATGAAATCCACCAGGCCGCCTGTTCCGGTGTAGACCTTGTTACCCTGACCGGCCGCGCAACCCAGGCCGGTCAGGTCCACTTCCATGGCCTCGTGAATGGTGACCAGATGGTCATGTCGGCCCACCAGGGTCGGGTCATTGGTGTAGGAAATGGGAAAAAATTCGACAAAGGGATTTAAATGAACAAAATCGTAAAGTTCCTTGTCGCCCAGGCAATAGGACGTCACGATCCGGTTGGGATGGACTTCCTTGCGGCGGTTGGTGATCACACCTCGATTGATCAGGTCCAAGTAGGCCTTGGTCAGCATGTCGGTGTGAACGCCCAGGTCCTTTTTGTCTTTCATGGCCTCGATGGCCGCTTTGGGCAGATTCCCCAGCCCGGCGTGAATAGTCGAGCCGTCTTCGACCAGCCGGGCGATGTTGGCCCCGACCAGGCCGTCCGTTTCGGTCAGGACCGGGTCGGCCAGTTCCAGAAGAGGTTCTTCATACTCGACCAGCCGATCGATTTCGCTGATGTGGATAAAGCTGTCGCCCAAGGTGACCGGCATGGCCGGGTTGACCTGGGCGATGACCAAGTCCGCGGCGGCGGCCGCCTCCTTGGCCACGTCCACGGCGATACCCAGACTGAGATAACCATGAGCATTAGGCGGGGAAACCTGAATCAAGGCGCAGTCCAGCTCCAGGAGTTTTTCGGAAAAAAGTCGGGGCACTTGGGACATGAAAATGGGAGTGTACTGGGCCCGCCCCTCCCAAACGGCCTCGCGAGCTCCGCCTCCGACAATGAAAAAGGTTTTGATATTGAAATGTTCGGCCAGCTTTTCGGTCGAGCCCAGGCCGGAGCCGCGGACCGAGAGGACCTGAATTATTTCGACGTCGTATAGTTTTTCCGCCTGGCGGCCGAGTTGTTCGACCAGGTATTGAGGTTCGCCGCATCCGGACCCCAAAAAGACCCGGCTGCCTTTCTTGATGGCGCTCAGAGCCTCCCGAGCGGAAACCTTTTTTTCCTCATACATGCCCGTACCGCCTTTCCTATCGATTCGTCGTGAATGATTGCAAACCCCATGCTCTTTTATTATTACCCAAAATTTCCTCGTTCGTCACCCACGGCCGAGGTTGGCAGCTCAATCTTGTTCTTTTTGGCCGGCGGCGCGGCGGCCTCGGTCCCTCCCCGTCTGATGGGTAATAACAGCGATCCTGGATGAAAAATTGTCACTCTCGGTTTAATTATCTATATTTACAGGATATTATCGCTGGATTCCGGATTAAGGTTTGGCTTTTTTAAATTATTTATTACATTTTTGTCGGTTAGTGTTAAAATAGTAAAGAGATTCGATGGAGTTTTTAAGTTATTTTTCGCCTGGAGGAAATGGGTTGCCTCACAAAGCCACGGATTTTGCCAGCCCCGAGCAGATGGCCGCTTTGTATCAGGCGGCCTTGGCCGTGGGCGGAACCCTGGACCTCAGACAGGCCCTCTCCGACGTTTTGGACATCCTGGCCGAGCGCCTGGGTATGTTGCGGCCGACCGTGAGCATCCTGGCTTTTGAAGCCGACGAGGTCCAGGTCGAGGTGGCCCACGGCCTCTCCGCCGAGGCCATGCGCCGGGGCCGGTATCGCCGGGGCGAGGGCATCACCGGTCGGGTCTTGGAGACCGGACGGCCGATAGTTGTGCCTCGGGTCAGCGAGGAGCCTCTTTTTCTGGATCGGACCGGAGTTCGGGGCCGCAATTTCAACCGGGAGATATCTTTCATTTGTGTCCCGATCATGTCGGAAAACCGGGTCATCGGCACCCTGTCCGTGGACCGCCTTTTTCAAAATGAAGAAGCCCTGGAAGCCGACCTTCGTCTTCTGACCATCATCGCCACCTTGATCGCCCGGACCGCCGTTAAACTCGAGGCCTTCAATCGGGAAAAGGAACTGTTGCGGCAGGAGAACGAACGGTTGTCCCAGGCCCTGGCCGACAAGTTTTCCACTTCCCGGATCGTGGGCAATTCCAACAAGATGAAAGAGGTTTTTTACCTGATTAATCAGGTCTGCCGGTCCACGGCCACCGTTCTGATCAGGGGCGAGTCCGGCACGGGTAAGGAGCTGGTGGCCACGGCCATTCATTATAACAGTCCCCGGGCCAAGGGTCCGTTCATCCAGGTCAACTGCGCGGCCTTGCCCGAAGCCCTGGTGGAAAGCGAACTTTTCGGGCACGTCCGCGGGTCTTTCACCGGGGCGCTCAAGGATAAGCCGGGTAAATTCGAGCTGGCCGACGGCGGGACCGTCTTCCTGGACGAAATCGGGTCCGTGCCTTTAAACGCCCAGGCCAAACTCCTGCGGGTCCTCCAGGAAAGAAGCCTGGAGAGGGTGGGCGACATCAAAACCCGAGCGGTGGACGTCCGGGTCCTGGCCGCGACCAACCGGGACCTGGAGTCGGCCTTGGCCACGGGCGCTTTCCGGGAGGACCTTTACTATCGCCTCAATGTCTTCCCCATTTTTCTGCCCCCGCTCCGGGAAAGGCCCACGGACATCCTCCTGCTGGCCGACCATTTCGTGGAAAAATACGCCCGAATACACAAAAAGGACGTCCGTCGTCTGTCCACCCCGGCCATCGACGCCCTGATGGCCTACCATTGGCCGGGCAATGTCCGGGAACTGGAGAACTGCATCGAACGGGCGATTCTGCTGTGCAACGAGGGCGTGATCCACTCTTATCATCTGCCGCCCACCCTTCAGACGGCCGAGGAATCGGACACGACCGCCTCCGGGTCCCTGGACGACATCTTGGCCAAGATGGAAAAGGACCTCATCGCCGACGCCCTGAAAAGCACGCGGGGCAACATGGCTCGGGCCGCCCGGACCCTTCAGACCACCGAACGGATCATTCGTTACAAGGTCAAGAAATACGGCCTCAACCCTAAACGCTTCCGGTGACCGGCCAGCGGACCGAATTCTTCCGCCGAGTTTCGAGGGAAACCCGTTTGGCCAAGGTGTTTCGAGGTTTCAGATGATGCCATCCAAAGGCGCCTCTGGCCACGGCCTTGTTCCGCCGGCGGCCCTCTGATATATTGTTTGGAAAATCTTGCCAGAACGGGGAGTTTAAGCCATGAGCGAGAAGCCGCCGGTCAAAGTCAAGCTGGAAAAAATCTGCCTGGATAACGAATGCGCGGAATTCTGGAGCAAGTTTCCGCCGGAACTGATCAAGTTCACGGCCGAGTTCATTTACTGCCCTTACTGTGCCGAGGAACTGCATTTGCAGTGTTCGGTTTGCAAGGAGTCTTTGTCCAGCCGGGACTTTAAATTCTGTCCCTGGTGCGGGACCGAATTCGAAAGATAAGGCGCTCCGGGGCGTCTTCTTTTCGGTCCCATGATTTCCATGCCTCATATTCCGGTGGCGGTCGAACCGGTCCGGCTCGCGGGACAGGCGGGGGTCTCTGCATCCAAGGCGGCCTCATTCCTTAAAGAAGCCCTTCCCTTACCGGCCCTGGCCGGGGTGTTCGATGAGGTTGAGCTGCCAATGGTTCTAGGCCCTTTTAGCCCGAAGGGGCCTGAATGGGACGCTCCGGGCATCATTGGACTCTTGAGTCTGGGCCTGAAGCCGGACCGGCCCCTGGCTCGTCATGATGAGGATAAGGTTCTCCGGGAAGCCCTGACGGCCTTGGCCCTCCGCCAAGGCCTGGATTTTTTCGAGTATCGCCTCCGGAATTATCTAAAACCCACGGGCCGTCATCCAGGCCCCCGTCTGATCCCCGGCTGTCCGGAGATGCCTCTGGCCGCCAACGGGGCCATCTTGGCCTACTTCGGCCCGGAACATGCCCTGGACTTGGAGCTTGCCCCTTCCGGAGAAATAGCCGGACAGGCTGGGTTGACCTTGGTCTACCCCATCCTGGCCGGACCGGCGGACCTGGAAAACCGATGCACCCGTTGTACCCGCCAAGACTGTCCGGCCCGCCTCCGCTAGGAATAGCTTGAACTTATTTATTAAAAACAATATAATTTTTTTCGTCAGACTGATTCTTCCGACCTAATTTTTGTTGTTTTCATCAAAAGAAGGAGTAGAAAATGCCTACCCCCGAGATTGATCCGCGGTTGCCCCTCATCCAGGATGCCGATTTGAGAGACAAAACAGTCCTGGTCCGGGTCGACCACAACGTGGTTAAAAAGGGTGAAATTCGGGACCCCTACCGCATCGACGCTACCTTAGGCACCTTGTATAACATCGTGGAAAGAGGCGGCCGTCCCATCCTGATGACCCACGTGGGTCGACCGCGGGACAAAAAAACCGGCCGGATCACCGCCGACGCCGACAGCTCGGTCCGGCCCGTGGCCGAGTATCTCGAGCGCAAGCTCCACACCATCTTCGTCACCCCCGAGTTTCCTATTGATCCTGACTGGGGTATCAGAGAGATCGACACCTCCATCAACTGGCATATCCGCGACCTGCGGACCCGTCGGATCGGCGGCATCTATCTGCCCAACACCCGCTGGTTTCAGGGGGAAGAAGCCAAGGGCGAGCCTCGGGAGCGTCTGGCCATCCAACTGGCCGGACTGGCCGATGTCTTTGTCAACGACGCCTTCGGTTCGTGGCAGCCCCATGCTTCCTCGTATGATGTAACCAAGCACCTGCCCAGCTACGCCGGATTTCTCATGCAGAAGGAACTGCGCAACCTCAAGAACGTCCTCGAACCGGAAAGGCCGTTTGTGGCCGTGGTGGCCGGGGCCAAGTACGACACCAAAATCGGCCCGCTACGGGAGATTTATAAGAAAGTGGACCACCTAATTCTAGGCGGGCTCATGTATAACACCTTCCTTTGCGCCAAATACGGGTTCAAAGCGGCCGGGGTGAGCGAATCGGACATCCAAGCGGCCAAGGACTTGGTTGAACAGGACAAAAAAGCCAAAAAAATTGTGGAACTGCCCTATGTGGTCGAGTCCGAGACCATTGAAGGCCGAATTGAGGGTAGGTACAGAACCCGGCACATCAAGGATTTTAAAAAAGGGCAAGATTACGGTTTTTTCCTGGACGTGGCGCCCGAGTCCTTCGACGCCCCGGGCGTGGCTGAAGTCATCGGTTCGGCCAAGACCATCTTTGTCAACGCCGTGATGGGCTACACGCCTCATTTCGTGGAAGGCTCGATGAAACTCGACCAGACCATCGATCGAAACCGCCAGGCCCAGAAGTTTTATGGCGGCGGAGACACCTTGCAGGAATTCAAAGACCTCAGCCCGGGCCTGTACCTGTCGGCCCTGGACAACGCCCGATACTACTTTTTCACCGGCGGCGGCACCGTGCTCAAGGCCATCGAAGAAGGCAATCCCTATGGACTGGATATGGTCAAGGCCCTGATCGAAAATAGAAAGGCCGAGCCCCGCTAGGCGAGTCTTGCACCGAAAGGTCGGATGTTTTTTATGGAAGGCGGGGCAAATTCCAATTGTTGGAGGAGGTGACTCGTGACGGCTAAGGTTTTAATTCCGGTGGACGGGGCGCGCAATTCCAAGACGGCGGAAGATTATGCGGTCAGTCTCCATCAAAAGATGACCCTGTCGGCGGTTCTCCTCAGCGTGATCAACACCAAGGATTTGGACGGACACGGCCTGGACCAGGCTTACAAAGAGTCGATCATCGAGGCCAAGCGCAAGTTCGCCGAAAAGGCCCTGGCCCAGGCTTCGGAAACCTTCAAGAAAGCGGGGATTGAATACGAAAGGCGTCTTCTGATCGGCAATCCGGCCAATTTGATCTGTTACACCGCCCAAGATGAAGACTTCGACATGGTCATCATCGCCGAGAGCGGCATGAGCGAGTTTCGGGACTGGTTCATGGGCAGTGTGACCAATTACGTCTTATACCGTTGCCGGGTTCCGGTCCTGCTGGTCAAACATCATCGAAAAGAGGACTGACCCGACCCGACCAGGCTGAAAAACCCGGCGAATCAGGGCGCCGTCTCTTTAGCCGCGATTGGGTTGTTTCCAAGGCACTAATCCCGAGAGGAAAATAATTTTCAACGGCCGCTGGTTGGTGAAGACAAGCGATTTTTTGGGAGAAAGACAGGTATAAGGCTGGGATCGAGACCATCCCGGCAACGATTTTAATCATCGGCCAGGCCGGAGCGGGAAACCCAAAATTATGCGGCCGAATTCAGCGGCCATGAATATTTATCGAGCTGATGCTGTCGACGCCTTCTCGGCGGACGGAGTGGTCCTCCAGGTCGTGGAATCGTTGGCTGAGAATCCGGGCCAGATTGCGCATTATAATGTAGCCGATCCTGGGCTGGAGTTCAAAAAGCCGAATGAGATCGCGGCTGGTCAAGCGCAGAAGCTCGCAATCCTTTTCCGCGGTATAGGATGAGTGGGTATACCGATAAGGGGGCACCAGGGCCGACCAGCCGAAGGTTCCGCCTTGATTGATCTGGGAGATGCTCATTTCCAATGTCTCGCCCGGAGCCGGGAATTCGTAACGAAGATCGACCTGGCCCTTAACCACGAGGAACAGATTTTCGGCCCATTGCCCTTTGCAATAGATCCTATCGCCCGGCAGCTTTTTCATCTGAAGGCTGATCCCGGCCAGTTGGATCAGTTCGTCCGGCGTCAGTCCGATAAAGAGGTCGATCGATGTAAGAAAATGTTTCTGGTCCATGGAGTCCTCCCGTCTTTTCTTGATGAATCAAGCCAGAAGTCGCCCGGTGAACCTCGACGCTTCAAACCTTAATAAGTCTGGAGATCATCCGGTCATAAAAATATTATTTATATAAATTTTAGCACTTTTTTTTATTTTAGCCAAAATATAGCGGTTCTCGAAAATAATTTCCGATAAGTTGCATTTTTTGCTTGTACTTTTGTGAAAGATATGCTTTGCTTTCCCCATGGCAAAGCCGCTGGTCATGCCCAATGCTGAAAACTGCTCCATGTCTGAATTGGACGTGGCGTCAGGCGCGGCGGCAACTCTGCGCAGCCATAATCGTCTTATGGCCATTCGA